>Ga0265780_10009429_pt1 | contig 11710 bp, 6 predicted proteins | sample P1T30metagenome_FD_192432 | JGI IMG/M metagenome (GOLD analysis project Ga0265780, IMG submission 192432) | Plant litter microbial communities from East Loma Ridge, Irvine, California - P1 T30 | ecosystem: Environmental > Terrestrial > Plant litter > Unclassified | place: USA: California... | reverse complement strand
AAGACCTCAGCTGAGAGTCTAGAGAAGGCAGCGTAGCAATGGTCTTTTCCACACGCCACAGCTGTTTGTTATCAGAGCGGGCGTAGACGGCAAGAATAAAGACAGGGTCCTCCTCCTGCGGCTTGGGGGCGAGCATGCTCATACGTGATGGCCGAAGGCGAGACGAGAAGACCTTTACTTGAATGGAGGGCAGTGCATTCGGGGGCAGCAAGAGTCCAGGGTACTGGTCTGACACGAGTCCGCGGTAGACGTGTTCTGCATCCGGAACATCGTTGAGGGTAGGGCTGCTCGATGGTGATTCTGGACTGGGCTGTGCACCTGGTACAGTCAAAAGGCCCGTCGACGCCTCTTTGCGTAGCTGGTTAGGCTGCTGATTTTGGTTGACTGGGGGTGACTGATACGACTGAGGTGTGTTTGGTGGGAATGGAACTTGTTGCTGCATTGCCCGAGCAGCCGACTGGTGCGTGGTAGTCGGCGACATGGGTGGTGATGCGATGGACTGCTTAGGATTTCTGGGTAACGGCGATCCGAGTGGCCTGTCCGTGGGTCGGGGGCTGGAAGGTAGACCTGGACTCATGAGTGGGGATGCGACGCTCCGGTTAGCCATCATAGAACTATCGGAGTTTGCAGGACTAAGAAGAGCATTCAGAGAGTTGGCTGGCGGGTGACGGGGAGAGAGTGGAAGGCCCGATTGCAGCGCATTGAACTGACGCGGCGAAAGGGGAACCGGGACCGCCTGAGGCTGATCGCCTGCTGGTGTTTCAGAAGGCGTCGCTTGTTTGCTCTTGCTTTCGCTTTTCTTCTTCTTCGACTTGCTTCGAGCTTCCTCATCTTTCGAATACATGGCCTCACGGACCCTGTCATCTTCCTCTCGAGTCTTTCTCCTTCCTCGCAGCTCCACGACAGGTATCTCATCCACCTCCAGTATATCGTCGTAATCAGAGTCGACATCGTCGCCATGCACGGCCCGGTGGAGATGTGCGCTGGTCGTTGTGGGTTTCGACAGGTTGAGTGGAGCTGGCGGTGCCTTTCGCAGAGGCTGCGGAGTCTTTCTTGGGGGTGATTCAAAGCCATCGCCGCCGACGACAGGCGTAGCTTGGATCAGCGATATCTGCGGAGGCTGGAGCTGTGAGCTGCCCGGGACGAGCGTCACGTCTGAGGTGTTCTGGGGAGGAGTGGCTGGCTTCGGGGCTTGCGCTGGGGGTTGAGCAGCATCGCCGGGCTGCAGCAATGTAGAGTCGAGGCCGAGGCCCCTGCTACCAAGGCTAAGGGGTTGCACGGAGTAGTCTGTAGGTGAGTTTACGGCTGACGAGATGTTGGATGCCGTGGAATGAGACGGCGACGTCGCTAGCTGTGAGTCTGGGATGAGATGCGGTGCGGGGTGCTCTTGCGTCAGGGGCGATGTCTTGTGCTCGGTGGCTTTGGTGTCGCTGGGCCGAGCGGCGTCACCAGGTTGCTCACCGAGGGCTGGCGACTGGCTGGTCTCGCGTTCCACGACCGAGTCGAACGTGTCGGACTTTTGCAGCGAGCCGGGGCCGGGTGGCAGCTGCTCAGCGTACTCCTTGAACTTTCTGCGGTAGCGGTCCTTGTCCTTCAGTGCGCGCTCGAGGTCTTTCTGGAGCCCGATGATCATGGACCGTTGCTTCTCCACCAGCCGCCAGAGCTGCGCGTTGTGGCTGGACGTGTTCTGCTTGTCCTTCCACAGGGCCAGCATGGCGGCCTCGGGTGAGCCTGCAGCGGCCATCAGACTGGCCATGTCTGGGGGGTTGGCGGTGCTCGTGTCCTGCGACGGCCGGGGCGCATGGCTGGCGGGCGGGCGGTTCTGCGAGGCCGTCGACGACAGCGAGGATGCGGCCGAGTCTATCGAGGGGTTGCGGACTGGCACCGTCGGCCTCGTGTCTGGCCGGTTCGGGCGTGATGGTGGAGGCATGGTGACGGGCGAGGCTGGCGGGGAAATGCCAGCCGAAGACAGCGTGGGAGACGACAGCTGGCGGAGTCTGGCATACGCAGACGGCCGCGACGGCTGCGCGAAGCTCGGGGTGGGGACGGTGGGTGGTGTAGGCGGGTGCGCTGGCTGGGTTGGGCGAATGGGCGAGGTATGCTGTTGCTCCTCCGCCAGCAATGCGTCGAGCTTCTCGCGCGGACTGCGCGGTTCGTCGAGGCGTGGTGAGTCGCGGTAGCCCGGCTGCTGGCACGGGGGGCCGCTATTACCAGTCGAATACAGCGGGCTTGGGACGGGTTTGCGACGTGCTCGGGGCGGGTGTTGCTCGTCCGCCGTGGCCGGCACGTTGTGCGAGCGCGTCGAGTCGTCGCGAAGGCTGCGAATACTGTCCGCGAGCGACGGCGCGGAGAGAGAGTGCAAGGGCGACGGCGGCTGGTGCTGAGCGATGTGATGTGCCGCCGTCCTTTCCTGGAGCATGTGCATGTCTGTATTCGTCGCCGCCATGTCCAAGGCTCAAACGGGCTAGCGGACGACCGGGATATCTGGTCGACAGTATAGCAGACGGCCAGTGGGGATTAGTGTTTCGGCGACGCTCTGAGTGTCTGGTGAATCCAAAGCTGCCACGCTCAGCAGTCTCGTCAGCATCTGGCGTCCCGCGCAGCTTGAGACAAGTCTCCGTCAGAAGGAGCAGCCGGAACAGAAGAGATTTGGGCTTGTCGCCTGCCGGCTTCTCATTCGGCGCCATAACCGCCCTTGTAGGAGCCGGGCCAAAGTCAAGCCTGGTTCCTGCAGCAGAAGCGAGCCCTGTAGGCCGTCGTCTCCATCATCGCCTCCGCACGCCTTGATGGCTGCGTCCCCTCACGTTTTAGATATGCCCAAACCCGTCTGCATCCCCGTCGACCACCTGCCCGCGTAGGCGCCAGAAAGCTACTTTGGCTTTTCCATTGGCGCACACCTGTGGCTTGCTAGCCGTAATCAACTACGAGCCACCATCCACCGCCCCTCTTGTGCAGAACGAGATGTGCGCGTGGTCTGCTGTCGCTGGTGCCCGCAGGCAAGCTGACAACAGCCTGACAAGCCAAAAGGTGCGAAATGCCCACCTATTGGCTACAGCCCAGATGATTTGGCATGCGAGCCCAGAGAGTGTATTGATTCGGCGGCGCGATAATCTGCGACTCATGGCAGACTCGAGAGCAACTCCGCCAGCCGTCTGGCCGTCGATTGGATGGTCGCGGTAATAATGTCTCTTGCGCACGGAGGCGTTCGAGTTGAAGGGCTGCCGGCTGGGTCGCTGCAGCACGAAGGATTTGCCAGGCCGAATCGGGGCTAGACCCGTCGATCACTTGGCACTCGTAGATGCAGCAGCTCCGAACTCCCAGAGACAACCACCGCATGCCGTCCATCACCATGAGTGCCCAACCATCCGCTCTGCACCGCGGCTGAATGCTCGAGTATGCTGACGGCCGATACATGCCGCTTGGAACGCATATCAGAATCATACGATTCCTACTGACCTGCGATTACATCTGAAACTCATCCGCCGTCAAGCGAAGTGTACTGCAGGGAGCCGCTGATAGCTCCACGACTAAACCGTAACCGTCGCCACATGGTGATCACGAGCTGCACCTAGGCTGCGCAACGAACCCAAGGCCCAGACTAATAATTCCTCTTTGCAATGCTCTGTCAGGGGTAATTTGGATGATTGAGGCCGAGAAACGTCTTTTGTTTTTTCTGTCTCTGCGCTAGTACCCACCGCAAGCCGTGGAAATGAGGTGCGACATTGCAGCGGACATCATCACTCGGGCGAGTAAAGATGCGGCATGAACAGCCTCCTTGATGGTCCAGCACCCACATCCTTCGACCGCACGCATTCCCTCCACAGATGCAGGGTGAACCTGAGGCAGACGCTACCCCAAAGACATGGCAAGCATAACTCGGAACAGTTGTTTCCATGCGAGTTGGGTCAAGCCGCAAGCCTCTCTCACGTCTAATTATACATCGCATATCCAGCTCCGAGGGGCAACACCGAAGTATTATGATCTTCGTGATTGCAAATACGAGCTTTGCTGCGTTGAACAGGACAAATCACCAACGTCTAAATTGACAAGACTGCATCAACAGGAGCACGGACATTACATCTCTGGTAATATGCGGAACTTACGGTGAAAGGAAAGCTATCCTCATTTGCAAATGGTAGTCTTTCATCAATGCATGCGCATACCTGTGAGAGCTCCGTCCGGAATGTAAGCTCCCGTTGGACCGCTAACCGCCGCCTGGACCTACAGTTCCCGCCATCAAATGTGGAGGAAGTATAGATCGGAGAGTGAAGTGGCGCCAAGATGGAGGCCAATAACGCCTCATCGGAACCTTGTGATGGTTTGCGCCATGGGACAGCTACTGCGTGGGTAAACCCAGTATGGAGAACCCTTGCTCAATGAACAAACGCCTACCATCATGCCCTCAAGACGTTCCAGTTCCCATTCGCTACATCTGCGTACATCCACAGGTATGTTGCTTTGGAAATTACGAGGAAAGCGATGCACGCAGATACAGTGAGAACATGGACGGGTTCTGCCTGTCCAAGAAGAAGAAACCGCATGGTGTAGCGTTCGAGGCTAATTCACGGGAGGCAATGCGTACCGAGCGAACGCAAAGTCAAAGCCAATTTCTGAGCAGGGAACAATGTGGACGCTTGAATAACTTTCGAAAATAGCTATCATGGAAGATAATATCGTCATTGTTGCCTCGGCGTTTGCAAACCACTTGCTTCATAACGTACTGTTCGAAACAGTGAGCAGCCGTCAATCAGCATTACGAAACCGTGTGTTGAGTGGCATACTGTCCATTGAACTCGAGTCCCGAGTTGTCAAGCGAATTCGCGAGCATTTTCACATTCCCCACAGTTTTTGATCCATGTCAGGATGACCGGACCCAAAACAGACATGTGCTTCAATATTCAGATTGTTAATTCCCATAGCTACAGGACACCTGGCTGTCACCAAGCAGCTGCTACTCTGTTATACAAAATCATAGGTGTAATTTATCTATCGATCCTGACATCCTTCACACTGACCTTGATAGCTTCGTATCCGATGCTGGGCAACTGGGATAGCGATCAGTTCGACTTGTCAACTTCCAAATGAGTTGCACTAATGGACTTCATCTGCAAAGAAGAGTTTGAGGCCGGGTGAAGGTCTGCACAACTACACTGTCTCTGAATCACAGATCGCGTTTTCGATGCAGAGACAGTGAGACAAGGCTCCGCATTGCTGGACTCCGTTGTAACACTGTCGAAGCATCGGCTCACCTCCAATGGATATACTAAGAAAAAGCGTCCGATATACTCAATGTAGTTGTGTCGTTAATCCATGTTTTCCTTCTAACTGCGTCTTGTAGACACGGGTCTATGCCTGCGCACCATACAGTATAATACACTCGTAGGCTTTCGTACTCCTTACAGCCCCACTCTTCCACTACCGCCTCGCTCCATCTTGTTCAACCGTCGCGCAGTAGCAATCTGCGATTGTTAGCCCATTGACCCACCAAGACCACAGCCACTCTCCTAGGGCCAAACCTACCTGTGTCCTTGTCTTCTGGCCCCTCACGGGCAAGCCCATAGCGTGTCTCCTTCCACGATATGTGCCCATATCCCTCAATCTCCGGATGTCGTCCTGCACTTGCCGCCGTAAATCGTTCTCAATTTTCATGTTGGCCAGTTCCGCGGTCAGATCCATGACGGTGGCGTTTTTCAAGCTGCCGACTTTCGCCCACGGGTGGATGTAGAATTTCGCCATAATGCGCTGCGAGACCGAGGGCCCGATGCCAAAGAAAGATTCGAGGGATCGCTTCACGAGCGTCGCTTCCGTGAAGCTGAAGCCGTTGATGAACACCTAAACCGTCAGTAAGACGCGCGCAAGGGGAAATGGGCGTTCCAGTCGCGTACCATGGCGGGTCAGCGTTCCGACGGCGAGTTCGCGTGTTGGAGTGTCAATTGTCGTGTCTGATCTCGAACTCCAGACTTCCGTTTCCCGCTAGACCCAGCCGGCGCTAGTGCGACAGTGCGGGCAATGGCTCTACCTAGGTAAAACGCAACGTTTCAACACCTCCTCCACCATCGCATTCCGCAGGGGGCTGTCCAAACTACTTAACCTTGCGACTTCCCTCGATTGTTTCCCGACACAATCAGGCACCATGGCTACCATCCAGAGAGCTGTCATTTCGCTCCTCTTGATCCTCTCGATCACTTTCGTCTTCTTTGCTCAGAGCACCGAGGCTGCAAAGGGTCCAAAGATCACTCACAAGGTGTGTATAGCTTTCAATCGGATGAATAGACGGACTTGCTGACTATATTCAGGTCTACTTCGACGTTACCCACGGCGATGAAGAGCTAGGCCGCATCACCATCGGTCTCTACGGCAAGACCGTCCCCAAGACCGCTGAGAACTTCCGGTACGAACGGATACAAGTCTACGCATAATTCTGGGGGCTGACATAGACTACAGTGCTCTCGCTACTGGCGAGAAGGGATTCGGTTACGAAGGCTCTACTTTCCACCGCGTTATCAACAACTTCATGATCCAGGGTGGTGGTAAGTCCGACTCATGCCCGGGTCTAGGATTCACAATGCTGATCAACCGCTAGACTTTACCAAAGGCGATGGTACAGGAGGTAAATCGATCTATGGAGAGAAGTTCCCCGACGAGAACTTCAAGCTCAAGCACACCCGCAAGGGTCTCCTCAGCATGGCCAATGCTGGCAAAGATACCAACGGTGAGTACCCTTCCCCTTCACTCCCTGCAGCATGCACTGACTATCCTAGGCTCTCAGTTCTTCATCACCACCGTCATCACCAGCTGGCTCGATGGCCGCCACGTCGTGTTCGGAGAGGTCCTCGAGGGCTACGAGGTCGTGGAGAAGATTGAGAACGTGAAGAAGGGTGCTGGAGACAAGCCGGTCCAGACTGTCAAGATCGCCAAGAGCGGAGAGCTCGAGGTGCCAGAGGAAGGTATTCACGCGGAACTCTAGACATCAGTACGCATTCTTTGCTATTGAGTCGACCCCTCAGGTTGGAGAGCTGCTGATAGTTGTACCTTTTTCTTCAAGATTTATACGGTCATGCTGAACCAGCCATTCCTGGCGACGAACTCGATATCACAGCGACTCCGTCTCACGACGATATCGTCAACATTGCTGAGGTATCCCAGGCCTCTTCCACCAAGGGCAAAATTCCTGGCCTGGCTGCTGCTGCTGGTTCTGCTGATGGTTTGTCGGTCGGTCAGAAGCTTTTCTTTATCGGGGCTGTCGTTGCGATTTGCGTGCTCTTCTTGAAAACGCGAAATGGAGGGCAAAGCAACATTATGGGTGGGCTCAAGGAGAAGAGCATGGCCTAGATTACGACGAAATGCAGAAACGTTCCTTTAGTAGAGCATTGATCTGATACATGGTGAACATGGCTCTCTAGTGTGTCAAGACGCTAGCTAGGGTAGAGGGGATACGATGTCCTTGCAGTCCCTGCATTACCCGCCGATGACGATGTGCAACGGCCAGGGCACGTCCAGGGTAAAAGCAAAGAAGACAAATGTTGGGTTATCTAAAGCCATGGCACAGTCGCACAGGATGGCCTGGAGCCTGCACAAGAACCTAGAAAGGCCGCCACTACATTCAACTGCGGCCATGTCACAGTGCATGTCGCATGAAAAGCAAGCCTGCTGCAGCACACGACAGCTTCCATCTGTGACGTTCACCGCTCCCCACTCGCCACAGCCTGAGAACTCTGAGAGGGAGCGCTAGCGCCAACGGGGACTAGTGCGGGAAGGGTTCTCCGACACGCTTTTTTAACTTACCTGCGGCCGTCTCCCTCTTCCCTAACCACCCACCCTCCAAAACTACTCTGTGTGTATTGCACAACCTTACAAGCTCTTTTCCTGTGAAGTCCTTTCTTTTGGTCTTCACTTCTTTACTTCTCGTTTTCCAGGACAGAGGCGTTCCCTTCTTTCCTGACAGAACGAGTCTCAGGCACCCGCCTGCGAGTTACGAGTTTCGTCACTTAGACCTGCTACTTTTCGTCTGTCGCTCACCGCCGAGCCAGCCGAAGCCAGCACATCTGTAATTTGCGCCCTGCACATTGCACTCCCAAACACACCCTCAACCAACTCGATTCCACCACGCCCATCATGGCTGAACAACTCGACATGGGTCGTCTCAACATCAACGACTCCCAGCACAACCCCCAGAACGGCTTCAACGGCGAGCGTTCTGCCTACATCCCCCCTCACCTTCGCGGCCGTCCCCAGGGCGGTCCCGGAGGCCCTGCACCCATGGACGGCCCGCCCCCGATGATGAACGGCGGCGGTCTCGGCGGCAGCGCGTGGGGCCCCGGAGGGTCAGTCAACACCCAGGACACAAAACTGGAAGGTATGCTAACTGGTGACAGTCAGGGTCCTCCCCCTCAGATGAACGGCGGCGGCGGTGCCGGTGGCTGGGCCAACGCACCCAACTTCACTCCCCGCGGTCGCGACGGTCCCCCAGGCGGTGGATGGGGCGGTGCCCCTCGCGGTAACTTTGACCCCAACGCCTACGGCAAGCCCGGCGGCGGTGGCTCTGGAGGCGCCCGCGGGTCTGGCGACGGTGCCTGGAAGGACGGCAAGCACGTTCCCGGCCCGCCCAACCAGCGCCTCGAGCGCGACCTCTTCGGTATGCCCAACGACCCTTCCAAGCAACAGACCGGTATCAACTTCGAGAAGTACGATGACATCCCCGTCGAGGCCTCTGGTCAGGGTGTCCCCGAACCCGTCACACGTTTCACAAACCCGCCTCTCGATGACCACCTGCTGAGCAACATCGAGCTCTCCGGATACAAGGTTCCCACTCCTGTACAGAAGTACTCCATCCCCATCGTCATGGGTGGCCGTGATCTCATGGCTTGTGCCCAGACTGGTTCCGGAAAGACTGGTGGTTTCCTCTTCCCCATTCTCGCCCAGGCCTTCCAGAATGGCCCCTCTCCTCCTCCCGCACAGGCTCAGGGTGGATACGGACGTCAACGCAAGGCTTACCCCACTTCGCTCGTCCTTGCTCCTACCCGTGAGTTGGTCTCCCAGATCTTCGACGAAGCCCGCAAGTTCGCATACCGCTCCTGGGTCCGTCCTTGCGTCGTCTACGGTGGTGCCGACATTGGCTCTCAGCTTCGCCAGATTGAGCGCGGCTGCGATCTTCTCGTTGCTACCCCCGGTCGTCTCGTTGACCTGATCGAGCGTGGCCGTATCTCCCTCGCTAGCATCAAGTACCTCGTTCTCGACGAGGCTGACCGCATGTTGGACATGGGTTTCGAGCCTCAGATTCGCCGTATCGTTGAGGGTGAGGACATGCCTCCTACCGCTGCCCGCCAGACACTCATGTTTTCGGCCACCTTCCCCCGCGATATCCAGATGCTCGCCCGCGACTTCTTGAAGGACTACATTTTCCTTTCGGTCGGTCGTGTCGGTTCCACTTCTGAGAACATCACCCAGAAGATTGAGTACGTCGAGGACGGCGACAAGCGCTCTGTTCTCCTTGATATTCTCCACACACACGGTGCTGGTCTCACCCTGATCTTCGTCGAGACGAAGCGTATGGCCGACTCGCTGTCCGACTTCCTCATCAACCAGGGCTTCCCCGCCACCTCCATTCACGGTGACCGCACTCAGCGCGAGCGTGAGAAGGCTCTGGAGATGTTCCGAACTGGACGTTGCCCAATTCTTGTCGCCACTGCTGTTGCAGCTCGAGGACTTGACATCCCGAACGTGGTACGTATCCCCCTACTCCTCACTTCCTGCTATTCACTGACGTTTTTCAGACGCATGTAGTCAACTATGACCTTCCTACCGACATTGACGATTATGTTCATCGAATCGGTCGTACTGGACGAGCTGGAAACACTGGTATTGCCACTGCTTTCTTCAACCGCGGCAATCGCGGAGTCGTACGCGATCTCCTTGACCTGTTGAAGGAGGCCAACCAAGAGGTCCCTAGCTTCCTCGAGTCCATTGCTCGCGAGGGCTCCGGCTTCGGTGGAGGTCGTGGTGGCCGTGGAGGCGGCCGTGGCCGTGGCAACGCTGCTACCCGTGACGTTCGTCGCATGGGCGGTGGTGGTTTCGGTGGCGGTGGCGGTGGCCAGTGGGGAGGTGCTCCTCAAGGTGGCTACGGAGGTGGCTTCGGCGGTGCTCCCGGCGGTGGCTACGCTCCTCCAGCTCCCGGCGGCTACGGTGGTGGCGGCGGCGGCTTTGGTGGAGGCTACGGCAACCCATCCGGCCCTGGCGGCAACTCTTGGTGGTAAACGTGCAACGCACCGCTTCACGATATAGCCAGCCCGGGACACATTTTCTTCTCTACGATACCCTGGGCCTTCGTGTCGCCGCTACCGATGGCTTGCTTTCGATTTCCTTCACTTGCGAATGTTTTCTGCGAATCTTTCCCGGTTACCGCGGATCGATGCGGAAATCTGGAATCTCATACCCCAATCAGCATATAGACAGCGACTGTTTTTTTGCGGATCTGCCTGTTTTCGAGCTCTTCTCGCATACGATACCCTTCGACGCACTCTTGTCGAGCTCGAACATAGATGGCAGGACCCTCGTCTTTCTCGCAAAGGCATGCATTACGAACATTTCACGACTTCGCTCTTCTGCAAGCATGCTGCTTGGGGAGCTATAGATTCTCGCTTTCCGAGTCTTCCACACGCGGATGACCTCTCTGAGCATTTCCTTATCTTACGACAAAAGCGGTTCCTTTTTTCCCGGTCATACCCCTCGACGACAACGTCTTTCTCGTCGTCCTTGCGTCTCTCGGTCTCTCCACACGCGGAGAGTAGCAGCATGACCCTGTTTTGGACGACGGAAAAGTTTACTGCATAGATGGCGTTCATGAAGGTCTAGCCACGACCCAACCTTTGTACGAAGGAAGATACCCCCGGTTCTTTGTGGTAACCATCATGGTGGCTGTCTTTCCAAGGCCAGCTCGGCGGTGGGATTTAAATGCTCGTTTTGGTTTGCATGCGCATATGCGGACCTGACCCCGTGACTTGGGTGGAAGGAATCTGATAAAAGTATAGTTTCGAGCAAATGATTAGTTACATAGACTAGTATGCGCTGCCAATATGCGTGGCCTATACAATGCATGCGATTTGATACTTGCATACATTTCTCCTCAGTTGCTTCACATTTATCATAATGTGACATTACGTGGCATCTTACCGTCCCTCAACTTGGCGTGGCTGTCTCCAGAACATTATATCACTTCATCATCTTAACTAGAACTGCTGTGCATGTCCCGCTATACATTGCCAATGCGGTAACCGTGAATTATTGAGACTTCACTAACGTCGGAGACTGTTTCTTAGTCGCCACCGCCTTCCACCTGATTCCTGGCTCTATCGTCCTTACCCGGCGAGTTGAGGTCCATATCAGTCGCTCACGCATCTACTTCTCTTGCCTTCCCAGACATCATCTGCGCCACACCATCCACTCTATTCTTCGCGCACCCTCCCACATAGCATCAGCATACTCGGCATCGAATACATCATTTTCTCTCACCCTAGACACCGTGCTGAGATCAACTCGCTTTCAGGAAGTCGGCCCATCATACCACAATGCCAGACCGCCTCACAGGACACCCGTCCCTCCAAAAGACCCGTGACACCATCTCACGATGGGGACGATGGTGCGGCTCCCAGATATCAGACTGGACTGCGTTAGCGAGAGAAGAGATCGAAGCAGATTTGCGTCGTACCAAGCC
>Ga0265780_10009428_pt1 | contig 11711 bp, 10 predicted proteins | sample P1T30metagenome_FD_192432 | JGI IMG/M metagenome (GOLD analysis project Ga0265780, IMG submission 192432) | Plant litter microbial communities from East Loma Ridge, Irvine, California - P1 T30 | ecosystem: Environmental > Terrestrial > Plant litter > Unclassified | place: USA: California... | reverse complement strand
AGGAATGGTCAAGATCTTGAACACCTGTGAGTGAGATCGGACAAGGCGTAAAGAACGAGTACTCACAGCCGCTGCTAGATGGACCCAATCATCCCACCATAGCTTATGCCGACCCAGTCGTCGAGATGTAAAGCGCATTACAATGGCAACAATTGGTATAATGCCAGTCACGTACGCAGTAATACGAACGTAGTTCCCGCGCGAATTGTGTGGCCTGTCGCACAGAGTGGCTTGGACGCGGAGTATATCTACAACCGTATTAATCACTTCATATGCTCGTGTATCTTACACACATACCAAAGGTCTCATCGAAGGTACACAGCTTTGCCAAGCACGGCTGTAGGATCTGAGTCGAGTTCGTCGAGGCGCACTGGCACTCAACGTCGGTGAGACCGCATCCGATGGCCGGAAGATTTTCAGCGATACATTGGAGCTGTGCAGTTGTAAGCTATTTGCTTTTATCGTGCGGAAGGCACCATACTCCACAAGCGGGTATCTGTGCCAGTGCGTCCGATGCCGAATCTGCATTCGCAATGAAGCAGAAGGCACTCGCCAGGAGTACGTAGGCCCAGACACAGTTCAGTGGCAGAGAAGGCATGTCAGGGAGATGGCTGTGGCTTGAGAGGATCCTGACACGGACGACGAAAGCGACTTTACATCTTTAACAGACAGTCGCGCGCAAGGGCAGGGAGGACCGATTGAAAGTCAATTGCGGCGATCAGAAGCCCGCGTACTCTTCCTCATGGTACCCAGGGTTGTTTGAGTATTAACGAATGGCGCTTTTACAGGTTCACGCGTCTTAGCGCACAAGCGCATGCCCCCAGGACTGGCGTCGCCATACTTCGATGTTCCACCATGTACTAGCGTATGTAAGTGCCATCATGGAACAAAGTTGACACCCACGCTCATTTTCGGCAGATTGTGCTATGTTTCAGTAAACAAGGCGGCTGGCTGTTGTTATATGGGGCAATAAAGTTGACACCAACGCTCATTCTCGGGCAAACTGTGCTGTGTTTCAGTGAACACGCCGCCTGGCTATAGTTACCTAGGTATGCGAGACGAGAGCGTCGAGGATATCTCGATGTCACACATCGCAATACTTACTTTAAACATGTATTTGGAAACGCCTTAGAATCTGACCTGTGCTGATCGGTTTTACACGTTCCTGGCTGCAGATCCGCACAACTCAGCGCGCTGGTTCATGCAAGATGCACGTCGGTGAACATGATCTGTTGCGCCCAACGACCAAAAGCTCGAGTCATTTCACAATGTCCTCCGCATCTGCTGAACATTCTTTGGCCCCTAAACGATTCACCATCTCAGGGCAGCCAATGAAACTCTTGTGTGATGGTTTGGAGTTTGTCTAGCTCTCGGGCTCTTCGGCGGCTAATGCCTGAAGACTGGTAGGCTAGCCGATAACATCGATTGCACTTGTTCCGGAACTACGCATCCTCGATCTCCCGGAACATCGATCACACAGCCCAATCTACGACATCACTCATTTTTGCATGGAAATCTCGAAACGCCTCGGTACATATGTATTCATTGACTCGCAACACCTTCCCTAAACATTCGGATTGTCAAGCTTTGATAGACAATGTTTGAAACACCACGATCTACCCCGTAAGTCCCACTCACCGACGAACGCCACCTCCAGCCTTACCGCGCTGGTTCGCCATACGCCCACCTGCATCTGCATGCGCCGCATGACCCTTGACCGTTCCTTCTGCCGTCTTCTTCTTGCGCGTCTTCTGCTTCTCGCCTGCATCATCCTCCTCTAGACGCTGGATAAGATCCTTAGGCCCACCGCTCAGCTGCAGGCCACGCTCACGGCATAGTTCCTTGAGCTTTTGTGGCGCGATAGCTGCGTAGCAGGTCTTCTTGGTCTTTGCACCGCCGCGAGAATTGTGACCACCGGTTGAAGCGGTGACGTGATTGCCCTTGTCGATGTCTAGATCGGCGAACTCTAGCTCCTCGTGCTTGTGCTCGGCATTTGGATGCCACAGCTCGATGATGATGTAGAGCGTCTCTTGGTAATCTTCGCCCCAGGTACGTTCGCTGGAAATGGACATGAGCTTTCGCAGGTCTGGCGTGCGCGACATGAGGACTGATAGTGGAGCCTTGCCACGCTTATTTTCTTCGTTGGCGGCACCCTTTTTGCGGTAGTCGGATGCTTCGAAGCGCTTGATGTCAAGAAAGAGATGGAGCTCCTCGTGAAGGCTCTCGGTGTTGGAGATCTCGCCGCGCACGATGTCGGCGAAGGTCTCGTCGAGCTGGATCTGGAGATCCCAGCCCGTAGAGGCGAACTTCAGGATGCCGTCATCCCAAGAGAGACCGGCGTGGGTGCCCTGGTAGACTTTGGCGTAGGTACGTTCTTCTTCTTCGGAGACGACGGTCTCGTTGTCGCTGTCGTCTTCGTCGTAGTCTTCTGCCCATGGTTCTGCTTCCGAAGCGATCGCCGAGCGCGATGCCCTTTAACGCGAGACCAACGTCGTACACCTTGCGGGAGGCCGCATCGAGGAGGACTTCTTGAGCGGCGCTGGCGGCGATGAAGAGCGCGCTGGCTTGTGCCTTGGCTTCGTCGCTGAGATTGAGAGCTATGAGCTTGTCGGAATGGTTCTCGAGGGCGATCTTTTGGTACGACTTCTTGATCTCGGCTGTAGAGCAGCGAGGATCAAGGCCGAGGACTTCGTAGTGGGTCTTGGCTGGAGCCGGGGCGACCTTTGAAGAGTTGCGCGGCATACCGGTGTTGTGAGTTGGGTGTGCGCCTTGAATGCGGATGGGCAAGCGCTTTTGGGTGAGAAGTATTCCGCGGTGGTACGTGGCCGTTGTGCTGTGAGAGTGATGAGAAAAGAAATTCGAGAGGTGAAAGAAGCGAGGAAAGCTTTTATAGTCGCAGTGGCAGATAATTCCGGGGCACTAATTTTTGCGCAGCACTGTCACCGAACCATGGTACATTCACAGCGTCGACGTTATTCTGGTTGCGAGCCATGGGCTATGCAGCGACGCTAACGAATCGCCCACTGGAAATCTTTACTTGTTGACTCGAAACTTGAGCACAATGTGGTTATAAAGCACGCGCAGCTACCTAGCTGACTTGAAACAATATTGTGTGGCTCTTCTCCGTTGTTACAAAAATATTGAGGCGCGAAAGAAGAGCGAGGAGAGCAACCCCAAAGATAATTCAAGGCGTCCAGAAAAAGACGTGTCTTCGAGTTCTACTGTTGTCTTATGGTACTGATAAGTAGACTTTCATAGCTCACTTTCTACTGATTTGCAACAACGATCAAAATTCTTGGACCATCATACACCATCGTCCATAGCTACCCGCGCATCTTCGTCAATTCGCACCACGGCCAAACAACGCTCTCAGTAACGAAATACGCCACGCGCTGCGCTTTTCCTCTCGCACACCACCATTTCCGCCAGCAACATGCTATTAGCCATCTACAAGCGACTTCTGTGGGCGCTAATGTTTGAGACGTTGTAGCAATACACGACTGCTTCTACCGCTCATCTTCTGTCCATACTTGATTGGGAAGACGTGTCCCTTAAAGCACGCTTGCTTGGCCGTCGATCACTTCCGCGCCCAAGCTGGCGCGCCCGGCGTTGAGCAAGGATCATCGAGGATCTTGGTGTGACCGATATAGCGCTCGATATCTCCCCTCTTCACTGAGTGAGCAACGACTCGCTCGACAGTATGACCAGATGGCAGCTGAACCGTTGATTGGCCACGGAGGTAGTAGTAGTCTGGATAAGTATGACCAAAGGCGTCCTTGCTGAAGGTGACGTTTGACGGCGATACAGCAGAAGGACCAAAAGCCAAGAGCTGGATAGACGAGCCCCTGTCGACGAGATACTACATGATGGGTTCGGCAAAGCTGTGGAATCGCCATTGTCGCTCGCGGAACAGGTCCTCGTCTTCGATGACCGATAGAGATGGCTGCGTTAGGCGAAGGACGCGCAATGTTGTAATACTAGCAATGCCGTCCTATTAACTTGTCAGTGATGAAGACTCCAGTACTGGAAGTATGGTAGTCTTACCAGGATATACGCCAGAATCCTTTCGTTAGGGCCTGGATTACCGGATGAGAACCATCCGAACGTTTTGTCATAGTCCCATTCAGTGAAGAAATCCGGAAACAAGTGAATCCCAAGCTCCTGTAGATCTTCGCAGCTCTCGATCAGGTTTGGGAGATCAAAGTGATAGTAGTGCGGTGAGTTAGCTAGGTCTTCGTTGGTCGGTTTCCATTCATGAAGCGGGTCCATAAGGAAGGACTGTAGTGATGCCCCTGGGCGAAATGCAGTCCTCACATGGAGGATCTCGGAGTTCATTGTAGATACATACAAATGCTGTATGCTGAGAACGAGCTTGAGGATAGGCTCTAAGTGGTCTGCAGTCAACGAATCACGTGAATGGTCAACAATCGTGAGCTCTTTGAGCGACAGCGCTGGGTGGTAAGCGAAGCTAATCGCCAATTCGCGCAAGAATTCGCCCGTCGTCTGGCAGCTTCGCACGCTTAGCTTCTTCAGGGTGTTCATTCTGAGCCACTGATCGATCTTTCCAGATAATGGCTTGAAGGTCATGTTGTCCAGATCAAGACTTTGAACATTCTGTAGTAAGAGGCTCGGTCTGCGCCAAGGACGAAACTCTGACTTGCTGCCATCCAGCCGACCGCACACTTCTAGCGATGTCAAAGAAGTGAGATGAAGAAACCACGCATTGTACCCTTTCTGGCTGTCGGCCGAGAAGATTGTCAACGAACTGGGCTGATGTAGGTTTCCTGCGACGTAGCGAGAAGCGGTAGTTCCCGAAGACCTTCCTCTTGCACCGTCGTATACGCATACCGATAACTCCTGGATGCTCGATTGACGCTGGAGTAATAGGCCAAGGGTTCGGCTGTCGATCTCGAAATTGCTTCCAAGAGCAAATCGTGTCAGACTCTTCGGCGGTAGAGCGCTCAAGAGTTGCAGAAGCTTGATGTTCATTGTCGAGCGCCCATTCTGTGGATCCCACGAGATATACAGCCGCTTGGTACTACCAAAGATCCCACCTGCGCTTGAAGTGAGCAGGGCATCCATATAAAGGCGACTTCCATCTCCGTGAAAATCCGTCGAGAACGTGTGCCACAGCACTGTAGCCGCACTATGGCTCCAAAATATGTTGGTGAGGCGTAGGTTCTTGAGCGCTGTTCCAGGAAGCTGCGCGTGGTTAGCCAATACTCTTGATGAGGCCCAAAGATCCTCAAAGTCTTTTCCAATTCTCATGAAGAGTGCACAAGTCATACTCACAAGCTCGCATATCATGCGCCGTAGTTCAGCCGGCAAAGCAATCGTCTCGTCGCGCTTCTCCCGATCGTGTAACATCTGCTTGGGAGTGAAGGGTCGCGGTGGCATGTTATCGAGACTGAGTTGGTCGACAGTACAGTTGAAGCGGCGATGCGATCGGTCACGGTTTTGGCGAGAATGAGGAAGCCAAAGAAGTCATGAAGGTAGATACCGCGCCCGATAAACACTTGGGCTAGCGTCGTCACGTGGCCAGTGGTGCGATTGTCTCAGCGCGCAACACTAGATTGAGAGACATTTCACTTGACGTGACGTCAGTCTCATTCACGTCATGGGGCTGATGTTTAATCAAGGCGCAAGCATTGTGCCGGTTTGAAAGCATTCTTTCGACTTTTTCTACTGTACTTGCAAGCATTATCTCACCGCCGTCAATCACGTCGTTCTCGCTCGCAATAATCATGTCCAACCTATTCAAGATTCTCGCTCATCTCACAGGCCACTTTTGTGACCCAAAGGCGGTCAACCCCAGTTTTGATCAGGCTTGTCTATCTTCAGCTCCCAATTAGACGTGATATTCACACGCAGCAATCCCACTCCAAGGATAGACAGGTCCGACGAAGCGCGCTTTTATTACTCTTCCCAAGATGTATTGCTTGGCCTGTCCTGCATGTCATCGAGGACCCTGCAAGCATCGTGGTATCGCGTGATGTCCTCCTTCCTGACCGGATGTGCAATGACTTGCTTGAGCGTCTGATTCTTCGCTAGTTGAATCGTTGCCTGGCCTCGGACATAGTGGTAGTTAGGGAAGACATGCCCAACGGCATCGCCATGGTCCTCCTCCACTCCCGGAGTGTTCGTGGGACTGAATGCTAGGACTTGGATGGAAGAGCCCCGATTAGCGAGATACTGCATCATTGCCTCGGCGAAGTTATGATAGCGCCACTGTTGCTCACGCAGAAGATCATCCGCGGAGATTTGGAGTGGTGGTTGTACGAGCCACAGAATTCGAAGCTTCTTCAGACGTGCAAAAGTATCCTGCGGAGTGTTAGTCTGTGAGCTTTACGTGAGATGCTAAAATACTTACCAGCGAATGTGCTAATTTCTCCTCTTCCTCGTCTTGGGCACCGACCGTAGACCAAGCAAATGGTTTCGTGACATCCCACTCACTGAGCGTGGCATGAGAGACAGGCCCACTTCCTCCAGGTTGGGACAGCCCTCGATGAGGCGTTCAATATCCCGAACGCTATAGAAGTCCTCAGCATCATGTATGTTGCGTCCCGACTGGTTTTGCGGGTCCATGACGAAGGATAGTAGTGATTTTCCTTGGCAAGCGACAGATGCTAGATGCAGGCTGGCTGAGCTTGATGTAGACACATAAAGGCGCTCCATACCTGGCGCTAACTTCAAAACGGGCTCCAACGTGCTCACCCAGTCTTCATTCGCGTCGATTAGTATGCTGACTTCGGTGAGCGATGAGCTCTGATGCTGTGCGAAAGAGACCGCAAGGTCCCGGAACAATGTAGCCATGTTTTTGCAGCCACGAACAGTAAGAGTTTCCAGGCACGACAATTCAAGCCATTGGTCCAGTCTTCCAGATTCCGGTTCGAAAGTCAACTTTTCTAAGTAGACGCTTCGTACTTTTGGCAGCCGTTGTTGCGAGAGCCAGGGGTGGAACTTAGCCATGGTAACAGCCGAACCAAAGCTGGAACTCGTAGAACGACCTCGTAATATCAGAGTCGTTAACGAGGCGAGGCGTGGGAACCAGCTTTCGTGTCCTTTCTGATCATCAACCATGACGATAGTCAGCGATGTAACATAATCGAAGTTTCCTACGAGATAACGGCACCCGACAGGACCCATTGCCTTAGATTCTCCGTCACGGATACATGCTGATAGCTCTTGAAGGTGTGAGTGACGCTTGAGCAGTAGTCCCAAGGTCCGGCTCTTCATGTCAAGATAATCGTCGGCTGCGAACTTTGTCAAGCTAATTGTTGGAAATGCGCCGAGAAGGAGGCTCAGGTTGAGGTCTATTGACACAGCTTGGTGCGAGCGCCGGATGTGGAGATATCGTATGCTGTTGAGAACGCCACCGGGGCCTGAAGTGAGTTAGGCATCAAGGTCGCGACTACCGGTTTCGACAAGGTTGGACGAGAGCTTGTGCCACAGCACTTTGGTAGCTGTAGCGCTCCAATGCTTGTTGACTAGACGGATGTGTTTGAGCGTTGAGCGAGGTATCTGCCGAGTTTAGTTAGCAAATCTGTAATCATATCCTGGATGTCCTCAAGCAGTCTTAACAGTACGACATACCAGCTCGCAGATCATACGCCGAAGCTCGTGTGGGAGGACTGCCGTGTGATCGCGCATAGTGCTCTCCTCCTGCGCTGGAGGCTGCGCTTCGCTAGGTGACATGTTTGATGTATGCAGTTGACAAGTGGGCGGGGCGGTGCAGGTCGTGTTGACGGCGGAGAGCAGGATACTTGTAGCAAACGATCGCGTAGTCGCGACCGTGCGCAGCGCCAAAAATGATGTGCGCGCACGTGACCTTCTTCTCGTTCACTGCAGCCAGAAACGACAAGAAAACGTAAAAAGCCCACTCTGGGTGTACCTCGGTGTCAAACGAGGGGCACTGACTTTCGAAGCGTCTTGGTCTTCTGGATCAACCTTAAGTCCGACACTGATCAGAATGATACAATGTTTTGATGGGAGATACCTACATACACCCCACCATCACGTCCCCAACCTCAACGTAAGCACCAACAAACACACATACGCACTCACACTCAACGCCGTCAAAACTGTAACAACATTCCCGCTCGTCCGAAACTTCTTGCGATGCAGCCCATCATCGCCAACCTCGGAGAAGAACTGCTTGTTCCCTAGAGCACACACATTAGCCCTTCATCCTCTCGATGCTATCCCTTCTCCCCTCCCTCCGTCGTCCAAAATCTTCCATCCCATAATCTCTACTGAATCGGAACGATTGCACGTACCCTGCTGTCTCCTCAACGCGCTTATCCCCAATATGCCCGCCCCGTACACCGCGAATAGTGCTCCAATGCTGTAGAACTCCGCGGTGAAGATCTTGAGCACGATGAGGGCGAAACTGAACTGCCCGATGGCGGTGCGGATGTAGGCACCTTCGAAGGTACGTTGGGCCGCGCGGATCTCGACGAGTTCGGAAGATGTGAGTATGACGGAGTTGGCGCGGTGGGTGTGTAGGCGGTATTGGGATGTGGGCTGGGAGGGGGTTAGTATGGTGGAGATAAAGAATGAGATGGGGAGAGGAGCGGACTTCGAACATGTTGGAAAAAGAGGTTGATTAGCAGGGTTGAGGGGATTGAGTATCAACGTGGGTCAAATAAGGTCTTTGGGACACACGAGGGCAAAAGTAGAGTGTAGATAAGCGTGTAAACGATGATTGAAATCACGTCAATACAGTTGAGGTAGTGGTGACATCAGACTAGACGCACGAGAAATACACAGAGATTAATTGAGCATGAGACTGAAGTTCAGAGATGGAAGTGTACTTCGTAAGTCGCTTCGTCTGGTGAGGCTCGAACGGCGTGGGGGTGTGGTCCGAGCACTCCCGTCTTCCCCGCAAAGCTTGGCATCGAACATCACTTTCGGTACGGCATCACTGCAACAGTCTCACCGTCTTGTACACACTGTCGCGCTTCTTGTCACGCTCCTTCTCTTTCTCGTATATCTGCTGTATGCCATTGACCTTCGCACAAACAGCCACTCATTTAGCGTCACGTCTTGCATTGCGAAGGCGGGCTCCCATTCCTCAGTACGCGCTCGCTGTCTGTGCTCAAATCGTACTGTGCTAATCAAACGTGCAGCAGTTCGAACGACGTGCTTCAACACGTGTATCACTCAACGCACGCTCAATCAATCGCTCGATCGAATTTACCGCCCCACAAGCGAAGCCACTTCAGCTACGTACAGGAGCCAATCTCAACCTGGGCAGACTTCCTCCGGGAGTTCTCCAACCCATTCGATACCATGTCGATGACGTCGAACACATCCAGCGGGAAACGAAAGAGGAGCGCGCCCAAGTTCTACGCCGTCAGAGAAGGCCGCGTACCGGGCATCTATCACAGCTGGGAGGACTGCAAGGCGCAGACGGACGGCATGAAAGCGAGCTGTAAGACGACATCGGAGGGAGCAGTTTCAAGACACATCTAACATTCTTAGTCAAGAGCTTCACCTCCCTCACAGAAGCCGAAGCATTCATGAAGGGCGGCAGCGCATCATCATCATCCAGGCCCAACAAGGCAAGCAAGTTCTACGGTGTAGCAATCGGACACGTACCAGGAGTGTACACGGACTACAGCAGCGTGCTGGCGCAAACTAAGAACTGTGCTGGCGCGAAGCAACAGGCATTCGGGACACGGCAGGAGGCTCAAGCATTCGTAGACGATTTCAGACGCGATTCCAGTACGCCGATCAGCTTGCGGGGCGAAATGTCTGAGACGTCGACTGGCAAAGGTTCGAAGAATGTCGACCCACCATCGAAGAAGCAGAAGAAAGACGACGCGGCATCAGCACTGACAAATGGCCACATCCAATGGGAACCTGGCATGGGACCACTACCACCAGACGCAGTGGATGGCTTCGACCCGAACCTCAAGCTCGACACAGAAACCGGCAATATTCGAAACAAGACGGCAGACGAGCTCAACGGGACGAGACGCCAGCCAACGGGCGACTTCACAGGGCCCATACACGTATACACAGACGGCAGCTCGCTCGGCAACGGCAAGGTTGGTGCCATTGGCGGCGTCGGCGTCTACTTTGGTCCCAATGATGCTAGGTAAGCTCCTTACGCACTTCACACAACTCCAACACTAACAACACCAGAAACATCTCCGAGCCCCTCCGTGGCGAGCGCCAGACCAACCAACGCGCCGAACTCACGGCCGTTGCTCGCGCCCTCGACCACATCGCCATCGACCGCTCCGTGCTCATCCACACCGACTCCAACTACTCCATAAAGTGCCTCACTGAATGGTTCCACAACTGGGAGAAGAACAACTGGCGCTCGTCGTCTGGCAAGCCGGTCGAGAACCGCGATCTCGTCGAGCCGATCCTAGCACGCATACGCGAGCGCGAAATGTGCCGCGCGAAGACAGATTTCAAGTGGATCAAGGGCCATGGCAGTGATGCAGGGAATGTCGCGGCTGATGCGCTGGCTGTGCAGGGGAGTAGGAATAGTACACCTGGGAAGAGGAGTGAGGATATCAAGGATATCAGTTCGACGCTAGGAGGCACAAAGGCTGATTACGATGACGCGGCGGAGTATGAGGCGCTGTTCGCGAATCTGGCAGATGAGAGAGCGGCGGTGACAAGTGGGTCACCGTACGACTATATGCCGGAGCCATTTGCTGCGAAGCACCCGGTCAGAGAGGGGTCGGAAGAGGGCTTGGAGGGTTTGAACGGTATCGATGAGGGCGATGCACTGGGAATGAAAATGGAGGTCGAGGGGAAGGTGGATGAGTCGTGAGTTACGCTTGATTGTGAGGCACGGCTTTCTTGCATGTGTTTCAATATATCCAACAATGTTCCGGTGCGTCCAGTTTTCCTTCCTTGCATTGTCCATCTCATGATGCTCGAGACATTTCTCTCATTACCATGTTATCTCACCCCACATCGTGCGTTCACAACCACAAAACATTGTTCAACCCATCCACCAGACGTCCTATAGATACCACCCAAGCCTTTCCTTTCTGCAACCCGCCCCTCAACACTCACACCATGTCCGACTTCCCTATACTCTTCGAAGCCCACTCCACCCGGCCCACACCAACCCAACAACACTCTCCATCCTCTCTCATCTCCGCCCTCCACACAGCTCTTTCCTACGCCCTCACGTACTTCATCGGCATCACAGTCGCGTCGTACTTTTTCATTCAAGCCTGCGAAGCCGTTTCCTTTTTGATGGAGAGTCATCATGGGGTTCCGGTACGGTTGGTTTGGGTGCTGTTCAGTGGATTTACGGGGGTGGTCGTGGTGGGGTTGGTGATGGTGATGGTGATGGTGGTGCGGAGTGGGGTTGGGATTAGAGGATTAGTCCAGAGTCTTTCTCTCAAATAGAGGCTTCTGCTTTCGTGGGCTGTAACTTCAACGCAAGCCGTTGGTACGGAGTTCTTAAGCTTGAATATCGTCATGTTAAATTCCATCGGGCAGGCCCCGGTTACTTTATAGCTAATAAACACTGTACTCTGCATCGCACCCACCGTTCCCGTTTCTCTTCTCTATCATGCATTTTTTCTGGCGGCGGCGCATCATAGTGCTGGGTCGTAGGTAGCTTCGATTGTAATTGTGTGCTACTTGTGGGATGTCGGGAACTTAGTAGGCGTGAACAAAGGGAAGTGAAAGTTAGTAGCGGGCACGGTTCATGTTCTTAGCCTAACGTCCGTCCC
>Ga0265780_10009426_pt1 | contig 11712 bp, 8 predicted proteins | sample P1T30metagenome_FD_192432 | JGI IMG/M metagenome (GOLD analysis project Ga0265780, IMG submission 192432) | Plant litter microbial communities from East Loma Ridge, Irvine, California - P1 T30 | ecosystem: Environmental > Terrestrial > Plant litter > Unclassified | place: USA: California... | reverse complement strand
GGCGCCTTGAGCCGCATCACTTTAGTGGAGCGCGATGGCAGGGTCGCGGCGCAATATACCTATCCGCTCGATGCGGCGCCGCAGCCGGCGTTCGACGGCGCCTTCGTCGACAACGGTATTTCCGAAATCCTGGCGATCGATGCGCAGCGCCTGCTGGTGCTGGAACGCGCCGGCCGCCAGATCGAAGGCAAGCACTTCGGCTTCTCGGTGCGGCTGTATGAAGTGGATCTGTCGCAGGCCAGCCGGATCGATCCGGACCTGCCGCTCACGAAGGCGCAGCCGGCGTTGCGGCCGGCCGTAAAACGCCTGCTGTTCGATACCGCGCAGCTGCCTGCGGACTGGGTCGACAACTATGAGGCGATGGCGTGGGGTCCGCCGCTGGCGGGCGGACGGCGAACGCTGGTCATCGCCTCGGACAACAATTTCAATGGCGGGCCGACCCGGTTCCTGGTGTTCGACGCAGGGCCGGCAGGCCAGCCTTAGCGCACTTCCAGCAGCTCGACGTCGAAGATCAGGGTCGCGTTCGGCGGAATCGGACCCGCGCCGCCGGCGCCATAGCCCATGTCGGCCGGCACGATCAGGGTGCGCTTGCCGCCAACCTTCATGCCTTGCACGCCTTCGTCCCAACCCTTGATGACCTGGCCGGCGCCCAGCTGGAAGCTGAACGGCGAGCGGCCGATCGACGAGTCGAACTGCTCGCCGCGCTGCTTCTCGGCGCTCGGCACGAACAGCCAGCCGGTGTAGTTGACCACCGCGGTGGTGCCGGCCACGGCTTCCTTGCCGGTGCCCTGGACTTCGTCGATCTTCTGGAATGCAGGCGCGACGGTGTCGGCCGCAGGTGCGGATGCCGAAGCGGTTTGCTCGGGCGTCTTGGCGCGCTCGCAGCCCGCCAGGGCCAGTGCGAAGGTCAGGCCGAGGACGGCGGAGGTAATGACTTGTTTCATGCGATGTTTTCCCGGTAGTGGTGTGTAGACTGGCCGCCAGCATACATTGCGGCCGCCGCCTTGCCAACAAGGGCAGGGCGGCGATCATCGCTCGTTACCAGGTATAGCCAGCCTTCAGGTAGAAGTAGCGCCCGTTGAAACCGTTCGGCGCCCACACGCTATAGGGCTGGGTGCCGTTCACATTCAGGTTCGAGACCGACGTCACCTGGGCCGGATAGCGGTTGGTGACATTGTCGATGCCGGCCGTGAAACGCCAATGGCTCGCGATGCGTACGCTGGCCGCCAAGTCGAGCACCCACTGTGGATCATAGGTCTGGTCGAGCGCCGCATTGTTCTGCGGGACCGTGAATTCGCCGTAGCGGGTGACGGTCGCGCGGCCATTCCAGACGCCCTTGGTGTAGTCGCCGGACAGGCTCAGCTTGTCCTTGGGCGAGCCGACCGTCAGGCGATTCACGCTCTGGCGGTCCACCAGCAGCAGGCCTTGATCCGCCAGCACCGCCGGGGTGTCGGCCACGTGCTTGACCTCATTGTCGTTGTGGTTGTAGGCCAGCGTCAGGTCGGCGCGTGCGCCCTGCGCCAGGTTCAGGCGGTAGGAGCTGACGATGTCCACGCCCTTGGTGCCGGTGTCGACAGCATTGGTGAAGTAGCGCGCGGCGCCAACGTACACGCCCTGGGCGGCCAGCGCATTGGCCAGCGCCGGTGCACTCGCCAGTTGCAGGTTCGACGAGAACACGATGCGGTCGTCGATGTCGATGCGGTACAGGTCGATCGTGGTGGTCCAGTTGCGGGTCGGCTGCCACTGGGCGCCGATCGACAGGTTGCGGGCCTTCTCGGCTTTCAGCGGCGAGGCGCCGAGCAGGCCGGCGGCAGCGCTGCCGACCGGGAAGGTGCCGGTTTCGACCAGTGCGCTGGTGCCGTTCACCAGCAGCGAATTGGTGGTCGTGATGGTGTAGAACGACTGCGCCAGCGACGGTGCCCGGAAGCCGTTCGAGGCCGTTCCGCGCAGCGCGAAGGTCGGCGTGAACGCGTAGCGGGCCGAGGCCTTGGCCGAATTGGTGCTGCCGAAATCGCTGTAGCGCTCATGGCGCACGGCCAGGGCGCCGGACAGCTGGTCGGTGATGTCGCCTTCCAGGTTCAGGTACAGCGATTTGTTGTTGCGGCTGTTCTTGCCAGCGTTCTCCTGGCGGAAGCCCGAATAGCCCTGGGCGCCGGAGCCGAAGTAGGAATTCGCTTCGCCCGCGCCAATTTCGTACGACTCATGGCGCGCTTCCAGGCCCAGTGCGACCGTCAGCGGGCCGTGCATGAACGACACCGGCACGTCGCGTGCGATGTCCAGGTTGGCCAGGCTCTGGGTCGAGGTCAGCTCACCCGCATAAAAACTGGTCGGGCTGGCGGCGCCCAGGCTGTAGTTGACGGTGTTGTCGACGTCCAGCTCGAAGCGGTTGCGGCCATGGTTCAGGCTCGCGTCCCAGCGCCAGCCGGCGATGTCGCCGCGCAGGCCGGTCACGATCGATGCGTCGGTCGAGGTACTGTCGAGCAGGGGCGAGAAGCCTTCCGGGTACAGGCTCGTACGCAGCGCGGTTTGTGTGTTGTCGGTGAAGGCGGTGCGGAAGGTGGCCGCCGACGAGGTGCGGCGCTCGCCGTAGTTGGCGAAGGCGTACCAGTCGACGTTGTCGTTGATGCGTACCTGGCTGTTGACGAACAGCGTGCGCGGACGGCTGTCCGGATCGCCATAGCGCTGGGTCAGCGTGCCCTGGCGCGGGCCGGCCGACGGACGCGGGTCGGCGAACGCGCGGTTGGTAGCATTGCGCTCGGCAGCTTCTACCGCGACCCGCACCCAGCCATTGTCGCTCAGTTTGAAGCCGGCCGAGCCGCGCACGGTCGCCTGCTCGCCGTCGCCCTTGTCGTACTGGCCGTAGACGACTTCGGCTTCGCCGCCCTCGGCGCCTTGTTTCAGGATGATGTTGACCACGCCGGCAATGGCGTCCGAGCCGTATTGGGCGGCGGCGCCATCGCGCAGCACCTCGATGCGCTCGATCGCTGCCAGCGGGATTGCGTTCAGGTCGACCGGTGCCGAGCCGCGGCCGAGCGTACCGTTGACGTTGACGACGCTGGAAGCGTGGCGGCGCTTGCCGTTGACCAGCACCAGCGTCTGGTCGGGCGACAGGCCGCGCAGCTGCGCCGGACGCACCGCATCGCTGGCGTCGGCGCCGGTCGGGCGCGGGAAGTTCATCGATGGCAGCAGGCGCGCCAGCACGGTTGCGAGCTCGCCGGAACCGGTGCTGTGCAGCTCCTTGCCGGCGATGATGTCCACTGGCGATTCGGAATCGAGGGTGCGGCGGTTGAGCGAACGGGTGCCGGTGACGACGATGGTCTGCAGCTGGTCGGCGGCAGGTTGGACCGGTTGCGCGTCCTGGGCGAAGGCGGTGGGCGGCGCCAGCGAGGCGATCAGGCCGAGGATGAGGACGGCGCGGGCCGGGTTGGCGTGGGAATGCTTGCAGCTCATGGTTTCTCTCTGTATCTATTCTTTGAAGACGGCGGCGCTCGGGCGGCCGAAGGGGGCGCAAGATTAACAGACGGGCAAGGGGAACGGAACTACCGATTTTGCCTATGCTTATATGCCGGGCGAGGGGAGGCGATCTGCATCGTGCGGCTGAATCCGCCGCGCTTTGGTAACCTGATCTTTACGACCCGGGCCGCGTGGCGCTCCGGGCGGCCTTCAATTGCACAGGAGTAAAAATGACCAATCGCACCCTGCTGTCTTCCGCCCTGATCGGCGCTGTCGCCAGCGCCCGTTCGATGACCCCGATGGCCACGATCGCGGCCGCGCGCCTTGCGGGCCGCGGCACCCCGGGCGAAGTCTTCCTGCTGGACCGTCCTGTCTTCAAGTACGGCGCGCTGGCCATGGGCGCAGGTGAGCTGTATGGCGACAAGATGAAGTCCGCGCCCGACCGCACCGTGTTTCTGGGCCTGCTGGCGCGCGTGATGAGCGCCGGTATTGCCGGCGCCGCGCTGGCGCCGCGTGGACGCGAGAAGGCAGGGGCGGCAGTCGCGGTGGCCACCGCCGTGCCGCTGGCGTACGCCACACTGGCCGGCCGCAAGAAGGCCATGGCGCAGATGGGCCAGACCAAGAGTGGGCTGATCGAAGACGCGCTGGTGGTTGCCGCCGGCATCGCAGTGGTGGCGCTGGCCACGCGCGGCCGGATCCGCTGAAGGGCGCCCCTATCGCCGCTGTGTTGGACATCGGCGCCTGCGCCGACGTAGACTGCGGATACCAGTGGCTCATCCGCAGACCCCATGATCATCTCGAGCGCCCTTGATTTTCGCGAAGCGGCACGCCGCCGGCTGCCGCCGTTCCTGTTTCACTATCTCGATGGCGGCGCCGGCGCCGAACAGACCCTGCGCAGCAATGTCGGGGATCTGCAGGCGATCCGCTTGCGCCAGCGCGTGCTGCGTGGTGCCGACGAACTCGATCTGGGCGTGCGCTGGTTTGGCCAGGACTATGCGCTGCCGATCGCGCTGGCGCCGGTCGGCCTGACTGGTATGTATGCGCGCCGCGGCGAAGTGCAGGCGGTGCGCGCGGCCTGCCAGCGCAACATCCCCTTCATCCAGTCCACCGTCTCGGTATGCCCGCTGGCCGAAGTCGCGGCCCAGGCAGTCAACCCGATCTGGTTCCAGTTGTATGTGCTGAAAGACCGTGGCTTCATGCGCGACGTGATGCGGCGCGCCTGGGAGCTGGGCTCGACCACGCTGGTGTTCACGGTCGACATGCCGGTGCCGGGGGCGCGCTACCGCGATGCGCACAGCGGCATGAGCGGCGCGCACGGCCCGCTGCGGCGCGTGCTGCAGGCGCTGTGGCACCCGCGCTGGGCCTGGGACGTTGGCCTGTTCGGGCGTCCGCATGACCTGGGCAACATCACCGCCTACCGCGGCAGCGCCACCGGCCTGGCCGACTATATCGGCTGGCTCGGCGCCAACTTCGACCCCGGCATCGCCTGGCGCGACCTGCAGTGGATCCGCGACGAGTGGCAGGGCCAGCTGGTCATCAAGGGCATTCTCGACCCGGAGGATGCGGCGGACGCGCTGGCGTTCGGCGCCGATGGCATTGTGGTGTCCAATCACGGCGGCCGCCAGCTCGATGGCGCGCCGTCCACGGCAGCAGCCCTGCCGGACATCGCAGCTGTTGTAAAAGACCGGATGACCATCTTCGCTGATGGCGGCGTGCGCACCGGCGCCGATGTATTCCGCATGCTGGCGCTGGGCGCCGATGGGGTATTGATCGGGCGCGCCTTTGTGTATGCGCTGGCCACCGGCGGCCAGGCCGGCGTGCAGCAGCTGCTGCAGATCATGGAAAAAGACTTGCGCACCACGATGGTCCTGACCGGCGTGCGTTCGGTGCGCGAGATCGGTCCGCAGCAGCTGGCGGGCTAGCGCTGGCCTCTCCCTGAAGGCGCCCTTTGGTGCGTAGCGCTCACTACTGCGGGGCCGCCTGCATGCCTAGCGCAGGGCGGCGCCGCTCTCTACGATGACATCTCGTTGCCCGTCACCCGACCGGCCTGGCCTGCCGCTGCGGGCCACCAACACCATGGAGATGTCATCATGAATGCCCGAGACAAGACCGGCGCCGCCGGCCAGCAGCAATCCGAAGAGACAGTCCCGTCGCGCTATGCGCTGCGGGTCGGAGACATCGATGTGCTGGTCGTCAGCGATGGCGTGCTGCCGTTGCCGGCGGCGACCATGGCGACCAACGCGGACGCCGCCGCGCTGGCGGTGTGGCTCGACCATATGTTCTTGCCGCCCGAAGCCTTCGACTGGCCGCTCAACGTCATGGTGGTCAAGAGCGGCGACCAGGTCATCCTGGTCGATACGGGCCTGGGTTCGCAGTTTGCCGGCTTCCCGCGCGCCGGCCAGACCCCGCACCGCCTGGAAGCGGCCGGCATCGACCTGGCCTCGGTCACCGATGTCGTGATCACCCATATGCACATGGACCACATCGGCGGACTGCTGGTCGAAGGCCTCAAGGAACGGCTGCGGCCCGACCTGCGCATCCACGTCAGCGCTGTCGAAGTCGCCTTCTGGTCGAAGCCCGACTTTACCAGGACCGACATGCCGGCGCCGGTGCCGGACGTCCTGCGCTCGACCGCCGACGGCTTCATGGCACTGTATGGCGACCATCTGCGCACCTTCGACGAGCAGTACGAGGTGGCACCCGGTGTGGTGGCGCGCCGCACCGGCGGCCACACGCCTGGCCATTGCGTGGTCGACGTGGTCTCCAATGGGGAGCGCCTGACGTTCGCTGGCGACGCCATGTTCCCGGTAGGGTTCGACAACCCTGACTGGCACAACGGCTTTGAACACGATCCCGAGGAATCGACCCGGGTGCGCCTTGCACTGTTCCGCGAACTGGCCGACAACGGCGCGCTGCTGGTGGCGACGCACCTGCCATTCCCTGCAGTCGGCAGGGTAGCGCTGGATGGCAACAAGTTCCGCTGGGCGCCCGTGTTCTGGGATCACTGAGTCTTGCGGTAAAGACACAGGATCGGCGGCATCTGCATTCAATGAGCTCGCTTCGGCGAGCTTTTTTCATGTACGTACACCATCGCGCGGAGGTTGGTTTAAGTTTGTATTAAATAATTTATGTATTTATGTCAACGGAATAGCTTTCTGCCGCGTTATGCATCGGGAAAATCATTGAATGTGGAGAAAGAATGACCCGATTGCAAGCCAAGCCGATCTGCGCCGCCATCATGCTGATGACCGCCTACGCTACCCCAGTGCTGGCGCAAACCGCTACCGAATCGGTGGCTGCCGGCGCCAGCGCCGAGCAAGCCCCACCGGCAGCCGACGCGGCTCCTGCCGCGCCGGCAGCACCTGCAGCGACGGCCCCCGCGGTCCCGGCGGCACAGGCCGCACAGGCAGGCCGGCCCCAGGCCCCGCCCGCCACAGTCGAAGTCACCGGCCTGCGCCAGGCCCTGCGCTCGGCTGAAGACATCAAGCGCGACGCACCACAGGTGGTCGACGCCATCAACGCTGACGACATCGGCAAATTCCCTGACCGCCAGGCCGGCGATGCGCTGCAGCGTATCGCGGGCGTGCAGGTCGGCCGCGATCGCGGCGAGACTAGCAGCGTGATCATCCGTGGCCTGCCCGACGTCGCCACGACCCTCGACGGCAACGAGATCTTCACCGCCGCCGGCCGCCGCCTGTCGTACCAGGATTTGCCGGTGCAGTCGATCGGCGGCCTGGAAGTCTACAAATCTGCCACCGCCAACCAGTTCGAAGGCGGCATTGCCGGCGCGGTCAATATCCGCTTGCGCGCACCGTTCGACAACAAGGGCTTCACCGCGTCGGGCTATGTCGAAGACCGTGTCAACCAGACCAATGGCAGCGGCAATACCTCGGACAAGCACAGCCCCGGCGGTGGTTTCCTGGTCAGCAACCGCTGGGATACCGACTTCGGCGAGATGGGCGCCCTGTTCGACGTCGCGGTCAACCGCGACAACTGGGCCTTCCCGGTGCAGTACGTCGACCGTCCCGATAATGTGTTCTCGGTGAGCCCGGACGGCAGCGCCACGCGCCTGGGCAATACCGGTCCTTATTCCCCGGCGCGCGCCGGCGATGTGCTGGGCCAGTTGCCGAACGTCGGCGGTATCTACAACGCCGGCCAGCGCGAGCGCCAGAGCGTGCACGGCGCCTTCCAGTGGAAGATCAACCCGCGCCTGACCGCCAGCGCCCAGTACCTGGGCATGGGCTACCAGGGCCGCACCGGCGTGAACTACGTGATGAGCAATGCCACCTGGGCGCCGCGCCTGACCGACGTGGTGATGGCGCCGCAGGGCAGCGCCTGCGCCACGCCGCAAGGCCAGATCTGCCCGATTCTGGCCGCCAGCGCACCGGGTGCGCAGTTCGGCAACGCCTATGACTGGGATCCGTACACCGCCTCGAGCACCTGGGGTCAGAACGAACGCACCACCACCAATTACCTGAGCTTCGCGCTGGCGTTCAAGGACGGCCCGCTGAGCATCGATACCAATTTCGGCTATACCCGCTCGAAGTTCGTCAACGACACCCTGATCGTCGACCAGCAGGTGCCGGGCGCGAGCGCCAGCGTGTACTCGTATGGCGCCGACGGCCATGGCGGCTTCAATGCGATCACCACCCCGACCAGCGCCAACGCGCTGCAAGACCCGAGCCAGTTCGTGCTGCGCGGGATGGTGCAGAACTGGGGCGAGTCGGCCGGCAGCCAGCTGCAATGGCGCTCCGACGCCACCTATCGCCTGGGCGGCGAAGGCTTCTTCCGCGCGCTGATGGCGGGCGTGCGCCTGTCGACCCGCAAGGCCAGCTACCATGGCGCCGAAGGCCATGCCGACTTCAGCGGCGAACGTCCGAACGCGCTCGGCGCCCTCGGCCCATCGTTCCAGTCGCTGGTGCCCGGCCTGGATCGCCTGGGCGGCGCCTGGTACGGCCCGTCGTCCAACTACCTGATCGACAATGCCGATGCGGTGCGCAATCTGTACGGCCAGGCGAGCGGGCGTATCGCGGACGATCCGGGCCGCATGTTCGACCAGCGCGAGCGCAATGCCACCCTGCACTTGGGCGCGCGCTGGCAGACCGAGGTCGCCGGCATCGGTGTCAGCGGCGAGATCGGTACGCGCATCATCCGCCTGAACCGCGAGCTGAGCGGGCAGACCCGCATCGGCGACCAGGTCTCGAACGTGGACCTGTCGACCTACGAAACCAACTACCTGCCGAGCGCCACGGCGATCGTCGGCTGGACCGACAACCTGCAGTCGCACCTGTCGGTCGGCAAGACCATCACTCGCCCCGACTTTGGCGCCCTGAATCCGGCGCTGACGCTGGTGCCAACCACCGTCAACGTGCCCGGTAGCGGCAGCGCCGGCAACCCGTACCTGGAGCCGACCCGCTCGACCAATATCGACGCCACGCTGGAGTACTACTTCCAGAAGAACGGCTTCGCCCAGGTCGCGCTGTTCCATCGCGACATCCAGGGTTACCAGCAAAGCTTTACGCAGGATGAAACCATCGGCGGCCAGGTCTATCGCGTGACGCGTCCCCAGAACTCGGGCAAGGGCAGGCTGCGCGGCGCCGAATTCGGCGTGCAGAAGTTCTTCGATTTCCTGCCTGGCGTGTGGAGCAATTTCGGCGCCCAGGCCAACTACACCTGGATCGACGGCGAGAACCAGTCGCGCACCGCGTTCGACAGCGATACCTACAACACCACGCCGCTGACCGGCGTGGCCAAGCAGAGCTACAACTTCGCGCTGCTGTACGAGGGTAACGGCATCACCGGCCGCCTGGCCGCGACCCGCCGTGGCGACTACGTCGAACAGATCGCCGAGCTGCCGTTCAACCAGGACCGCGTGGTCAAGGCGGCGACCTTCGTCGACCTGTCGATCGGCTACGAGATCAACAAGAACGTGGCGCTGCAGTTCGATGCGATCAATCTCACCAAGGCCAAGTTCGAGAGCTCGCTCGGCCCTTACATGCCACGCGACGTGCGCTACAACCCGACCACGTATGGCGTGAGCTTGCGCTTCAAGATGTGAGTGTAAAAAGGGCAGGCTTGGCGTGCCGGGCCTGCCCGATTAGGTAGCGCTGGCCGATCCGGTCAGCAAAGCCATCACCGCTTCGCGCTTGTCCAGCAGGTGCCGCGACAGGATCGCGCCCAGACGCTTGCCGTCGCGGGCGTCGAGCGCCTCCATCATCTGGCGGTGTTCGTCGGCGGCCTGGTCCCACTTCTCCGGGAACACATTCGATTTGAGGCGCAGCGATTGCATGCGCTGGTTCATGCTCAGGTAGGTGCGGTGCAGGACCGTATTGCGCGCCGCTTCCGAAATCTTGTTGTGAATCGCCTGGTTGCGCATGTAGTAGCCAGGCAGGTCGCCCTGCGCCTTGCAGGCCAGCATGGCGTCGTGCAGGGCGCGGATCTCTTCGACTTCGGCGGGCGTGATCTTCTCGCAGGCCATCTCGCCAGCCATTGCTTCGAGTCCGCTCACGAACTCGAACGTTTCCCAGACTTCGTGGTGCGACATTTTATAGACCGAGGCGCCGCGGTTGGGCGAGATCTCGATCAGGCCTTCGGCGGCCAGCGCCTTGAGGGCTTCGCGCAGCGGTGTGCGTGAGATGCCCATGGTCTCGCACAGTTCTCGCTCGTTGAGCTTGGTGCCAGGGGCGAGGACCGATTCGACGATCAGCCGGCGCAGGTGGGTAACGACCGAATCGTGCAAGTGCTGGCGCGCGAGCCTGGGAAAAGCGGGCGCGGCAGCATCGACGGCTGGAGCTGGTTCAACTTCCTGATCTTGCATTCAATGTCCCCACATTAATTTGCCGGAATTTTATCATTCTGGCCCATCAGTATTCGTGAATTACTGGCGCATCGGACACCGTCAGAAGCGGATATGTGCGCGCCATGCCCGTGTCGATGTTTCGTTTTCGCAACAAGACCAACCACTTATGCCTTTTTAGGGTCTTCGTTGCCATTGCGAAGCGACAAGAACCAAATGTCATAGCGCCGCGTGGGCGCCGACAGTGATCTGGCAATCCGCCATATCTGGTGCCTCCGGCCAAATTGCGCCTGTGCCGTGACGATTATCCAATGTCGCCGGGAGCGCGCTGGCAACCGGAACCGGTGGACCGCCCGGATTGACGCGCTTTATATGCCTGCCCTGGTTAGCCATCAGAACATTCTAAAACTTCAGAAATATCGGAATCCCCATTCTAGCAGCTACAGATAAGCCTGGCATTGTAACTGCAGGTATGCCGCGATCTCGGCCTTCCCGGTTGATAGGGGTCCTCGCACACAACCTCGCTGGAATTAAGCATCTCAATTGCTCTAATACAAGAATTTTTTAATGGTGCATTGCAGTGGCATGTCGTGGATCTTATTGGTACTATCTGGCTTGCATTTTGCATACAAAATACATTACTGCGAGAGAGATCATGTCCGACGATCAGCAATCCCAATCGCGGCGGCGCCTCATCAAGAGTCTCGTTTTCGTGCCCATGGGCGCGGGAGCGGCAGCTGCCATTCACCAGGGCCTGCCCAACGCCACGGCCAGCGCGCCGGCCGAAGGCAAACCCGACCCGTACACCCCCAAGTACTTCAACGCCAAAGAATGGAAGTTCGTGATCGCCGCGGTCGACCGCCTGATCCCGCACGACCAGCACGGTCCGGGCGCGGTCGAACTCGGCGTGCCCGAGTTCATCGACCGCCACATGCAGTCGCCGTACGCGGCCGGCAGTATCTGGTACATGCAGGGCCCGTTCCTGGAAGCGACCTCCGAATTCGGCTACCAGGGCAAGCTGGCGCTGAAGGACATCATCCGCGTGGGCATCGCCAACGTCGATGCGCACTGCGTCAAGAGCTTCTCGGGCAAGGCCTTCGCCGACCTCGATCTGCGCATGCAAGAAGCCGTCCTCAAGGACCTCGAGGCCGGCAAGATCAAGCTGGCCGACATCTCGTCGAAGCAGTTCTTCGCCGACTTCCTGTCGGAAGCCCGCGCCGGCTACTTCGCCGACCCTAGCCATGGCGGCAACAAGAATATGGGCGCCTGGAAGATGATCGGGTATCCGGGCATGCGCGGCGACTATCTGGAGTGGGTAAAAATTCGTGACAAACCGTATCCGCTGGGACCTGTGGACCTGGCTGGACGGAGGGGATAAGAGATTATGGCAATCGTAAAAGAGAAAACAGATGCGGTCATCGTCGGCGCCGGTTGGGTCGGCGCCATCATGGCCAAGGAATTGA
>Ga0265780_10009425_pt1 | contig 11712 bp, 5 predicted proteins | sample P1T30metagenome_FD_192432 | JGI IMG/M metagenome (GOLD analysis project Ga0265780, IMG submission 192432) | Plant litter microbial communities from East Loma Ridge, Irvine, California - P1 T30 | ecosystem: Environmental > Terrestrial > Plant litter > Unclassified | place: USA: California... | reverse complement strand
GCTTGTCGACGATCGGCAGCATTTCCTTCGGCTGCGCCTTGGTGGCCGGCAGGAAGCGGCTGCCGAGACCGGCGACGGGGAAAACGGCTTTCTTGATTGCGGTCATTCTGGATCCCTAATTAAGTATTATGTACATCAGCCAGCAGCTTGAGCAGGCCGGCTTCGTCGAGCACGGTCACGCCCAGGCTTTCCGCCTTGTCCAGCTTGCTGCCAGCCTCGGCGCCGGCGACCACGTACGAGGTCTTCTTCGACACCGACCCGGACACTTTGCCGCCCGCCGCTTCGATCAGGGCGCCGGCGGCGTCGCGCGACATGGTCGGCAGCGTCCCGGTCAGCACGAAGGTCTTGCCGGCCAGTGGGCCCGCCGCTTCACCCGCGGCGTCCTGCGGCAGCAGGTCCAGCAGTTCGCGCCGCAGCGCGGCCAGCGCGGTGATCGTGTCGCGGTTGGCCGCCTCGCCCATCCACCCTTCGAGCGAGGCCACCAGCGGCGCCGGCAGGCCGAACACGCTGAAGATGCGCAGGTGCGCCAGATCGTCCAGCGTGCGCCCTTCCAGCAGCTGGCGCGCGCGCGGCTCGGTCAGTTTCGGGATGCCGAGCGCGGCCAGCAGCTGCACTTCGTCGAGTTTTTCGCGCAGCTGCGCGCGCGGGGCGTGCTCGCCCTGCGGCGTCACGCCGGCGGCCAGCAGCGCATCCAGCGCCTGCTGGTTCTTCGGCTCGGCAAAGAAATCGGCGATGGCTTCGGCCACGGTACCGCCGATATCCGGCAGCACGCGCAGCAGCGCGGCCGGCGCGCGGCGCACCAGCGCCAGGCTGCCCAGCCAGTCGGCCAGGGTCTTGCCGGTGCTTTCGCCGACGTGGCGGATGCCGAGCGCGAACAGCAGGCGCTCCAGCGGCGGACGCTTGCTGGCGTCGATCGCCGCCAGCAGGTTGTCGGCCCACTTGGTGGCCACCTTGCCGGCTTTTACGGTCTCGGGGGTAGTGCCGTCGCGCTCGTCGGCCAGGCGCTTCATCTTCAGCAGGTCGTCCAGCGTAAGCTTGTACAGATCGGCCACGCCGTGGATCAAATTCGATTCGACCAGGCTGTCGATATAGCGGTCGCCCAGGCCTTCGATGTCCATCATGCGCCGGCCGGCGAAGTGGCGGATCGCTTCCTTGCGCTGGGCGGCGCAGGTCAGGCCGCCGGAGCAGCGGGCGATGGCCTCGCCTTCTTCGCGCACCACATGCGAGCCGCATACCGGACAGGTGGCGGGCAGCGTGTACACCGGCGGTTCCGGGCTCAAGCGCCGTTCCAGCAGCACCGACAGCACTTCCGGGATCACGTCGCCGGCGCGGCGCACGGTCACGGTGTCGCCCACGCGCACGTCCTTGCGCCGCACTTCGTCTTCGTTGTGCAGGGTGGCATTGGTGACGGTGACGCCGCCGACCGACACCGGCGTCAAGCGCGCCACCGGCGTGATGGCGCCGGTGCGGCCGACCTGCACGTCGATCGCCTGCACCGTCGTCAAGGCTTCTTCGGCAGGGAATTTATGGGCCAGCGCAAAACGCGGCGCGCGCGAGACGAAGCCGAGCGCGCGCTGGTCGGCCAGGCGGTCGACCTTGTACACCACGCCGTCGATCTCGTACGGCAGCTTGGCGCGCTTTTCCCCGATACTGCGGTAGTAGCCGAGCAAGCCTTCGCAGCCGCTCACCACGGCGCGCTCCTTCGACACCGGCAGGCCGAGACGGTCGAACCAGTCCAGCACTTTCGAGTGCGACTCCGGCATGGCCGCGCCTTCGAGCACGCCGATGCCGTAGGCGAAGAAGCGCAGTTTGCGCTGCGAGGTGATGCGGGCGTCGAGCTGGCGCAGGCTGCCGGCGGCGGCGTTGCGCGGGTTGGCGAATTCCTTCTGGCCGGCGTCGCGCTGGCGCTGGTTCAGGCGCTCGAAGTCGTCCTTGAACATCAGGACTTCGCCGCGCACTTCCAGCACGGTGGGCGCTTTTTCTCCGTTCGCATCGCCGTGCAGGCGCAGCGGGATCACACGCACGGTGCGGATGTTGGCGGTGACGTCTTCGCCGGTGAAACCGTCGCCGCGGGTAGCGGCCTGCACGAACACGCCGTTCTCGTAGCGCAGGCTGATGGCGAGGCCGTCGAATTTCAGTTCGGCTGCATAGTCGACCTGGGTACCGGCATGCACATCGAGACCTTCGCGCACCTTGCGGTCGAAGTTGTCGATATCCTCGTCTTGAAAGCCGTTGTTCAGCGACAGCATCGGCAGCGCGTGCGTCACCTGGCTGAATTCCGGAATCGGCGCGGCGCCGACGCGGGTGGTCGGGGTATCGACGGACACCGCCTCCGGGTGCGCCGCTTCCAGCGCCACCAGTTCGTGGTACAGCTTGTCGTACTCGCCATCCGGAATCGTCGGCGCGTCGAGCACGTGGTAATTATAGATGTGGCGGTTCAGTTCCTCGACCAGCCACTTCATGCGGGCCAGGTCGTCGGCTGCGGGTGCGTTCATACGTCAACCTCAGCTGAACAGGCGCAGCGCGCGCGCGGAACCGGCCGGAATGTCGGCCGCGTCCATCTCCTGGTAGAACTCGCGCACCTGGCCGGCGATTTCTTCCAGGCTGCTGTCGAGCAGCGGCTGGTCGAAGTCGTCGACGATGGCGCCGTCCAGGCGCAGCTCGAGCGTCTTGGCGCAGGCGACCATGCGGCCGAAGCCGTCGCGCGCCGGGGCCACGCACGGCACGTCGAGCAGCAGGGTCAGGCGCGAGGTGGTATCGGCGCCCAGCGTGACGTTGGTCGACAGCGTAAACAGCACGCCCTTCTCTTCGTCGGGCATGGCGAAGCGGCCGTCCGGACGCACGTCGAAGCCGGCATTCTCGAGGGCGCCGATCAGGGTCGACATCGCCCACGGCGCGCCTTTCGAGGCCAGGTTCACGCCCAGCTGGGCATCGTGGCCGGCGACGAAGCGATGCAGGTTGCGGGCTTCGCTCATCACCTCGATCATGTCCGGGACTTCCGGCTCGGCCCCGATCTCGTCGGCCACCGCGCGCAGGCGCGTGACCATTTCCGAGTATTCGAGTTCGTTCAGCGCGGTGGTGCGGGTGGCCAGCTGGACGCCGGCCTGCAGTTTGGTGTACACGCCGCCGTGCACGATCGGCTCCCAGTCGCCGCTGACGGCCAGGCCAACGAAGTGGACCGGCTTGTTGCCGACGCGGCGCAGCTTCAGGAGCGCCGGCAGGATGCGCTCGCCGCGCAGCGGGCCTTCGGGGGTCAAGGGGATCAGGCAGTCGATCAGCGGGTCGACCAGGGTCTCTTTCGGCTGGGCCGGCGGTGCAGGCGGCACAGACGGCGTCGCGCCGGCCAGGGGTGCAAGCGCTTCGGCGGCATGCGCGGACGGCACGGCAGCGGCGGTAGCGCCGGTGGCGGTAGCGGCAACGGCGGTGGCGGCGACGGAAACGGAATCGGCAACCGGCGCCACGTGCACCACCGGCTCGGCCAGCGCGTCGGCGCCCGGCACCAGCACCGGCACGTCGGCTTTGGCGGCAGAATCGGAGGGAGATGCGGCGGCAGATTCGGCGGCGGCATTGGCATCGAACACCGGCTCGTGGCGTTCGACCGGCGCCGCCGGGGCGCGCATCAGCACATCGTCGTGATCCGACGAAAAAGCGCGTTCCACGCTCTTGCGGGCCTTGTACTCCTGCCACTTGTTATAACCGATGACGCCGGCGACGAAGACGCCGCTGGCTGCGATCAGGCTCATTTGTAAATCTGTCATGCTGCTTGTGCCTCGGATACGGTAGGTTCAGCGCACTGCCCGCCTCCTGCCCGCATGCCACGCGTCATCGCGCAAGCTGCGGACAAGGTTGACGGCGTCGCCCTCGACAACGCCGGGACCGCATTTGCGCGTCGTGTCCACGGCGGTTCAGGTTGTGAGGGTAGCATGAAGAGGGGAACTGACGTAGCAGTGCAGAAACAAGAATACTATTCGGCCGGCGATGCCGGGATGGTTGCGCACCGAATGCGCGATTGTGCAACTTTACCAAATGCACAATATGATACCAACTTGCCCCGGCGGACGCCATGGCGGCTGCAGCGGCGCAGGCAAATAAAAAGCCACCCGGTCGGGTGGCTTGCTGGGGAGCGAAAGGGAAACTTACTCTTGCAGCGCGGCGGCCATGGCGGCGATCTTGTCGCCGTTGACGCCGACCGCCTTCGCCAGGCGCTTGCCGTAGTCGGCATCGGCCTTCCAGAAGTGGGACAGCATGATGTTCAGGGTGTCCTGGTTCTTCACGCGCTTCAGGTCACCCGACAAATTCAGGATCAGGTCGTCGCGATCCTGGCTGCTCAGCGAACGGTAGAACTCGCCGGCCTGCCTGAAATTCAGCGTCTTGGCGATACGCTGCTGCTGGGTGGTGCCGGTCAGCGGCAGCTGGCTGCTGCGTGCGTTCGGGTCTTCGACCAGCGCGCCCGGCAGGCGGCTCGGCTGGTAGTTCACGTGACCGGTGCGGCCGGAAATGTTGCCGGCGCCATCCTGGTGGTTGTTGAGCACCGGGACCAGCGGCCTGTTGATCGGCAGCGACTGGAAGTTCGCACCCAGGCGGTGGTGCTGGGTGTCGATGTACGAGAACAGGCGGCCTTGCAGCATGCGGTCTTCCGAGGCTTCGATGCCCGGCACCAGGTTACCCGGCGCCATGGCGACCTGCTCGGTCGCTTCGAAGAAGTTCTCGGGCACCTTGTTCAGCACCATGGTGCCGACCTTGCGCTCGGGGACGTTCGGCCAGATCTTGGTCGCGTCCAGCGGGTCGAAGTCGAACTTGTTCATGTCCTGCGGACGCAGGATCTGCACGACCAGGTCCCATTTCGGGTAGGCGCCCTTGGTGATCGACTCATACAGGTCGGTCGTCGCATGGCTGGTGCTCCTGGCCTGGACCGCGGCCACTTCCATCGGGCGCAGGTTGCGCTCGCCCTGCTGCGACTTCCAGGCGAACTTGGCGTACACGTACTCACCCTTGGCATTGACCAGTTTCAGCGCATGCACGCTGCTGCCGTTCATCTGACGGTAGCTGGCCGGCGTGCCGTAATTCGAGTAAACGCGGGTCAGCATCTGGGTCGATTCCGGCACATGCGAGAAGAAGTCGAACACGCGTTCCGGCTCCTGTACGTTGGTGACCGGATCGGGCTTGAGCGCGTGGATCATGTCCGGGAACTTGATGGCGTCGCGGATGAAGAAGATCGGCAGGTTGTTGCCGACCAGGTCCCAGTTGCCTTCCTGGGTATAGAACTTGGTGGCGAAGCCGCGCGGGTCGCGCGTGGTCTCGGCGCCCGAGCGGCTCGGGATCACGGTCGAGAAGCGCACGAACACCGGGGTCACGGTGCCCTTCACGAACAGCTTGGCCTTGGTCAGGTCGGACAAGTCGTCGGTGGTGGTAAAGCTGCCATGGGCGCCGGTGCCGGTCGCATGCACCACGCGCTCGGGAATGCGCTCGCGGTCGAAGCGCTGCAGTTTCTGCACCAGGTGCACGTCCTGCAGCAGGGTCGGGCCGTTGGGGCCGGCAGTCTGGCTGTTCTGGTTGTCGCCGACCGGCGCGCCGTTATCCTTGGTCATCACCTGCTGCGCGTACGCGCCTTGCGACAGCGCGAGCACGCCGGCGGCGGCGGTGAGAAGGCACAGGGAGATGCGTCCCGGGGACATGCTGAAGTTGCTCATAAATGCTACCTATCAAATTCTGAATAAGGATAGTGATAGTAGCCGCAACATTTACAATTGTTAACTCAATCGTTTAAATCGGTACGATAGCTTTTCCCTAAATTGGTGCACTCAGGCGTCAGGCCGCGGCAAGGTCGGCCGCCGCTTCCATGTCCACCGCCACGATGCGCGACACGCCCTGCTCCTGCATGGTCACGCCGATCAGCTGGTTCGCCATCTCCATCGCGATCTTGTTGTGCGAAATGAAGAGGAACTGGGTGTGGTCCGACATGCGCTTGACCATGCGGCAGAAGCGCTCGGTGTTGGCGTCGTCGAGCGGTGCGTCGACTTCGTCCAGCAGGCAGAACGGCGCCGGATTCAGGCGGAACATCGAAAACACCAGCGCCGTCGCCGTCAGCGCCTTTTCGCCGCCGGACAGCAGGTGGATGGTGGCGTTCTTCTTGCCCGGCGGCTGGGCCATCACCTGCACGCCGGCGTCGAGGATCTCGTCGCCGGTCATCACCAGCTTGGCCGTGCCGCCGCCGAACAGGATCGGGAACAGTTCCGAGAAATGCTCGTTCACGCGGTCGAAGGTGTCCTGCAGCAGGTCGCGAGATTCGCGGTCGATGCGCCCGATCGCGCCTTCCAGCGTGCCGATGGCTTCCTGCAGGTCGTTGTTCTGCGCATCCAGGAAGCGCTTGCGCTCGGCGGCCTGGGCCAGTTCTTCCACCGCCGCCAGGTTGACCGCGCCGAGGGCGTTGATGGCGGTGGTCAGGCGCGTCACCTCGCCCTGCAGGACGGCGGGCTTCACTTCCGGATCGAGCTTGCCTTCCAGCTCGGCCAACTGTTCGGCATTGGCGCCGGTCGCGCTCAGGGCTTCGGCAAACTGTTCCTGGTTCAGGCGCGCCGCCTGCTCCTTCAGCTGCATTTCCGTGATGCGCTCGCGCTGCGGCTGCAGGCTGCGTTCCGCGCCCATGCGCGCTTCTTCCAGCCCACTGAGTTGCTGGGTCAGCTGATCCAGCTCGTGGCGGGCGTCGGACAGCGCCTGTTCCTGCTCGGTGCGGCGCGCCAGCAGCGCTTGCAAGCCCTCGGCGGCGGCCCCGGATTCCAGCGTTTCCAGCTCCAGCTTCGCCGCGCCGATGGTTTCGCCGACCGTGGCCGCCTGCTGCGATGCGGTGGCGACCGTGCGGCGCAGTTCGTCGATGCGGGCACGCCCGGTCTTCTCGGCAAAGCCGGCTTCCTGGGCCGCGCGTTCCAGCTCGCGCAGGCGTTCGCGCGCCTCGTTCAGGGCGCGTTCCTTGTCATGGAAGGCGGTCTGGCCATCTTCGTGCGCGCCCTGCAGCTCGGCCAGTTCCATGTCGAGCATCTCGAATTCGGCTTCCGCTTCGGCGCGTGCCTGGCGCTGCTCGGCTTCCTGCAACGCGATTTCGTCGAGGTCGGCCGCGATCTGGCCACTCCTCTGGTTCAGGCGCGCTTCGGCCTCTCCCTGCTTGACCACGTCGATCTGCAGCGCATGGGTTTCGCGCTGCAGCGTGGCCACGCGCTGCCGGCCGTCCTGCAGGCGCCGCTGCAGATCGGCCACCGCCGCATCGGCGCGGGTGCCGCGGGTGCGCGCCTCGTCCAGCAGCAAGGCCTGGGCACGCAGCTGCTTGCCGATGTTGTCGATCTCGTGCTGGCGCGCCAGCACGCCGTCCTGCTCGGCGTCGGCGGCGTAAAAGCGCACGCTGGAACGGCTGACGATGTGGCCGTTGGGCGTGACGAACAGGCCACCCTCGGGCAGGCGGGTGCGCTGGGCCAGCGCCGTGCCCGGGTCGTCGACGGCGTAGACGCCCCACAGCCAGTCGTCGAGCAGGCCGCGCAGGCCGGGGTCATTCAGTTTGAGCAGCGATGCGAACGGCTTCAAGCCGTGGTGATCGGGCTGCGCCGGCGTGCCCGGCGCCGGCGTATAGACCGCCATCCGTGCCGGCGGCGCATCGCCGAAGAAGCCGCGCGCCCAGTCCAGGTTCGAAATCTCCAGCGCGCCGGTACGCTCGCGCAGCACCGATTCCAGCGCGGTCTCCCAGCCGGTGTCGATGTCGAGCTTTTCCCACAGGCGCGGCAGTTTATCGAGTTCGTGCTTCTGCAGCCAGGGCTGGACCTTGCCCTGGGTCTGCACACGCTCCTGCAGCTGGCGCAGCGCCGACAGGCGCGCTTCCAGCTTGGCGTTGGCGCCGGATTCGGCCTGCACCGCCGCATGGGCTTGGCGCCGCTCTTCTTCGACCGCCGGCTGGCGCGCGGCGGCTTCTTCCAGCGTCAAGCCCTGCTCTTCCAGCTGCAGCTGTTTTTCTTCCAGCTGCATGCGCAGGTTGTCGAGGTGGCCGGCATCCGGCAGATCGATGCCGGCGCGCTCCTGCTGCAGGCGCTCGCGCCGCGTGGCGAGTGTGGCCAGGATGCTGGCTGCATTGCGCCCGTGGGCTGCAGACAGTTCGATGCGCTGCTGGACCTGCATGATGCGCGCGCGCGATTCGGTCGACTGGTTCTGCGCCGCGCGCCAGGCGGCGTCGAGTTCCGGCAGGCGCTCGTTCTGGGCTTCCACCGCAATCTGCGCGCCTTCCACGCGCGCCGCCAGCTCTTCCAGGCGGAACTCCGCTTCCTCGATCTGCTCCTGCAGCTCGGCGGCCTGGTTCTGCCACTGCTCGCGCTGCACGGTGAGCGTGCCGATCTGATTCTGCAGCCGGGTGCGCGACTCGACCACGAACTTGATCTGCGCTTCCAGGCTGCCGATTTCGGAATTGGTCTGGTACAGCGCGCCCTGGGCGGTGTGCAGACGGTCGCCGGTGGCGAAATGCGCCTGGCGCAGGCGCTCCAGTTCGAGCTCGTGGTTGCGCAGCTGGGCGGTCTGGGCTTCCAGGCCGGTCTGGGCCTGTTCCATCTCCAGGAACCAGCGCGCCTGCTCGGCTTTCGCTTCGTTCTTGCGCAACAGCCAGAGCAGCTTCTTCTTTTCTTCCTGGTCCGACTGCAGCTGCTTGAAGCGGTTGGCCACCGCCGCCTGCGCTTCCAGCTTTTCCAGGTTGGCGTTCAGCTCGCGCAGGATATCTTCCACGCGGATCAGGTTTTCGCGCGTGTCGGCCAGCCGGTTTTCGGTCTCGCGGCGGCGTTCCTTGTACTTCGAGACGCCGGCGGCTTCTTCCAGGAACACGCGCAGCTCTTCCGGACGCGATTCGATGATGCGCGCGATCATGCCCTGGCCGATGATGGCGTAGGCGCGCGGCCCGAGGCCGGTGCCGAGGAAGATGTCCTGGATGTCGCGCCGGCGCACCGGCTGGCTGTTGATGTAATAGGTCGAGGTGCCGTCGCGCGTGAGCGTGCGCTTGACCGCGATCTCGGCGTACTGGCCCCACTGCCCGGCCGCCTTGCCGGCGCTGTTGTCGAACACCAGCTCGACCGAGGCGCGCCCGGCCGGCTTGCGGTGGGTGGAGCCGTTGAAGATCACGTCCTGCATCGACTCGCCGCGCAGCTCGGACGCCTTGGACTCGCCCAGCACCCAGCGCACGGCATCGATGATGTTCGACTTGCCGCAACCGTTCGGGCCGACAACGCCGACCAGCTGTCCCGGCACCTGGAAATTGGTGGGATCGACGAAAGACTTAAATCCCGACAATTTAATCGAGGAGAGGCGCACGGTGAGGGAGGCTGAAGGGCTGCGATGAAACCCGCATCATACCATTTGTTGCTTGCTCTCAGGACAATTCGGCCGCCACGGCAGGCGCCAGGACGGCATCGATGGTGCGCGCCCGGCCCATCGCCTTGGCCTGGTATAAGGCGCCATCGGCGCGGCGCAGCAGGCCGGCCATGCGCACTTCGTGCGGCGCCCGCAGCGCCATGCCGCCGCTGTAGCCGAGCGCATGGCCGAGTTCGCGGATGGCCGCATCCTCTATATAAGTTCGGATGCGCCCGTCGAAGGCGCGCACGGCGTCGTCATCGGCCCCCAGCAACAGCACGCAGAACTCTTCGCCGCCGTAGCGGCACACGATATCGCCGCTGCGGCATGCGGTTTTCAGCACGCCGGCGAAAAACTGCAGCGCGCGGTCGCCGGCTTCATGGCCGCGGCTGTCGTTGATGCGCTTGAAGTGGTCGATATCGATCATCAGCACCGCCAGCGAGCGCCCGTAGCGGATGCTGTTGGCCAGTTCGATGTCGGCCTGCAGCAGCCAGGCCCGCCGGTTCAGCACCCCGGTCAGGCCGTCGGTGGTGGCCAGGCGCTGGAGCGCGCGCGCCGCTTCGTCGCGGTGCGCCAGCAGGATGGCGACCAGGGCCGCCACGGCGGTGCCGTGGGCCACCATGGCAAACGCCACGTTGACCGGGTGCGGCGTCAGGAAGGCCGGGAACTGGTCGCTGAAGAAGGCGCCGAGGACGCCGCGCCAGGCGGTTACAACACTCTGCGCGCCGAGGCTGGCGATCAGCAGCCAGCGCCAGCGTCCGACCGGGACTGCGGCCTTGCGCGCCAGGTTGACGACCATCAGCGCCGTCTGCAGCGCCAGCAAGCCGTTGGCCCAGCCCACCCGGAACGCATAATGCGCGAATCCGGCGCCATAGCCGGCCGTCATCACGAGGGCGACGATCGCAGGGAGACGGTTGGGCGCGGCGCGGCCGCACCACAAGTCGAAAGCGGCGGCATTGCAGGCCACGCCGCCGGAGATGCAGCCCATCGACAGCGTCGACATCGCCCAATCGGCAGCGCCGCCCGGTGCCATCCGGCCCGACAGCAGGAGCAGGACCCAGCCTACCGCCTGCAACACGGCGCCGGCCTGGGCGTAGCGGGCTGCTTTGTTGACATCCCCCATCACGAATACCAATGCCAGCGCCATCGTCAGCATGCTGAAGGTCAAGGCAACCAGGATCGAGGCGACGTCGAAGGCCATGGGAAAGTGCCGGATAGCGGTAGAAAGGAAACCGGCGCGTGCACGCGCGACCTGTCTGATGGGAAATAGTATAGCCTACTATTTGTTTCTTGAAGTCAGTAAAACTTGGGCTGTGCTCGGTGTCGATGCGGCACCCGGGCCGTCACACCAACCTCGCTTCGTCATTGCCGGCACCGCCCGCCATCGCCGCCATCAGCACCTGGCCGACCACGCCTTCCATTGCCAGCACGCGCGCGGCGCCGGCGTGCAGGGCGTCGGTCAGCTTCTCGGCCGTCATCGAGAAGGCTTCGCGCCTTCCGCTGCCGGAAAAGATGAACAGGGTGCGCAGCGGGCTGACCCAGGCCAGGCGGACCTTGCGGGCGTTGATGCGCGCCCCGTCGTCGCTGCGGAATTCGCACCACATGCCGCGCTCCAGGCCATCCAGCGGCGAGATGGTGTCCTGCCGCTCTGCCTCCTGCGCGGCAGCGGCGTTTTCCAGCTCGACCCGGCGCATGGCATCGCGCTGGGCCGCTTCCACCGCCAGTTCCAGTTGGCGCTCGGGCGACAGCTCGATCGGGGCACGCACGATGGCGGCGTGGTATTCGGCCAGGCGGGCAAAGAATTGCAGGCGCTCGGCGTCCTGCCAGCGGATCGCGTCCAGCCATTTGTTCAGCGTGGCCAGCAGCCGCGGCAGGCGCGCGATCAGTGTCTTGCGCTGTTCCTGGGTCGCCTTCGGCTTGACGCTCCAGATCAGGTCATCCATGGCGCGTGTAGCGTTGCCGACAGCGCCCGGCCGCTCGTCCTCGATGGTGTAGGCGAAGGTCAGCACGGTGGTCCAGCGCTGTTCGAGGAAGCCGCTGAGCACCTCGGTGATCTCGCCGTCTTCCATACCGTGGTCCGCGCCGGGCTCCGAGCCGGAACCCGTGCCCCGATCCGTGTTTGCGCCGATGCGCAGCGCCACCGCATCACGCGCGGCGCGGGTGGCCAGCGCCAGCTGTTCCTGTTTCAGCGCGCTGGCCACCGGGGCCGCCAGCGCTTGCGCTTCGGCGCGCTCTTCCTGCGCGATGCTGGCCTCGAGGCCGGCGACGGCTTCCTCGAAGGCGGCGCCGGCCTCGGGACCGGCCTGCGCCACCCGCTCGACGCCGTGCTGCATGGCCTGGAAT
>Ga0265780_10009424_pt1 | contig 11713 bp, 7 predicted proteins | sample P1T30metagenome_FD_192432 | JGI IMG/M metagenome (GOLD analysis project Ga0265780, IMG submission 192432) | Plant litter microbial communities from East Loma Ridge, Irvine, California - P1 T30 | ecosystem: Environmental > Terrestrial > Plant litter > Unclassified | place: USA: California... | reverse complement strand
TTTCCATCCTCTAAACCATAACTTCGAGGAATTTGATAATAGCGCTTTCGGGATCTGTAAGGCGGGGCACAAGTTACACTCATGTCGACTAGAAAAAACACTTCCGTGGCTAGCGGCTATATCAATCTTTGTGGAACGGAAATCTTGTTTGACCAACAATAGCTAATCTCCCTCCCTACATAGCGAACAGCCCTGTGGGCCTACACCGGTCTATGAGAGAGCAAGAATCGTAACGTCCGTCCCTGTACAACGAGAAACCGGGTGGGCCGAAAACAACCAATACGAACGCAAGGACGGCAGGTTTCAGCATACAGCGTCGCGTTTTATTGGTTGTTTTCGGCCCACCGGGTTTCTCGTTGTACAGGGACGGACATTACCAACTAAACTTCCTTCTTAGCCCACCGAGCTCTTTCTTAGCGTGGGAGATTAATGCGCTAAGAAGACGAGAGCTGCAAAATAGAGGCACATTGCACTTGTCTCAATTCAAGAACGCTGGGTGTAGTCCGACGATCCGGAAGAGGAAGCGTCTCGTTATTCTGTGCGTCCTGGCACGCTTGGATCGACGTTACGGTACAGTATCGTGAGATCTGCTATGATTTCGATGCCATTGACTTTCTTACAGCTACCGAGCTTATTATTGCAAAGGCATAAATGCTACTGCAGGTTGCTCATTTCGTTGCCAAATTGATTGTAGAGCCTACTCAGCGTTCAGAAAGCACCAGACGGAGACAGTGAGAGGAGATACCTATTTTGTATGCTCGTTATCGTTGTCCAACAAATGCGAAGATCTAAGCTCAGCCTGTAAACGTCTAGTAGTACTCGAACATCCAACCCAGTAAGCGTCAGACGTTGAACAGTCGAGAGTATTATGCTGACCTTCACCATCTTTAATTGCTTACCAGAGCTAACGCTGACTATTTGAGTTTCTCGTTTGGCGAGAGGCTCAGCCTAGAATCCAAGAGTCATTACTCACAAAAACATGATGTCATCAAACCCAGATGCAACAACACTAGATTATGCCAGCTCGGCTAGGGGTTTCGCGTGAAGAAGATCTCATGACTGTTGCCAGTACGATTGGTATCACTGTCGAGAACAACTTTTGGATAGGTGGAAACCTTCTCATCATGATGTCTTCAACCTTATTGTGGCAGCGCATCTATTCTATCCATCATGAGCTCGCATAAGACCTCGAATCCCTGTTCCGAAGGCGTTCAATGCAGATATTGCCACACGGACGAAGTTCAATCAAACCTTGTGCGTCTCGACTCATGCTGGATGCATGGTAGACCTAATCATGGGTCGAAAGAAAAGCTACTAACCACCGTAACAGATGTTTTCAAGCGACATCGCCATCGTTGGTCTATCATGCCGGACGGCCGGGGGGATCGATAGTCTAGATACGCTCTGGGACTTCCTGTTGCAAAAGAAACATGCATCTGGCGAACTTCCACGGCACCGATGGGAGCCCTGGCGACAGCGGAGTGCACTCGACGCAAAGATCCTTAATAGCGTCACACGGAAGGGATACTTCCTCAACGATGTGGAAGGCTTTGATGCGGCCTTCTTCGACATCTCGTCCAGCGAAGCCGAGCACATGGATCCTCATCAAAGACTAGGCCTCGAGCTTGCGTACGAAGCGTTGCAAAATGCAGGCATCCGGCCGGATAAACTCGCTGGTAGCGACACTGCCGTGTACATAGGGGTCGATTCGGACGACTATTCACGTATGGTCATGGAGGACTTGCCGGCTATAGAGGCCTGGAGCGGGATCGGGACAGCACACCACGGCATCTCTAACAGGATCTCATACCATTTTGACTTGAAAGGACCCAGCACAGCAGTAGACGCGGCCTGTGCGAGTTCGCTCGTCGCTCTCCACCTTGCTCGCCAGGCTATTGTGTCAGGAGAGAGCACCGTGGCCATCTGTGGCGGTGTGAACGTCATTTGTGCTCCGGGAATCACACATATGCTCCAGAAAGCTGGTGCACTGACAGACGAAGGCATATGTCGATCGTTCGATGCCGCCGCGAATGGCTACGCGCGTGGCGAGGGGGGAGCTATTATCGTCCTCAAACGGCTGAGTGCTGCACAGGAGGACAACGATAACATCCTGGCTGTTCTAAAAAGCTCTGCTTCCGCTCAAGATGGCAAGACGAGGGGCATCATGGCGCCGAACGGTGCAGCGCAGGCAGATGTGGCCAGGCAGGCTCTCCGTCAGGCTGGTTACATCCATCCACATACAGTGGACTATGTCGAGGCCCACGCGACGTCCACACCACTCGGAGACCCGACAGAGATCAAGGCCATGGCTGAGGTGTATGGAGCGGGAAGATCTCCAGAGGATCCCTGTTATATCGGCTCCATCAAGCCCAATGTCGGCCACCTCGAAGCTGCGGCTGGCGCCATCAGCGTTGTCAAAACCGTGCTCAGCGTGCAAAAAGGAGTCATCGCGCCCCAGACGCTGCTAAACACCCTCAACACCAACATAGACTGGAAGACTAGCGGTCTCGAGGTGGTGCGCGAAGCGAAGATGTGGCCTAGCGACAGCGTGCGGCGTGCAGCTGTGTGCTCGTATGGCTATGGAGGGTCTGTCTGCCACGCCATCATCGAGCAGGCGCCTCCAAAGCGGGGGCCCAAGTCTGAATCACGTAACAAGACACCGGTTTGCTTGACGCTCTCGACCAGACAGAGAGGAAGCCTGCCTCTCTATGCAGCGTCGCTAGCGGATTGGCTGTCCACACGTGGGGCGTCCGAAGACATGACCGCTGTAGCACGGACACTCGCCCAGCGCCGGACGGCCTTCGACCATAGGCTATGCGTCAACGTCTCGAGTCGAGAGTGTGCGATACAAGCCCTGCACAACTATGCGGCCGGTAAGCAGGACGCAAGAATTACCAGCAGCCGTGTTGCCAGAAGCGCAGCGCTGAGCGGAGTTGTATGGGTCTTCTCAGGCCATGGCGCCCAGTGGCGCAGCATGGGCCAAGAGTTGCTTCTCAACCCCATCTTTCGAGACAAGCTGTCCGAACTGGATACAGTGTTCCAAAGAGAAGCGGGCTTCTCCAGCATCGAGGCGTTGCAGCAGGGCGAGCTGGGTGGTTCGGATAAGATACAAATGCTCACTTACGCGGTGCATATTGGCTTGGCCCTGCTCCTACAAGCAGAGGGTATTACCCCGCAAGCTGTCATCGGGCACTCGGTGGGCGAGATTTCAGCTGCGGTCATCGCCGGCTGTTTGACCAGTGAGGAGGGTGCGGTCATCGTTTCACGACGAGCGAATCTATATACACAGGTTCAAGGCACCGGTGCTATGGCACTGGTAGCTCTGCCATACGAAACGGCCGCTGCGCAGCTTGGCGGGAGAAAAGGCATCGTCGCCGCCATCAACTCATCGCCATCGACATGCGTGGTGAGCGGCATGCAGGAGGAGGTTGATCGATATGTACGTAAGCTGGAATATGGTGGCATCAAGACATCGAAAGTCATGACCGACATTGCGTTTCACTCACCTTTGCTCGAGAAGCTCACACCTCTTTTACGAGGCAGCCTGCAGGACGCTCTACATCCCCGCCCTGGCAGCCTAACCCTATATTCAACCTCGGATCCCAATCCAAGGGCAAAAGCGCTGCGGGATGTGAACTACTGGACGCACAACACATTAGCTCCCGTAGACCTCCTCTCTGCGGTAGATGCCGCTGTGCAGGACGGCTTCCGCATCTTCCTCGAGGTGTCCACGCATCCCATCGTCTCGCATTCTATTGAGGAGACTCTAGAAGCGCGATCCCTGGGTGAATATGCCAGTTTCGGCGTCATGTCTCGCAATGCATCGTCGAATTACACCATCCCCGAAGCTATCTCGCGGCTCTGGTGCCTGGGCGCGCCTGTCAATTTCCACTCACAGCTTGGCGACGGTCTATGGTCGACGGGACTCCCCAACACGCCTTGGATCCACAAGCCCTATTGGAAGATCCCTTTTTTCGGCCCCAAGCCTCCTGTGCAGCGACATGATGTCGAGAAGTATACTCTATTAGGGGGGTTGGTAGAGATTGCAGGGAGCGACACATCGGTGTGGACAACCACTCTGGACGAATCCACGAAGCCATACCCTTTGACCCATAGGCTCGGAGCTGCAGAGCTGGTACCTGCTGCTGTGTACTGCAATACCTTCTACCACGCAACAGGTGCGCACCACATCACCGACCTGCACCTGCGTGTACCCATATACATCACAGCAGAAGGACGTGAGCTACAGGTCGTATCACAAGGTGGTGACGTTCGGATATCGTCTCGTGTGCAGGCGTCCAAGGGAGCAACCGGCGACGGCGGGCGGAAGCACACATGGGTCCAACACTGTACTGCCAAGGTTGCGCCATCTGGCGCGGCACCGAATCAACACCAATATCGCATAGCTGCTGTCCGGCAGCGGATGCCAAATGCCCTGCCGAACAGCTTTGCGGAAGAGCACCTCAGCAGTGTGGGTGTGTCTGGTATGGCCTTTCCATGGTGTGTACGCGAGCATCTAGGCGGCTACGAAGAGATGCTGGTCCAAGTGGACATGCAGCGTGGCACCAACACGCTGCCTGGGAGATCTCCGAGTTGGGCACCTTTGATAGACGCAGCAACGTCGATCAGCTCGTGCATTCTCTCCAACAGCACCGCCATGTGCATTGTCAGTGGCATCGACCAAGTCGTTTTCTCCCCAGAAAGCACACCGCCAGAGACTGGATATCTGTTGATTGAGCGAAGGTCCGCAGAGAAACCCCAGAGAGTGAATGTCGATATTCTGGACGACAATGGGACACGGCTGTGCAAACTCGAGGGCATGCAGTTTACTGACACCGAGAGAGTGAGGCCCTGCATAGATTCGCTATTGTATAGGTTGGTATGGGTACGCCCTGCTCTCCGAGAATCGGCGTTGTGTATACACAATGTTATCTTGATCTCTGCCGACACCTTGCATTCGACCAATTACATCCAGGATTTAGAGTCCAAAGAGCACAACGTTGTTCACATACGCTCTGTGCTAGAATTGGAATACCCCGACGTGCGAGAAGCGCTAACAAAAGAGAACACAGTCGTTCTCTACGTCCCCAAGACGGTGAAAGACATCAAAGACGTGGCTGGGGCAGCGTACGAAGCTGTGTGCGAGGCAGCGAACACTTTATCTACCCTCTCGGACAAGGGAAGCACTGCAAAGCTATTCGTGCTGTTGAACGGCGTGCACAAGGCCCAGCGTCTCGGTCAGGTCCCTTATCATTCTCTATACGGGTTCTCGCGCGTAGCGGCTTCGGAACATCCGGAAATCTGGGGCGGCTTGATTGATCATGAAGGAACCGATTTTCCTCTGTTCGCTCTCCAACGCGTGAGCGAACAAACCGTCATTCGAGTACAGGACGATGGACCACGTGTGGCGCGGATGGAGTCTTTTCCTGTGAACGCCAAGTCTGTTGATCCCCACCCGAGCCTCTGGCCCCGACCTGATGCGACCTACGTTGTCACAGGCGGGCTAGGGGATCTGGGGCTGGAGGTACTCGAGTTCTTAGTTGAGAGAGGAGCGCGCAGGATCCTCGTCGTGTCGCGCGGCCAACTCCCGCTTCGGGAAGAGTGGTCGACCGCATCCGGGCCACTGGCTTTAATGCTAGGACGAATCCAGCGGCTGGAGATCAGGGGCGCGACGATACACGCTCTACGGCTTGACATTAGTTCGCCGGACGCATCTGTACAGCTCACACGCGCCGTCAAGCGGCTGTCACTTCCCCCCGTGCGAGGCGTCGTGCACGCTGCCGCTGTACCGGGGTTTGGATACATCAAGGATACCGCTCCGGAGAGCTATGCAAGTGTGATGGCGCCGAAGATTGCTGGCGCACTCGCTCTACACGAGGCGTTCCGGCCGGGCACCCTCGATTTCTTCCTCCTCTTCTCGTCCATCAGCGGCATCGTTGGAACGCCAGGTCATTCTGCATACGCTGCATCCAACACATTCCTTGACGCCTTGGCTGAATACCGCAATTCTCAAGGTTGCAACGCCACCGCCCTCCTGTGGACAGCCTGGAAAGGAAAGGGCCTGGCATCCAACACCGTCGTCGTCGATGCTGAGCTACGAGCCGCAGGCATGGGAGATATCACCGTAGCAGAGGCCTTGCTAGCTTGGCAGAGTCTCCCCAGCACAGATCATGCAATAGTCACGCGGCTGGAACTACTCGATGCGGATGAACCAGCGCGGATTGATCTCATCTGCGATGTTGCCCCGCGCCGAGTCGCAGTCTCGGAGCCATCGAACGGACCAGCGTCTGCAACCGGCGGAATGGCAAGCTCTGAGGTCAAGGCCTGCGTTGCATTGAATATCCGCGAATGTCTTGTGAATCTCTTGAATATTGAGCAACACCTCATTGAGGACAAGACAGAACTGATAGATCTGGGAATCGATTCCTTTAGGCATATTATGCTGCGCGAGATGCTGCGGAAGAAACTGCCGGAGTTGACATCGATACCTCCAAGCCTGCTATTGAGATGCTCGACTGTCGGGAGTCTAATCGACGATATACTCTCGAGAAATATCACGGCCGAAATGTGATAGTTTGGTCTAAATCAGGCCAAGGAATCACGCGCTGTTTCACATGTTCACTCAGGGCAAAGCAATCTTGGCCTACTCCTACTTTAAGATGTACCAAAAGATCTTCCAGGGAACAGTTGTAGATAAAGAACCGCGATAAGCTTTTAGTGGCGAGGCCTTTCGCTTCTCTTATCTTCGCGACGATCTCTGAAGCATAGAGTGAGGAAAACGAAGTCACGTGCTTGCATGTAAGTGATTCCTCAAAGTCTGTCTATGGCATGGAACTCTTACGGCGAAGCTATAAGTTCACAACCATGCTATATTGTAGGCAAAAGCGCTTGTCTTCTCACTTTTCCTAAGGATGTCACAGTCATAAACGAATCTTGTTTAGGTGAGCGGTGTATCCAGTACGTTTGTAGCCCGACAGGCTCTCTCCGAACCTCTATACTACAGACTGGCGCTTCATCGGCCGGAGCATGTATACACTACGAAGGCTAACTTGCGGTGGGAAGCACCGCCTAAGCTGTGATAGACGTGCACCCCTCAGGTGGTTCCCGTTGAGCAGCGTATCGCCCGTGTACTGTGCTGGAACAGAGAGATGGTTGACATAGTACTGCAACAGGGTGCTTACAAGAAGCGTGATCCAGCACTCAGCCGTAGATCTGAACCAGACGATCTGATGTGAACTGCTTGTCCTGTTCCATATTCCTTGAAGACATTGACATGCGCATGCATCCCCTACCGTGGCTGTTGGACTGACTTCCTCTTGTCCCCCATAACGAAGTCGTTGCCAGGTGGACTTGAGAAGGAGACATTCGCCCAAAACTTGATTGCGGTCAGATCGTGCAATCGGACGACACTTTACAGACATGCACTATCCCCATCAGCCTCCAACGTGCGTGCCTACAGGTAGCCATCTTCAACCTGGGACAAGGCAGACAACACTGTAGCAAAAGACTCGCTCCAGTTGCAGGTCGGCCCGCCTCTTGACACGCAGATAGCCGACCACCGCAAGGTCGACGTGAGCATCGAGCATCGAGCAGACAGTATTGATTTCTTAGCGCAGATATCATGCTGGTCACAAGACCTCTACTACACGACCGTCGCAGTAAATGCACGCTCTCAGCCATTCCACTGAGTCGTCATACCAGCAAACAAGACTGGTGACCTGTCGTTACTAGGCCGATTCTTCCTTCGCTAGTGCTGCAACGAATTGCTGAGAGTACGCCGAGTCGACGAACTCGTCAAACTTGGTCACTTTCCCGCCGTCTTCCGTAAAGGTCAAGATCAACGCATACTCGTTCCCATAGGGCCCAATCGGCGTACCTGCCGTGCTTCGCGCGTGTATGATACAAGTGTGCTTCGTAGCGTCATGGATTTCTTCCTTCACCTCGACCTGCAGCGATTAGTCCTGGCACGATCTAGGGGGCGGGGCGTACTGACTGTAAAGTTCGAGTACAGGTGCATAATAGTGCTCAGGTACGCACGGTACTCGGCGTTGCTCTTCGCCGCCCGATTCATAGAGGCGGGTAGCACACGGTGCTTGCAGTCGGGCGACCGATAGGCCATGATGTCGTCGATGTTCCAGGCATTGTAGGCTTCTATGACCGCCCGAGCTGTTTTCTGCTGGGCCACCAGGCTGTGGAGGTTAGGAGAGTCATAAAGCTGTGCGACGGTTCTGGCGAGAAAGGCGTGGGCGCTGTGGGGTAAGTGCTCTTGGTCGGGACGTACTTTGGGGGAAGGATGGTGCTAGCATTCGTGAGACATTGGTTCAAGTCTAAGCCGATCCAGATATCGCTGGACTTAGTTTTGAGGCTGGCAAGCGGCTGGGAAGCGGCAAGAAGAAAAAGGGTAGCAGGAACAAGGTTGACGAGCTTCATGATGGCTGGTGTGTGAGGTAGGATGTATAATACAAAGCGCATCTAGATTGCGCAGCATACGACCCAATATATGAGGCTACAGCGGGGACGGCAAGTATGAGTACCGCTGCTTATCACAATGCTTTGCCTTCTAGAGAGGTAATTCCTGTTTACTATCTGTCCATCATCCTTCTGCTGCACGAGAGAGTCCAGCCAGTTTCTCATCCACGACATGGCTGTGAAGAGGCTGACGAGGTATCGTCCTTCACTTGTTGGTAATCCTTCCAATCGAGATCAGATAGGGATAGACTACTCAGGTGCGACACTATCCTGACGACTAAGGCCTCCATCGCTGCTTGCGCTGACTGTGAGCCGGGTCAGCAGTCTCGCCCGCGACAACACCGCGCCGCGGAGAAATGTTGCGCATCCAAGCATCCGTCTGTCACCTCGAAATGGAAGAAATTGCCTGGGGCAGACCCAGCAAGGAAGAGCTCCAGATGCGGAGCCTTTCGAATCGGCTTACCAACAGCAGTTACCATCAGTCAGGCCATCTAAGCATACGATCGTTCTGCGGCTCGGGTGTACACCACGACGAGGCTGTGGATTGTGTACTTGCACGCATTTGCATCCTTGTTTCCTGTTGCATCGAGTCTGAGTAACCCAGACTTCTCACGAGTACCGTTAGCGAAGGCGGTGAGTCACAATCGGTAGGGGAAGACACGTCTACCGCGCAACGATGGAACCACACTAAGAAGGCTCTGTCCCGACGTCTCAGACTCATGCACATCATAGCCCTCGGCTCTAGGGTAAAGGCGTACATCCTCGAGAGATCAAAACTCGATCACATAAACGGGCCACTAACCGCACGGCTGCAGTCGGCAGATGATTGCGCGCGCTAGTTTGTTAGCGGCAGTCGGGGAAGCTGACTCAGGTACGCAAAGCTCATGAAACTCGCCAGCTCAAAGGGGCAAGAAAACGGCACGCTCCCAGGTCCATCCTGTTTTGTTCACAAAGACGGCAGTCGTGTTGCCGGGTGCGCCTCTTCGATCCCGCTCAACATCTACTGGGTTCAGGACGCTCAGCGCTGTTAAATTCACGCCGACACGCTGGCGCGACAATGTCTGCTCAACGTCGCCATGTGTCAACGACAAAAGCTAGTCGTTGTAAGTTCTCCTTCGTTTCCTACTTAGCGGTAATGTCACAAACACGCTGATACCGTACCTTACTGACTCGGTCCCCAGGTGGGAGGCTCGCTGACAGGGCTAATGGTCGCAAATCTCTGTCAAGACCAATACGATATCATCATACTGGAGCAAAACACACGCTATGCAGGAGAATATAACGGCGGATTGAGTCTTGGGAGCTGGGCTCAGGCAATCTTCAAATCACACATCCCCGATTCTGAATTGCTCAACAGCGCCGTGGGCACCAAACAACTCTCGACTATTATTCTAGACGATGCCGAGGGCGGGACTACAAGGGCCTATAGAGAACCTGTGATGCCAGACCACCGCGTTGTAATGACTACTTGGGCCGCTGTGTACCAGGAACTGTTGCGGGGTATCGATGTAGAGTCCGAGATAGACTTGAAAACAGCGAACAAGGCGCGCCCAAGACTTCGTACAGACGCAAAGGTGGAAGATGCAAAGTATGGGGATGGTACATGGACAATCACGTACCGTTCGACAGTCACCGATTGTGTCGAGACAGAGACAGCTGACATCCTCGTTGCTGCAGACGGCGCCTTCTCCACTATACGAGAGATCACGGCACCAGGTATGACGCCCAAATATACGGGTGTCGTAGCCTGGCGCGGCCGAGTGCCGAACGGGGTAGTTCTTGAAGTCGACAAGGAGATTAGGAAAGACTCGCTTGTCTGGTATGTAATGCAGGGGTCTCAGTACATCATCCTGTAGGACTTTCCTTCTCAAGAAACTTAATGGTCATGTTCTGACTCCTATTAGATATGCTGTGCCGATACTCAACAGCGAGAAGAAAATCGTTGGTAAGATGATCGAATGGTGCTGGTATCGCCCGTACGAAGAGGGTACCGACCCAGAGCTTGAAGATGTCATGACTACATTTGTGGACCAAGAGCGGCTTCTCAAGAGCAGTTTGAAAAGGCTATGCGCAAAGAAGTGGGAGGAATGTCTTCAAGCCGCTGAGGACAAACTTCCAAAGTCTATCTGGGACATGCTCTCAGAGTGTGAGACCCCTTGGGTCACTAGAGTGACCGCTACCGATGGGTCTGACGAAGAGGCTGATGACGGAGAAACTGATGACGGAGAAAGTGATGACGGAGAAACTGATGACGGAGAAACTGATGACGGAGAAACTGATGACGGAGAAACTGATGACGGAGAAACTGATGAAGGCGATCAGAGCGGCGCCACAAGCGAATCTTCTCTCCTAGCGAAGAACCTTTTTTTCGCTGGGGAAGCTTTCGCTCAAGTTCCGCCTCACCTGGGATCGAGTCTTGATAATGCTGCTGAGCAATTCCTGGCTACTTTGACCTTCCTCCGAAGAGAGAGCAACGAGCGGGCATTGCAGAGCTGGCAAAGCAAATGTACAAACCGGAGACTATGGTCCAGCAAGTACGCCGGCAAGAAAGGGATGGCTTTGGCACACGTCGAGACCTGACGCGCAAGACAACTCGCAGTCTCGTCCTACAAAGTCAAGGAGCGGGAAAGAGACACGTAGGGCAGGGCATGGCTTCCGAAAAAGTTAGTCGCAAATCTCACGAATGCTGAACGTGATTTTGAAATGGAGACCGCTGTGGCAACGCGGTCCTCTCTGCTGAATGTACACTCCATAGACCGCTTGGCCGCGTCAGTGGCGTTATCTGTCTGACATTCCATGCTGTAGTGACAGAGATTGGAAGGTAGGCAGAATATAACCTTCTACTCATTGTCACGTCTCAAGCAGCAGGAAGCAATCTTCACTCGCGTCTATCGGATAAGAGCCCAGATTCTCGGTTGAGCGTTCGTGCGCGCGAGCCAAGGCCTGGCCGCAAGGTTTTGCTGGCGCCGGCTAATTTCCCCAAAATAGCGGAAGTAGGGAGCGACTGTGCGTCGACTCCACATATCCGGTACCGCTGACTAGTGTCCTGTCTTGCTAAAACTTTGCGCCGTGGGAGAGGGGATGTGTTTACTACGATGCTATTAAGGAGCTTGCGAACCCTTCGAGCAGCTTCATACAGAACCGGCATATCACCTATTTGATGGCGATAGAGCGAAGCTCGAGTGAACCAATCGCTTACGGTACTTCGCGCGATAGCAGATTAGCTACGCGACAGCTCGGCGGA
>Ga0265780_10009423_pt1 | contig 11713 bp, 5 predicted proteins | sample P1T30metagenome_FD_192432 | JGI IMG/M metagenome (GOLD analysis project Ga0265780, IMG submission 192432) | Plant litter microbial communities from East Loma Ridge, Irvine, California - P1 T30 | ecosystem: Environmental > Terrestrial > Plant litter > Unclassified | place: USA: California... | reverse complement strand
TCAAAGGTGTTGCGCCTATCAAGGCAGAGTGCGCACCGCCACCACCATGAAGTATCTCACGTGCTAAGACCACCAGATTCCTGATTCACCGAAACGACAACAAGCCAAAAGACGCAGGTGTAGACGACGACGCAGCAGAGGCCGCCGATGCTGAGCAAAAAAGTGAAGGCCTACCCAAGACGGATGCTCGCGACGGCCCCAGAAAGGGCAAGAACAAGAAAGAGAAGAAGCAGAAAGGCCAAAACACCAGCCGCACTTTTGGAACCTCGCGAGACAAGATACCGCTCTGTGGTACTCGCGCAGTGTACAACGAGTTCTCGCCAAAGGAGTGTCCATTTGGTGAAAAGTGCAAGTTTGAACACGATCTTCGTAGGTATCTGAAAGAGGGCCGGCGTGAAGATCTGACTACCCTCGATGGCCAATGCCCCGTCTACAGCGTCAAGGGGTTCTGCCACTTTGGCTGGAAATGTCGATTCGTAGGCAGTCACTCTGAAGAACGCACTACAGAAGACGGCAGGCAAGAGCTGGTTCTGAAGGAAGATGCCGAACGCAAGGCCAAACTATCTGGGCTTGATGACGAGGCTGAAGCCGAAGTTGTCAACGTTGTGTCCAAGGATATCAAGATTAATCTGTCGAGAAGAAAGATTGGCACTCCACGGTCTGACCAGTACCTGGAATGGATCGAAACCAATGCTCGCAACGAACGAGAAATGTTCGATGCAGCCCAGATGGACACGGAGATTCTAAAAGAGGAGAAGGAGGCACGCAGGGCAGAGTACGTTGAGGCCCCATTCAAACCGTCAGAGAAGCGCAGACTCTACTACGGGCCCGAGACACCAATGCTCGCCCCTCTTACTACACAGGGCAACATGCCCTACCGCCGACTCTGTGTCGACTTTGGCTGCCAAGTGACGTGGAGCGAAATGGCCATGGGTATGCCACTGATTCAAGGCGACAAGGGCGAATGGCCGCTCATGAAGGCTCATGAGTCCGAAATCAGCCCCCCAAAGTTCCTGGGAAAGAACACCGTCGTTCAAGGGTATGATAACTCCAAGGATCTCAAGTTTGGAGCCCAGATCGCTGCGAACAAGCCTTGGTTAGCCACCAAGACCGTAGAAGTACTGACAGAATACTGCCCGAAACTGCGTGCCATTGACCTAAACTGCGGATGTCCCATCAACCTAGTTTGCGAAAAGGGGAGTGGCTCCGCTCTACTTGACAGCGAGGCCAAACTGGAGCATATCCTCCGCGGCATGAGCTACGTCTCAAAGGAGGTGCCCATCACGGTCAAAATCCGCATGGGCACCAAAGACAACCACCCTACTGCCCAAAAGCTCATCAAGCGTCTCGTACTCGGTGGCCATGAAGCCGTCGAATCCGGCAAAGGCACTTCAGGCGTTGCAGCCATCACGCTTCACGGCCGAAGCAAGCAGCAACGCTACTCGCGCAGCGCAGACTGGTCCTACATTGCCGAGTGCTCCGCCCTCATCAACCGCCTCCGCAAAGAACAAGCTGCAGCGACCGATACGGCTGCTGAAGCCGACCCCCGCGACCTCGCAAACGGCGGCCACGTCTACTTCGTCGGCAACGGTGACTGCTACTCGCATGAAGACTACTACAACAACCTATCCAACGCAGGCGTCGACACCGTTATGGTCGGCCGTGGCGCCCTCATCAAACCCTGGCTCTTTGAAGAAATTGAGAAGGGCCAGTATCTTGACAAGTCCGCATCTGAGCGCCTAACCTACATTGAGAAGTTTACGAAATACGGCCTGCAGACTTGGGGCTCCGATGAAATGGGAATAGGCACTACACGCCGGTTCTTACTAGAATGGCTCAGCTTTGCGCATCGCTATGTTCCCGTTGGTTTGCTGGAGCATCTGCCGCCAAATATTCAGGATCGCCCGCCAAGATTTAGGGGCAGGAATGAACTGGAGACGTTGATGGCAAGTGAGCATTACAAGGATTGGATTAAGATCAGGTGAGTAACTTTTGATCGACGTGGGTGAGTGACAGTGAAGGGGCTAACGTGTGTTGTGTGCGCAGTGAAATGTTCCTTGGCCCGGCACACGAGAACTTCAAGTTTGAACCCAAGCACAAATCCAATGCGTATGAGTTTGAGGCTGAGGGTTAGAGGGGTGGTGGAAGTAGTAGAGGGAGTGAGAACTGTCATGATTTCCAACGGCGCTGGACAAGAGGAGAAAAGTACGTCGAGGGTTGAGAGATTTAGTAGCCAGTGTAGACTTATGTGTGGATATTCTGTAGTCTTTCTTTATTCGGGTATATACCTGTGGTATATAAAGTGTCTCCGTCTCCTACATAATTTGGAGAAAAGACAAAAAAAAGGACAAGGCACATGAAGACGTAGTAGTAGTAGTAGTAGTACACGGACGCGGACAAGTTGCCATGCCATCATCATCCTTTTCACATAGAAAAAAAAATTAGTCCAAAAATGCAACCAACGTCTCCAGCATGTCCCTTTCCGCCTTCTCAACCGCCAAAACGCCATCAAGCTGCGCCTGCAAAGTCCTCTTAACGTCGCCCAAGCCCTCATCCCGCTCACCCAGCGCCTGCACAACCGTCGCCTTTGCGCCCTCATCCTCAGCCACCAACCACGCTAAGACGGCATCAATCCTCTCTAAACAATACAACCCTTCACTCAACCTACTCGGCACATTTTCCAACTCCAGCTCCTCTTGCTCCTCCTTGCTCAGTCCCTTTTTCCGCTCCGCCATCTTGGCGTCAAAAGCAGCCAGCCGCGATACGTAGCCGCGGCGCAAATTCACAAGCTTGTGTATCTTGTCGCAGTCTTTTTCGAGAAACTTTGCGAGGAGACGGAAGCGAGAGTCGGAATTTCCAGGTAAAGAGCGTAGGAGGGAGGCGAAGATACCAAGTATGTGTTCGATTATTGTGGGATCAGGTTTTTTGTGCGTTGATGATGATGGTGTTGTTGATTTTGAAAAGGTGCTGAAGAGGGGTTTTAGGCCGCGGGATTCGACGACGCGGGTGCAGATGGATATCGCGCTATTTGCCGCCAGTTCGGAATCTGGTACAACAGGGGCTTTGCCTTTTGTGTTGTCGCCCTCGCCATTGGTTTGTGGTTGTGGTTCTTCTGCGTAACCACAAGCGTGGTCTAGCACTTTGAGTGCCCGGCTTTTGCTCGTTTTGCCGTCTCGTACGAAGAGGAGACAGAGTTCTACGCCTTCTGCTTCTAGAAACTTTGTTTTTCCTACTGGCTCTTCGGTGACGGAGGAGAGGCAGTTGAACAGATTCTCCATGTATTCCTCCTCATCGCTGTCTTTCTCGGGGTCGTCGCGGCGGTAGGGCGCGAGGTTTGTGAGGAAGATTTCTATGCCGTTGGCTTCGGCCACGTGGTTTCGATTGGAGCGCGAGGATTGTGTGAGGATGGAGAGAATCTCGGAGGCGTATTGCTTGTTTCGTGATGTTGGCTTCTCGGGTTTTTGGATGCGGTCGAGCAGCCACTTTAGGAGTGCAGTTTGCCCGCCTATTACATCGGTGTTTGCGGGTTGCGAGAGCAGGTTCTCGATAACACTGAGAGAGTTGTAGACACCGGATGCGTCTGCCTCGTCTGCCTCGTCGAAGCGCGAGAAGTTGGATATGAGTAGGCTGAGTAGATCGGCTTCCATGAATGCCGTGACCAGCGCATCCCATTGCTCCTGCTCGCCTGCGACGTCCTCATCTGTGAGTTCCGAAATCATTTCAATCGCCGCTATCGCGATATCCGTATTCTCATGCGCCAGCAATTCCACCAACTTGAGCGGAGCAGTACTCGTCGCAAACTCTTCGTAGAGCTCTGGGTGTTCAGAAAGTATGCTAAGCGCCTTTATACCTTCATCCAAGTCGGCCTCTGAGTCCATAAACTTTGTAGGGTCGTCCTCGTACTTTGCGCGCAACGACGCATTCTTGTTGACCTTCTTCTCAAAGTTCAGCGCCAGCTTGCGCACCCATGGTATGTCGTATTTCTCATCCCGTATAACATCGTCGCCATCTTTTGCATCTATGTATTCCATTGCGTCCCGCGCATTCTCGTCCAGGCCGTCGCCAAAGAAGCGTCCTTCGTCATCGTCGCCTGGCCCATCGTCTTCAAAATCAGGCGGTAATGAAGGGCCCGCCTCGTCATCTTCATCCTCGTCAGCCACTGAGGCTTGTGTTGAGTCCTTGACGTCGCCGTTTGTACTGAGTTTCACCGACTTGTAGGATTGCATTGGGTCGGCTTCTTTTGGGTTCTCGAATTTGCGCTTCGTGGTGCCATTTGCGCTCTTGAAGAGATCGTCGATACTCGTCATTTTGTGTACGCGACTCTGGGGAAGAAGAGGGAAAACAAGATAACTACAGCCAAAGAGAAATTGTTGGTTTGGATGCGCCTTTCTCACGAACCTGAGAACATGGAGAGAGACATGGTCAGAGCTCTGCTAGCGTGTTTTGGCCGCGCGCAGTCGTAGGGCTTGTCTCTGCGTAAGGCTGTAACTCAGTTTCCTTCACTTGCACCTTCTTTCCGCTGTTGTTTGCGGCCTTGTTGCTGGAGTCATATTATGTTTGAAATCCAAATGATGAAAAATAGTACTACATTGTGTACTCGTACAATCGACAACACTGCAAGATTCCAGTACCAGGAGAGAACTACAGGCAGACATGGCAACCATAGAGAGCTAATGTTCCTTCATAGCTAGGCATTCCTACAAACTTGTTACTGCATAAATGAAGGATGCACTGCATGCTTCGTTCCTTCCTCATTATAACTGTGATTTCATATCGACACTGCCCATTCCAAAATGTTAAAGCAAGAAGTATGTTCACATGCGCTCCTCACCGTCACTCCATCCTCTGTTGATCAATGCACTTTCCAGCCTTTGAATTCTTACTTGTCTCATTCACATTTCCGCTCCATCATACATCACTCAACCCCACCACGAACATCTCTATAAACCGCCCCTATCCACTCGTCAGCCTATCGTTGAATACAATGAGCTTAGACGCTATTCCGCTCGATCAAGAAGAGCTTACCGTCGGCTCGGACGAGTCCTCTATTAATCCAAATGCACCTGCTGTTGATACGGAAGAGCTTCTCGTCAACCCGAACCGTCTGAACGCACTTCCTGTCGAGCTTTTTACGATGGTGTGCGAGTGGCTTGGGACGCTGGCGGACGTTAGGGATCGAAAGCTCCTATCGCTGCGTCTGACATGCAAGGACAGCTATTTGAAGTCGGTTTTCAACATGGAGGAAACGTCATTCCGGATCAACCCATCGTCACTCGCTGTCTTGCTCAGCCTATCAAGTAAACCTCGGTTTTCTAAACAAATGCAGATAATACATCTTAGACCCTTTAGGCCCTCAACTTTGCCTAGAGGTATAGACGACTATAACGAGTTCCTTTGCTATGAAGAAGAGTACAAATTCATAACGACCGGGGAGGCAACGCTCATACTCGCCCAATGCCTGCGCAACTTACGAAACATATCGTCGCTACAATTGCTAAAACATTGTTGCGAATCACCAAACGACATGGATCAAATGACAATGCTCCGCGCACTACAGCTCTCTCAATTTCCACGAAGAGTAGCACATGTTGTATTTGAGATAGGAGATGGAGAAGAGCCCAGCTGGGGAGGTTTGGAAGATCCGTTATCGGAGTTTCAACCGTACATCGAGAGCGCCCAGATCTGCGCTCCGACACTTTATGGTGGGATTCCGCCGCCCGACGAAATAGGACAACGCAAACTAAGATATCAATTGGATAACCTGGATTTGCGCAAACGCCAGATAGCCGCTGCAACCAATAGTATTAAAATTCTTGAAATCACCTCAGATGAAGGTCAGCTTTTCTTACCGCCGAATTTTCGCTTCGTATGCCGATTCTACAGATACATTGCCGCCATGCATTATCCTCATATCGTCGAGTTCAGGATTGATGACTTGTTGGTTAATGGCCGCGCACTCTGCAGTTTCTTCAACAACAACCACGCAACCCTATCATTGTTCCTTGCAGGCAGTACAACTCTGTCCAGCGGCTCATGGAAGGACGTATTCAGGGGACTGTGGGAACTACCGCACATCGTTCATTTCGGGCTTTGCTGGCTTCACCAGAAAGGATGGTCAAACGAAGTCGTTGAACGTCCCCCTTCCTACCGCGAGACCAGAGGCTGCTCACCAGGACTCGAGGTTTGTACCGACAATGCAAGACTTATCCTCGATAAGATGATCACGTACTTCCAACTTGAACGCAGCCCAGATTCCATACAGGAGTACAGTCGAGTCGTTTTATTCGAAGTCCCACATTTAGCCCCCAATATATTCCCCAGCTACTCGCATTGGCAGCGCTACATGGGACCGGCTCGGCCTGAGTACGATTGAGTTCATCAATACAATAAACCAATGTCCATGTGGAGATAGGAAGCTCCACTGTTGACCAGGTTGATTCTGGCGGAATTGACGCCCATGGAAGCGATGAGAGGGGTTGGGGATTGGAATACAAGCTTCTAGCATAGTTCAAGGCGTAAAGATTGGGCTGATCGTCTTGGGAAGTGCGTTACCGTTATTTTGTATGCATCATAGCTATGCTAGCAATAATGCATTCAAAGTCATCAAGCACCCTTTGGCACAATATCACAGTGTACAACTCCATTCTCGCGACCACCAGCTTGACGGCCCGCTCGCAAAACAACACAGCAAGCAATAATGGGCGTCACTCGTTGCTGTTCTTTGAAGCTATGAATGAACCTTCATGTGCACCTTTGATTCTGTGCCTAGGAACGTATGAAACGTGTCGAATTAAACTGTCTAAATTACAAAACGTAATCATGCAAATAGCCTTTGATATCCAATCAACTTAGCGTTTCTCTCCAACTTTCAGCTGTTGAGCGCTAATCCTAGCTGACGAGATCCGTTCACCCCACTGTTACTGGGTTCCCCAGAATCTGCATACGTGATACCAACAAAAAAAACTAATCCCTCGATAAAGTCGATCATTGGCGCATGTAAGAATGTCAGAGTAAAAAGCCCCACCGGCATCGTCTTACACTGTGATTGCCGAGTTGAGATATGCACACCTGGCACTACTGGACTGCCAAGCAGGGCTGGATGGATTACTGCGACATGGTGCGGTGGAAAAAAGGCTGAGAAAGGGTCTGGATGACCTTAGAGTCGGCGATGGCTTGCTGCCGTGCACGGTAGTGGTTGTACCGTCTCACTTAGGTGTCTCTCAGCTCAGCCCCAAGCGGCACGATCGTCGTCATGAGATTGTTGTCGCAAACACCCCCCAACCCCCCAACACAAGCTGCAAGTAGTGTAAGCCTTTCAAAAACACACACACACACACACACAATCCAACGACTATGCGACAAGGAAAAGTCGCGAAAAAAACTGAGTGCGATACCATTTTGTCAAGAGTTGGTGATGGGCCAATCAGACTTACAAGCGGAACATGGGTGGCAAAACAGAAATCAGGCTGGGCCAATGGATTGGGAATGAACATGGAACCTGAGGTTCGTAACAGATGGAAATTAGAAATTAACCTCTTATGAAAAAGGTCTACCAGAGATACAACGCCGGCGAGGGTATGATGCCGTTCATGATGCGATGAACCCGCTCTATATATTCCGACCCATGGTGCCAACTGGCTGCCAATTTTGCAACGCCACAGCGACATATCCAGCACGAAAAAAAAGGAAATCCGTCTACGCATAAACATACTTAGTAGTTGAAGACTGTCAACGATGGGTTGAGCACAATAGGCAACAAGCAGTGCATGATGACGGTGACAGACCAACTAGGCAGGGTGTTAGTGGCAGGTTCGAGAAGGTATTGGATCAAGAGGTGGTGGTGGTGGTACTTACGGCAAGACGGCAGTGAGACCTGTGATTTCCCAACCGTGAGGGGCGAAGCATCCAAGGTAGATCATGCCTCCGATCATGGCAATCATGATCAAGTACATCCACTTGAAGCGCTTCCAGATCTTGGGGAGTTCGGCGAAGAAGTTGGAGTTGTCCTTCTCCTTGGCTGTAGCTCCCCAGCTCATATCGATGCAGAACATGTGCGCGCAGATGGCAAGGAGGATGTGGAACGAGACACCACCGAAGAAGATCATGAAGAAGGGCATCCACTTGAGGTTCTCGAAAAAGGCACCAATCAGACTGGCCTCACCGATACGGTAGCGCATAATGGCGAAGCAGACGTTTGACATGCCGTTGAAGACGATGAGCAAGACGATGAAGACTGCTGCATGTTAGTATGAATCGAAGATTGATGGTGCAAATTTAACTTACTCTTCCAGGACTCAACATAGTACTTGTCGAGATCACCGTTGAGCCAACCGACCAAGAAGTAGTTGAGAGCACCGAGAGGAACAGCAGATCCCAAAGCGTAGTACGAGAAGATGTAGCCGCAGATGGAGATCTTGGAAGACAACTGGATGTTGGAGGTGAGGAATGTGCGGAAGAGCTTGGTGAAGGGAGATTTCCAGAGCCAAGTGTGCATGGGGTTGAAGACCAACTCGTTGCAACCATACGCGTACTTCTCCCATCGGTCCAACTCGTCAAAGATGGATAGAGACACACCCTCCTTGAAACCGCGGCCGTGGTAACTAGCCAAACGGACAATGTTACCCTTGATCTGGAGACGGAGCGCAATGTCAAAATCCTCAGACACGTGGCTTTCCGACCAGAAGCAGACGTAGCCATCTTCCTCCGGTGGGTTGCCAACGGACTGGACAGCTTGCCATCGCAAGAAAGCGTTGTGACCGACAAAAGGAGCGACCTCACCGCTGCCGACTGAGAAGCGAATGGCAGTGTAGACGAGGTTGGTGAAGTAAGTGATGCCGTTCTCAAAGTAATCCCAGGACACTTGCATAACGCCGGTGGCGTGCTGGACAATGGCGACTTCGGGCGAAAGGAACATCTCGGCAGATCCGTACATGAGGCAGTCTTCAGGAACAATGGTATCAGAGTCGACGATGAGAATGATCTCGCCCATACGGATGTTGCCACCGGCCTTTGCGCGGGGATCGGAAGCGAGAACCTGGTTGAGAGCCTCGTGGTAGAGGGCGAGCTCCTCCTCCTCCGAGATGGAAGCGAGACCATCACCTTTGTCAAAACGGTTGTCGACCATGCCCTGGAGTACATCCTCGACGCGGTTGGAAATGTTGAGTGCAAAGTTCATGTTGGAAGCCTTCTTGAACTTTCCGCGGCGGACGAAACCTTCGTGGTTGTGCTTGGGACGAGAGACCCATCCGATGTTGTTGTTCTCGTAGAACTGTAGGAACTTTGCGTTGTCTTCTTCCGATCGGACGGCCATGCCATCGTCGTTGATGAAGATGCGGGCGGTTCCTCCACGGGACTCGTAGTAGGAGATGGCAGCTTGCAGAGAGGCGACAGTTGGCTTGACAACACCCTCGAGAGATTCGGTGTAGATGGGCATCTGAATGGTAATGGTCGAGGGGGTGAAACCGAGAGCGCGGGCCTGATGGAGGTTGGGCTTGATAGCGGAGTGGAAACGACTGTTTGTCTTTACGCCAGTGATTGGACCAAAGACCTCGAAGATGTTACCCAGGACGACGACGACGAAGAAAAGACCTAGCGCGATCCAGAGAGGTTCGGTGAGGACGAGGAGGATGCGTGGGTAGAAGTGGTCAGTCATGGTCTGGAGGATAATGGCCTTGTTGCCGAGGCCAATGACGAGGACGATGATCAAAACCATGGCGAGACCGACAAAGATGGAGCTGGTGAAGATGAGTGGGCGAGCGAGGGACTCTTTGGGACCTTCGCCCTTTTCGACATCGCCCTCGATTTCTTCGGCATTGACCTCGACATCGTCCTTCTTCTCAATGACAAAGTCGACTGTGGAACCACCGAGAGTAGAGTTGGCACTGGATTGGATTGCGCTGTCGAAACCACTGAAGGGGTTCTTTGCTGTACCCCAGACCAAGGCCAAAATCCTCGACTCAACCTCCATGGCTTGGGAAAGAATGGCACCAAGGTCATCGTGCCATACAAGTAGCAGCCTTTCCTGGCGGATAAGAGCAGCATACTGAAACTTGCGAATTGTGGAAGAGGTAGCGACCTCGGCCATGGACTCGAAGATCTGGATCTGGGAACCGTTTTGGAACATCAACTCTGTCTCAAAGGGCTCAAGAACGTCGAAGATGGCCTGTGTACCATCGGTGCTCATGGTCAGTGCGACACCAGGGTTGATCCTCTTGACTGCTGAGAGGAGGTCGCTGTTGGCGGCCACGGGCTCTGTGACATACTCTCCCTGACCCTTTCGGATCAACACACCCTCGCATGAACCTGGTGCGAGGGCTCCTGAAGTCATCCATCGCATGGAGCATGCCTTGGCGTAGAGATGCTTGATGATCTAGAAGATGTTAATGCTAATCACAGGAGGCTGTTTGGTGATTGGTTTACTCACGGCACGATATCTTGAGTCTTCATCAATCTTCATGGTCAACGGCCGCGCTAAGCTAGGGCGGCTGCTGGGAGTCTGAGGTGTGGAGTTACGGAAGTCCGTGACACTGCCACTCAGTGACTGCCGGCTCGATGGGATGTATGGCCGGTCCATGTCGAACTCATGAGATGGGGTAGCGGATGACATGTTGGAGATGTCACGACACAACTACGAACCGCAGTAAAGGGTATCAATGGGGGTTGGTGCTAAGCGATAGTGGAATGCCGGGCAGGATACCAAAAGACGGGAACAAAGATCGGAAACGAAGGTATGGGCAAGGAGCCCTGTGAAGATCAGCACAAGCACAAGAAGTGAAGAGCCTGGGAAGCAGAACGAAGTGGTCGACGCGGAGAGGTTATCAAGGCGGCACAGCTGGTAGTGTCTACACAATTTCCTCCAGGCTACGGGCCTGCGCGAAACTGGACCCGCCTCAGTGCTTAGCGACCGGGTCAAAGATACACTCATGCTACACACTATCGAATATTCGGTACCCCCCTGGTCTGGCATGCCCGATGCTCAACAAGATTTCGTACGCCAACGTCCCGAAAGAGGCCACTGCATCTGTCACAAACGCTATCTCGCAGACATCATCATCCAGAACGGGCGATATTACAGACCGCCATCTGCCCCTAGCCACCCTGACAAGTATTGTCAATCCTTGCTACGCACGCCCCGGTCGCTCTCCCGGTCTCTGGGCTCTCGAGTGGGTTTTTTCATGTGGACCTTTGTGTTGGGACAATGATAAATCTGGCTAGCGAGCAACGAGCATCTTGTTTCGCCGGCGCCAGACGATGAAAACTATCGTTCGCTATCGAGATCTCCGTCACCCGGCAATGGATTCGAAGTATCGGGTACCTGACATAGGTACCCAGCGCTTATCCCTAAACCAAGGGGAAGAAAGTAGCTAGCCGCTGCTATAATAGGAGCGCGCCACACCTGACGTTTTGGCTCGACACCCAAGTGGGCTGACAACGAGTTTGTCGGTTTGGCGAGACGTGCCAGGTTGTGGACCTCCTCGGCTTCGCATGGCGCCAATGTTTCCTGTCGGCATCCCACGTTGCTGCGATTAGAGAAAAGGCTGGAGGGTGGATCCAATCTGTATCCTAGCCCACGGCCCAAGGATCTGGAGTGCTGGAGACTCCGACAACTCGACCGGCACGCTAGACCGCAGATTCCACGACGTCCCACATATCACAATGACGCTTGGGCCATTGCCAGGGAATAACGCGACCCCCCCCCCCCCTCGTCGGATTT
>Ga0265780_10009422_pt1 | contig 11713 bp, 14 predicted proteins | sample P1T30metagenome_FD_192432 | JGI IMG/M metagenome (GOLD analysis project Ga0265780, IMG submission 192432) | Plant litter microbial communities from East Loma Ridge, Irvine, California - P1 T30 | ecosystem: Environmental > Terrestrial > Plant litter > Unclassified | place: USA: California... | reverse complement strand
CCGGGAACCTCACCACCGCACCGGGCGAGACGTACACGTACAACGGGGCGCAGCAGATGACGTCCTCCACAAAGGACGGCACAACCATCCGGTACACCTACGCCGGCGCCGACATGAACAAGCTCCTCACCCAGAAAACCGACGGGGGAGCCGACTACACGTACACCTATGGCACCACCGACTCCAACGGCGTCCCCGTGATCACCGCCCGCACCCTCGCCGGAACCGGGACAGCATCCGTCCTCAGCGACCCCGCCAATGGGCGGGCACTCGACCTCCGAACCACGGACGGGACCACGAGCATGTGGGTCATCGACGGAATCGGAAACCCCGCCGCAGCGCTCACCGACCAGGGCACCAAGGCCTACACCGTCCAGTACTCCCCGTACGGCGCCGAGACCGTCACCTTCGGCGACACCAGCGCGCAGTGGAAGCAGAACCCCTACGGGTTCAAGACCGGCACCCGGTCCGCCAACACCCAGACCGGCCTCACCAAGTTCGGCATGCGCTGGCAAGCAGCGACTATCGGTAGCTGGATCCAGCGTGATACCCTCGATGCGCCTCTCAGCCCCGCGAACGCTAATCGTTACGCATTCGTCGGTAACGATCCAATCAATCATTCCGACCCCCAAGGTCGACTTGCCCAGCAAGCGGGAATGGCAGCGGTCAGGGTCGTTGCAGCAGCCACGGGGCTCTATAGCGCTAATAGTCTGCTGACCGGGCAAGACACCTTGGCAGGCTTCGCCGCAGGCACATTGACCGAAGTTGGTTGCGGGCTTGCAACGGCCGCTGTTGGGCTCCCAACCCTAGGCATCGGAGGAGCGGTGGTGGCGGTGGGTTGCTTCGCCCTTGGCGAGTACGTTAGTAATCAAGCTGACAACGCAGTCTCTTAAGGAGTTAGAATGAAGCGCTCAGCTGCAATTGGGATGATTGTATTCGGGTTAATCGTGCTTGGGGTGGCGGTCGCTTTTGTCTTCAGCGCGAGCCCCATGGAACCGGTGGGCCGGAGCGGTTTGCCAGCAGTGGTGATAGAGGTTTTGGCTGCAGCCGCTGGGGTAACCGCTATTGTTATCGGAGTTCGCGGTATGCGCGGCTTGGGGAGTTCTGAATAGATTTCCGGCGGCAGCGGGCCCGGCTATGACTTGGCAGTCTGCGCCGATGCCAACGTCCTCGGCCCGGGTTGCAGCAACTGCAAGCCCGTCGGCAGCACCAGTTCGTTGAACGAACCCGCGCGATATGACAGGAATAAATAGTATTTCAGAGTAGGCTTCTGAAGATAACGAGGGGCCCGCGGAATCCGCGGGCCCCTCGTGCGCCGTCGAAGCGATCGCCGTCAAGTAGCGAGGTCCTGCTGCACTGAACTGCTGACTGCCGCCGAACCGTCCGAGCTGGCTTGCATCTGTCCGCCGACGACCTCGAAGACCGCTCTGCGGACAAGATGCTGTCTGCCAGTCCTGACCGATTGGCACGAGGCCCAGCATGTACGACGAGCCGACGCGCGTTGGCTCGGTCTCAGCACTCGCGTCCGACGGTCGTTCCACCGCCGTCAGCAAGACCACCACCTCCCTGATCGGTTTGTCACCTGTGCCGATAATGCATATTATGTCAGTCTGAGGGCTGTGACTGCAGCGAGCTGCCCCGGTCTGTCCCCTCTGCCTGACCACGACCGCCCGCGAAGTCCGCTCGGGCGTGTAGCGTTTAGCGCCCCTTCACCGGGCAATTTCGCGGGACAGGCTTGCGGGAATTCCCAGGTCAGGCGGCAGTTGGCCGAGTTGTCGCGGTTAACGCGCCGCTCTCTGTGCCGCTGACCGACCGGCTATCGAGACGGCTCGCTAGCCCCGTTCATCTGTGTCGCCGGTACCATCCGAGAACGACGATCAGGGGTGTAGCTGGTGTGGGACTGGATCAACGAATACGGGTCAGCGATCGGCGCGGTAGCAGGTGTGGTGGCAGCGCTTGTGGCGATCTTGGCGTTGATTTCTGCTGCGTCGGACAGTAAGGCTCGGTCCCAGCCGATGGTGACGGCAGAGTTCCGGCCGGCACCAGAGAGCGATTCGTCGATCGACTTCGTGGTTTCCAACCTCGGCGCGACTCCCGCGCGTGAGGTGCGGGTCAGGTTCACACCCCCGATCACCTTGCCGGCGGAGACCAGTGGACTGGTCGCGCCGTACTTGGTGCAGCGGTATCAGCGGGCCGTCCCTGTACTCAATCCCGGGCAGCTCCTGTCGAACACCTGGTGGGCCGGTGAAGCCGGCTCAGGCGCAGAACTGACGAATAGGGAGCCGACCCCGGATGTGGTCCGGGTCGACGTGTCATACAAAGGGCTCGGCTGGTTACGGATCCGTGATTCCTTCGACCTCACCATTGAGACGGTAACTTTGACAACATACAGCGTGAGCTCCACGTCGATGAAGGGGCGGATGAAGACGATTGACGAGAGTCTGCGGAAGATCCGGGATCACCTTGCGACGATCGCGAAGAAGGTCAGCTGACCCGCGGTGTCAGTGCATGACCGGTAATCGACCGCCCGTCGCACTGCGAAGGGATCGAGCGGCGCAGCCGTGCGCTGAGCAAAGAAGACCCCGTGGCCGATCTCGGTCGCGAGGCTCTTCGTTCCCTAGGCTGACCGCATGATCTCGGCGACCATCCTGCTCTCGGCTCAGAAGGCCGCCGACCCGGTTCCGACCTGGATTCCGGTGCTCGCCGCTGTCACCTCGGCGGGCATCGCAACCATCTTGGTCAACCTCGTCAAGGGGTTCAGTGGAGTCCCGCATAGTGGTGTAACTCGGTGGTCGTCGGCGTCGCCTGCGACGTGAAGACGGCCACCGTGTGATCCTTCGAGAAAGCTCTCTACTTCTCACTCGAAAGGCATCAACACGATGACCGCACCACATATTGTCGACCCTGCCGGGCTGCTTGGCGAGGCTCTCGCCGACGCGTCCCCGGATCTGATGCGCGACCTGCTCCAGAGCATGATCAACGCGCTCCTCTCCGCTGACGCGGACGCCGTCGCTGGCGCCGAGTGGGGCAAGCCCAGCCCTGACCGCGTCACCCAACGCAACGGCTACCGGCACCGGCAGCTCGATACCCGTGTCGGCAGCATCGACGTCGCCGTCCCGAAGCTGCGGCAGGGCTCCTACTTCCCGGAATGGCTCCTGGAGCGCCGCAAACGCGCCGAGACTGCGCTGATCACGGTCGTCGCGGACTGCTACCTCGCCGGCGTCTCCACCCGCCGCATGGACAAGCTCGTGAAACAGCTCGGCATCAACAGCCTGTCGAAGTCGCAGGTATCGCGGATGGCCGCTGACCTCGACGAGCACGTCGCCGAGTTCCGGCACCGCCCCCTCGGCGACGCAGGCCCATTCACGTTCATCGCCGCGGACGCGTTGACGATGAAGGTCCGAGAGGGCGGCCGCGTGATCAACGCTGTCGTCCTCGTCGCGACAGGTGTGAATGCGGACGGCCGTCGGGAAGTCCTCGGCATGCGTGTGGCAACGTCGGAGACCGGTGCGGCGTGGAACACGTTCTTCGCTGACCTCGTCGCTCGCGGCTTAACCGGAGTGCGACTGGTCACCTCTGACGCCCACCACGGACTCGTCGACGCGATCGCCGCGAACCTCCCGGGCGCGACCTGGCAACGGTGCCGCACTCACTACGCCGCGAACCTGATGTCCGTGACCCCGAAGAGCATGTGGCCAGCCGTGAAGGCGATGCTCCACAGCGTCTATGACCAACCCGACGCCGCCGCGGTCCACGCCCAGTTCGACCGGCCCCTCGACTACGTCGACGGCAAGCTCCCCGACGCCGCCGAACACCTCGATTCCGCCCGCGCCGACATCCTCGCCTTCACCAGCTTCCCCGACGGGCTCTGGCAGCAGGTCTGGTCCAACAATCCCAACGAACGGTTGAACCGGAAAATCCGCCGCCGCACCGACAGCGTCGGGATCTTCCCCAACCGCGACGCCATCACCCGCCTGGTCGGCGCGGTTCTCGCCGAGCAGACCGACGAGTGGGCCGAAGGACGCCGCTACCTCGGCCTCGACATCCTCGCCAAATCCCGCCTCACCCTCATCCCCAACACCAACGACGAGGTCACCGACCAACCCGCCCTCGAACTCAGCGCATAACCGGCGAAAACGAAGGACACACCGCTACACCACTCCCCGGGACTTGACCTGCTCCGACTCGTATACCTTGGTTTACAGACCCGAAGCACTAGAAATCCTGTAATAAGCAGAGGAGTCCACATGCAGCAACACACCGGAACACGTCAACGCACACCGGTCATGGTGAGTGGCCTGGTCCTTATAGTAGGCGGCGCACTCTTCCTATTCGCATTAACCCAGCCAACGACCTTTGGAGTATCGAAGCTTTCTTGGGGGAGCGGTTTACCACTGACCGCCGCGTGCATGGTCGCTCTCGGATTTATTGTATTCGCTTGGAGTGGCGTACGTCGCGACGACCAGCCTGTCGCGGGGTGGGCGATCGCGTTAGCAATTGTTGGCGTTGAACGGTTAGTGGCACTTCTGCTTTTGGCTGTGCCATTCCAATCGTTTGTGGTGCTGGTCGTCCTGCAATGTGTTGTGTTTCTGGCCGGGATCTACTCGGTTCTGATGTTCCCTCGGCGTCAGCACACCGAAACGGTGCGATGGGTCCTGATCGGCGTAGTGGTCTTGTTCACGCTTTCCTTCGTCGCGCAGTACTTGTTTGCGGGTGGCCCGTTGGTTACTGCATTCATCCTGCAAACTCTCCTTCCGATCGCTTTTGTATGCCTCGGCGTTAGTCTCGTCATTGAAGCGCGATTCCCCGCCCGGCAGCAATCGTAGGAAGCTAAATCACGCCAGAAGAGAACGGAGGGTGCGGATGTCATCCGCACCCTCCGTTCTTCCTGTCTCGTCGCCGTCGAGACTAGGCGCGGAACTGGTACGCAGCGCCCGTGGCGCCGCTCAGCGACATGCCCTTCATCTGGGTGTACGCGAGGGAGTTGCCCCACGAGACCGAGTACGCCCCCGAGGTGCATCCAGTCGACTGGTACACCTCCAAGGTGCCGTTGTTCACGAAGCCCTTCCCCTGGGTGCAGAGCTCCACGTCGGACGTGTTGTTCCAGCGATACTCGCGCTGGTAGCCAGGATAGCCAGCAACGGCACAGCCCTGCGGCGAAGTGCTGTAGCTGAAGGGCAAAGCGACCGCATTCACGAACACGCCGCATGAAACGGCAGCCACCGACATATCGCGAGATGCTGCGAGCGTTCCGTTGGCTGACTCGGTTCGGATTCGAGCGATAACTTCGGGTGCCTCGCCGCTATTCACCATGACGGGCACTTCGTCCCCTTCCGGCGTCGCCACGAGGAGCGCGCCCGAATAGGTTTCAGGGTCCAAAGAGCCACCCATGTGAGAGACGGATACCTTCTCGGCATCCATTGCGGCATTTGTGGACGCCGTTGCCGCATGCGCAGGACTGGCAATCATTAGGCCAGCCGCTACAGCTACCGTGGTAGTCAGGATTGTTCCCTTAGCAAGATTGCGCTTCAAGTCGTCTCCTTATTCCTTTGCTGAGCAGTTCCCAGCCGCAACCAAGCGTAGATTCTATTCCTTGCCGCTCGCAAGGAAAACGTGTCACGATTGAATTACAAAGCTTTTGCTTATATATTGACGCTCCCCCTTGTGCGTAAGCTAGATCCCTGTTAGTTTCACGCCGACGGGCTCGATCATGGCGAACACACGCCCGGGCGTACGCTGCGGACAGTTCATTTAGTTTCATTCGTATAACGATCGTGTGAATCGAGCGGGTTGCCATATGTCGGAGGCAACGTCATTTGGCGTCGTGCGTCGTGGCGCTGGGAGGCAAACAGTCGGCAGCCGCGCTCGTCCAAGCCAGAGCGTGATCGGAACCATGCAGGACAACGTGGACAGTCGCAGCTTCGCGGGAGCGGTGCAGCTCCTCGGACGTCCGGTAGCCGATCGACTAACGAGACAGCCGGCCCGTGGAGCAGGATGTGTTTCGATACCCCGATGAAGCTCCACGTTGAGGTGCATGGCCAGGGGGACCGCACGGCGGTGCTGCTGCACGGGATGATGGGTTCTCGCGAGAGCTGGTGGCGAGTAGTGCCGCTGCTGGTCGCGAGCGGCTATCGCGTCTCAGTGGTCGATCTTCCGGGCCACGGACTGTCACCGCGCGACGACACCTTGACGGTAGATCGGGCCGCCCGATCGATCGCGGAGTCCGTTGCCGACGAATGCGGACCGACGCCTGACCTCGTGATGGGCCATTCGTACGGTGCGATGCTCCTCGCAGCGGCTGTGGACGCCGGGCTGCTGGCCCCGGCGCTCTCGGTCTACATTGATGCTCCCTTCACGTCGCGCGGCGGCTGGGACCGCACCGAACTCACCGCCGAGTACGAGCAGGACAAACGAGCGCGCACGTACGACGGGCTTCGAGCATCGCGGCCGTTCTACAGCGACCAGGACTGCGTTGTCGAGGCTCGTGCAGCGGACCACTTCGATCCGGCCACGGCGGCGTCGCCGGCAACGGGGCCTGGGGTGTCCTTCGAGCCGGAGCCCGGATCGATCATCGTGCGAGCGAAGCCGAGCCTGTACGTCGATGACGTGACAGCGGCGCACCACGAGAGCCGGGGCGTGATCGTCCGGGACGTCCCCGGAGCAGCCCACTCTGTCTGGTACAGCCACTTTGACAAGTTCGTTGGCGCGCTGCCCGAGGTGTTCCGGTAAGCCATCGCTATGGGGGACGAAGCGATCCCGGTAGCATCCGAGCGTGTCGACGCCGCAACCATTCGCTGCTCTGCCGCTGTCTCAGGACAACGTCTCGTACGAGTACGGACCTGACTCTGTGACACGCGTCGGCGTTGAGCCAGGCTCGGTCGAACAGTTCGAGCTCGAAGAGAGCCAGCGTTTCCCGGGTACCACGCGAAGTGTGTGGGTGCACCGCCCAGCAGGGCATCGGGCCGACGAGCCGAGCGCGGTCATGTTCTTCAACGACGGCTGGTGGTACCTCGATCCCGACGGCTACGTCCGCGGTGGGATCGTCCTCGACAACCTCGCTGCCAAGCGTGACTTGCCACAGATGATTGGCGTATTTGTGGACCCTGGCGTGCTCGATGTCAACGGAACGCCGACGAAGCACCGCAACGCTGAGTACGACGCGTTCAACGACACGTACGCCAGCTTCCTCCTCGACGAGGTACTCCCCATCGTGCGAGAGCGCTACGCGGTCTCGGACGATCCGATGATGCGCGGCATCTGTGGTGGCAGTAGCGGCGGGAACGCTGCCGTCACCGCGGCGTGGAGCCGACCCGAGGGCCTGGGTCGAGCGATCGCCTTCAATCCGAGCTTCGCGCAGATGCCCGGCGGCAACCCGTACCCGGCCCTTTTTGCTACCGAACCCCGCAGGCAGACACGTCTGTTCCTCCACGCCGCTCACCGCGATTTGCACTGGAACGAGCCTGAGTGGAATTGGTTCGCCGAGAGCCTGGACACCGCGGCTGCGCTCGGACGCGCGGGCTACGACTTTCGCCTCGTTGTCGGCGACGGCAACCATTCACCCAACCACGGCGGAGTACTCCTCCCCGACGCTCTGCGCTGGCTCTGGCAAGCTCACCCCGCGTCCGTTCGATAGCCGATCGCCTACAGGGCGCCTGCAGCCGGCACTCGCGGGGGTATCCACTTAGCTTGGTGGTACCCGGCGGCATGGACAGTTGTAGGGTCCGAAGCATGGCGCTGGTGCTGACGTGTGGGTTGTCGTTCTCCGGTAAGAGCACGTTGGCTGCTGCGCTGTCCAACGCATTGGCGGGTGAGCTATTGAGCCTTGACCGGATCAATGAGGAGCGTGGACTTCACGGTGGACAGGGCATCCCGTTGGAGGAGTGGGCGGCCACGAACCGGATCGCGCACGCGCGTGCGGGCGTGCTCCTTGCTGCTGGCCACCACGTCGTGGTCGATGACACAGGATCGCCGCGCTTCATCCGCGACGAGTGGCGCGCGACCGCATCAGCTGCAGGGGTGCCGTTCGTACTGGTGTGGGTGCAGATCAGTCCGGAGTTGCAGCGGGAACGGGTCCTGGCCAACAGGTTGGGGCAGGTGCGGCCCGACGTTACGGACGCGGTGCTCGCAGAGCACGGCGCGAGCTTCGAGCCACCGGTACAGGAGGCCCCGTTGGTCATCGACGCGACTTCCACGAGCGACCCAGTGACCATCGCAGCCATCGTCGAAGCGATCAAGGCTGCGGCTGTCCGGTAGCCGATCCCTCTGTGAGACATGGAGGGGTTTCTGTGGCACGCGCCCCTGGTCAGGAAGGAACCAACGAAGCGTCCTCGGTGAGCAGCTATGCCAGGGTGGAGGGAATCTACGAGCGAAAGGCGACCTCCCATGGCGCAGAAAGTCACCACGCACCTCGTCGACGACCTCACCGGCGACACCATCGAAGACGGCAAGGGCCGCACCGTGTCCTTCTCTTTCGATGGCGGCCACTACGAAATCGATCTGACCGACGACAACACCGACGCGCTCCGCGAAACGTTCTCCGACTACATCGCCGCAGCACGCAAGGTCACCAGCCGCGCTGGCCGCACCAGCGCCGGCAGCGCGCCGAAGCGTGGCAACTCGGAAGAGCTCGCGAAGATCCGCGAATGGGCGAACGCGAACGGCCACGAGGTCTCCTCCCGCGGCCGCATCAGCCAGGCCGTCCGCGACGCCTACAACGCCGCGCACTGACGCCACTCTGCCAGCGGTACAGTCGGCCACCTCGAGGGGTGGCCGGCTGTTCGCGTTCGCCCCGACATGACGTTCACAGGTCGGCACGCCGCACGAATAGTTCACTTTCGTAAAGTGTCCTGTTCATACGCGTCCTTCCTGTCGCGCTTACCCTCGGCGCTCAGACCGAGAGATGGTCTCTTGAAGGAAGGTGATCCGGCGACCCTGCAGGCTCAACGGCTACTCCTGAACGTGATCTAAGATTCAGGTTCACCAACTGCCAAATCCCTCCCACTGCCCAGGCGTTGCGGTTCCGCGCCTTGGCTTGTCAAAACCTCCCACCCATGCTTGTGCGAGGAGCGCTGCGGACGTCAGCCTCCCGGGGAGAAGACTATGAACATCACCAAGAGGTCGCGCCGGTTGACTTCGCTCGGGGTAGCACTCGGGCTCGCCGTCGCAATCGCGGTTCCCACAATGGCTTCTGCGTCGACTGGACTCGAAGCCACACCAACGGTGAGCAACGCACCAAACACCGCCCAGTATGACGCCCAGCTCCAGGCGTTGGCCGGCACGCAGACGGAAGCGGAGATCCACCAGGTCGAGTGGTCTGGCGGCCAGGTATACCTGCTGGTCGACGGCGCAACGGGCAAGGTCACAGCGGCGTACAAGCCCAATTCACGAGTACACACCGATGCTTTGTCGTTCTCGTCACCCGGCTGCACTTCAACCAGCCTCTGCATGACAACAACCTCATCGGTGCCTTATGGCTACACCGGCACCGGGTCGCTGTCCGGCCGCTGGGGCCCATTGAAGCGCTTCGCGGCGGGCGACCGCGAGGCATACATCAACTACGGGGGACATCAGTACAGCTTTCCGCCGGACGGCTTCATCGTCTTCGGAAGCCACCCGGTGACCATCACGCGAATTCAACGCCTCTAAGTTCTCTTAGGATGGGCGCGACACCGGCTGCCCGGTCACGCGCCCATCTGTTCTGCTTGGTGAGACCATGACACGCAATGCACCGCCTCAGCTGGGCGAATCACGATGGAGTAGCGGCCAATGATTCGACGCCTACGCAACCTGTCGCTGCGCGCGCGCCTGACGCTCGGGAGCGTAGGGGTCGCCGCGCTGGTCATCGCCGCGCTGGTCATGGTGATGCGCGTTCAGGTGGACAACGTTGTCGCGAACGCAACCCGCACATTGCTTCGCGCGGACGCGAGCCCGTACGTGACGGAAGTGGAACGCTCAGCGGACCCGAGTTTCCGTGCGCCAGGAAACGGGCAGCTTGTCGCCGTCCTCGATCCGAGCGGCAAGCGTGTTCTTTCATCAATCGAACAGCATTCGCTGCTGCGGAAGCTACCCGAGATCGCGCGATTTGACGACGGCTCCTCAACGGCGATCCAGGCTGGCTCGTCGTACCGGGTCGTCGTCGATCATCCGCAAAGCGCCTCGGGGCGTTGGACCGTAATCGCCGCAAGTGACGCTCAGGGAGAGGCGCTCGTCATCGACTCGCTGACCGGCGGCGTCGTCGTCGCCGGCGTGCTGGTTCTGGCCTGTTTCGGCGGCGCGACATGGCTGTTGTCCTGCGCCGCGCTCAGGCCCGTCTCGAGGATGCGTCGCGAAGCAGAACGACTCAGCGCCGGAGAAGCCGACGCCGACCTTCCCGTTGGAGACGCTCGGGACGAACTCCAAGCTCTTGCACGCACCTTGAACGAGTTCTTGAGCAGGACGCGCGACGCTGCCGCACGCGAGCGCCAGATGGTATCCGACGCGAGCCACGAACTCCGCACCCCCCTCGCCATACTCACCACGCAACTGGAACTCGCTTCACTCGACAGGGGCGACGCCGCCGCACTCCAAGTTCACGTCAAGCAAGCGCAGCACAACGTCGCGCGACTCGCGCGACTCGCGAACGACCTCCTTACCCTCTCCCGAGCGGACGAAGCCGAACGCGTGGACTCGACGTCGCGAACGCTCACCAGTTGGGAAGAGCTCAGCGATGAAGTACTGGTAGCAGTAGACCGCCTACGAATGATCGCAGCCGCAAAAAACATCACGATCGAATTCGACATCGATCCGCAAGACGGATCCGACTCGGAAGAAAATGCAACGCAGGAACCCCACGTGTTCCGACTGGATCGCCGCGGAATGAGTCAACTCATCACCAACACTGCCAGCAACGCGATCGACGCACTCCCGGAATCTGGGACGATCACAGTCGCCTGGTCGCTGGAAGACAGCTCCGCCCGGCTGACGGTCACTGATGACGGCCCCGGTGTGCCTCCGGACTTCATCGCCGTGGCGTTCGACCGATTTACCAGGCCGGACAAGGCGCGTACAGCGCGACCGACTGACGGCCAGCCGAAACTCGGAGGATCCGGACTCGGCCTCGCGATCGTCCAAGCCACAGCCCAGCTCGCCGGAGGCACTGCTTCAATGCGTAATCTCGACCCGCGCGGACTGGAAGTCACCGTCGTGATTCCACGGATAAGCCCCGAAAAGCCCAAGATAACTAAACGAGAGCGGCGTTTTGGGCACGCAAACACCGGGAAAGCCGGCTGAAACCGTCGGCCGCACGCCACGCACCGGCGTCCTCCGCACAGCCCCCCCCGGGGGGGCATGCCGGCGCCTCGCCCGTGCTGTGGTTGGAGCGCGAGGGCAGATGGCGCCTATTACGAGATCGACCTCACCGACGACAACGTCGACGCGCTCCGCGAAACGTTCTCCGACTACATCGCCGCCGCACGCAAGGCCAACGGCCGCTCCGTCCGCACTACTGCTGGCAGTGCGCCGAAGCGTGGGAACTCGGAAGAGCTCGCCAAGATCCGCGACTGGGCCAACGCGAACGGCCACGAGGTCTCCTCCCGCGGCCGCATCAGCCAAGCCGTCCGCGACGCGTACGACGCCGCACACTGACACCCCCGCGACACGGCACACGGGCACGTGCCGGCTAGGTAGGCACCTCAGCCGTGCGGTTTCCGCATCGTTCTGCGGGCGGGACGCGCTT
>Ga0265780_10009421_pt1 | contig 11713 bp, 8 predicted proteins | sample P1T30metagenome_FD_192432 | JGI IMG/M metagenome (GOLD analysis project Ga0265780, IMG submission 192432) | Plant litter microbial communities from East Loma Ridge, Irvine, California - P1 T30 | ecosystem: Environmental > Terrestrial > Plant litter > Unclassified | place: USA: California... | reverse complement strand
GTACGAGCCCACCTGCGGCTGCAACAATGCCCACGAATCGCCGACCGGCGGCGACACCGGCAAGCTGCGCTTCACCCAGACCACCGCCAACCTCGACCTGCGCGGACCGGTGTCCGTGTTCGGCCGCCGCGTGCAGCTGGCGACCGGCCTCGAATACCGGCGCGACGGCTACCGCATCGAGGCCGGCGACCCGGTCACTTACCAGTACGGCCGCACGAACAACCCGGCGATCCCGATCTACGACCAGAACGGCAACATCGCCCAGGCCGGCATCCAGGGTTTCCCTGGCTACACGCCGGCGACCGAGGTCGATGCGGCGCGCCACAATACCGCCGTCTACCTCGACGCCGAGTACAAGCTGGCAAAGCCGCTCACGCTGGGCGCGGCGGTGCGCCACGAACGTTATTCGGACTTCGGCGCCACCAGCACCGGCAAGCTCACGCTGCGCTACGACCCCAGCCGCAGGCTGGGCCTGCGCGCCAGCGCCTCGACCGGTTTCCGCGCGCCCGGCGTGCAGCAGAAGTATTACAGCTCGGTCTCGACCAACCTGAACACGGCCGGCGTGCTGACCGAAACCCTCACCGCGCGCGAAGGCAGCGCCGTCACGCGCGCGCTCGGGATCGCGCCGCTGAAGGAAGAGACTTCGCGCAGCGCCAGCCTCGGCATCGTGCTGCGCCCGGCCCCGGGCTTCTCGATCACCGCGGACGCCTGGCGCACCCGCATCGCCGACCGCATCGTCTTTTCCAGCACGATCGCGCCCGAGGCCGGCCCTGCCCGCTCCCCGCCAGCTGCCCGGTGCGCGCCGTGCTCGATCCGCTGCGCGTCGGCCAGGCGCAGTTCTTCACGAATGCGATCGGCACCACCACCGATGGGCTGGACCTGGTGGCGGAAAAGACGCTGCGCGGCGTCGCCGGCGGCGCGCTGGTGCTGTCCGGCCAGCTCGGTGTCAACCGTACCCGGGTGAACGCACGCCATTCCACGTCGCCGCTGCTGTCCGGCAGCCAGTTGTTCGACGACGCCCAGGTCACGCTGATCGAACGCGGCCAGCCGCGCCGCCACCACGTGCTGGCGGCCGACTACACGCGCGGCGCCTGGAATCTCAACGCGCGCGCCAATTACTACGGCGAAGTGGCGGGCCAGGGTTTTACGGCACCCTACGTCCAGACCTGGGCCGCGCGCTGGCTGACGGATCTGTCGCTGCGCTATGCGATCAACCGCCGCCTCAGCGTGGGCGCCGGGGTCGACAATGTATTCGACACCTATCCGAGCCGTTGGGACCCGGTCAAGGCGGCCCCCTTCCCGCAGATGGGCTTTACCTACTGCTGGGAGACCTGCCCGTTCGGGATCAATGGGCGGACCTCGTACGCCAAGGTGGATTACAAGTTCTGAGATAGTTCCCGTTCACCCACCGTGCATATCTGAGCTAACGCAACCTCACCGCGCCCACCACTGGCATCGTCAAGCTTCGTCATTTGCTCATCTGACGGAGCTCAAATATGAATGTGTTAATGGTTGGCGCCGGTAACGCCGGCTGCGCACTGGGGGCCTTGCTGGCACTGGACGGCCACCGCGTCGCGCTGCTCAAGACTTCCCACGCCCTGCACGACGAGAATTTCGACGCGGTACGCGGAACCGGGACCATCACCGTCGTCAGCAATCCGGACGGCGGCATCGTGCGCCAGGCCCGGCTGGCGCTGGCCACGCGCGACGTCGCCGAAGCCTTCGACAGCGTGCCGGACGCCGTCATCGTCACCACCCAGACCCAGAACCACCCGCAGGTGGCGCGCCTGATCGGTCCCTGGCTCGACGAACGCCAGCTGGTGCTGCTGGCGCCGGGGAACATGGGCTCGTGCTACTTCCTGCCGTGGCAGGACCGCGCCGGCTTCCTGCTGGCCGAGGGCGAAAGCCTGCCCTACGATGCGCGCCTGAGCGCGCCGGGCGTGGTCGATGTCCTGTTCCGCAACGTGCGCAACGCGCTCGCCTTCGTGCCGCGCGCCCGCGCCCGCGAAGGACTGGAACGCGCCGCGCGCCTGTTCCCGACTTATGTGGCGACGCGCCGCAACGTGGTCGAGTCGGCGCTGCACAACCCGAACCTGATCGTGCACACGGTCGGCACCCTGCTGTCGGCCAGCCGCATCGAATACGCGCAGGGCGAGTTCTGGATGTACCGCGAAGCCTTCACGCCCTCGGTGCTGCGCCTGCTGGCGCGGCTCGACGCGGAAAAGAACGCGGTGATCGACGCCACCGGCGGCACCCCGTCGCCCTACTTCGACGAGTGCCGTTTCCGCAACGAGGAAGACCTGTCGCGCCCCGGTCTGGAAGTGTTCCGCCGCTACGCGCGCGAAGGTGGACCGAAGGGCCCGGCCCGCATCGACACCCGCTTCATCACCGAAGACGTGCCGATGGGACTGGCGCTGCTGGCCTCGATCGGGCGCCTGATGGACGTGCCGACGCCGGTGGCCGACGCCCTGATCGTGCTCGCCGGCGGCCTGCTCGAGCGCGACTTCGCGCAGGAAGGCCGCACCCTGGCCAGTCTCGGCCTCGGCCACCTGTCGGCCGACGCCTTCCACCGGCTCGTGAACGGGTAGACAATGGCGGCGCAAGGCTGGCTGGCGGCGCGCCTCGGTGCCGGCTATTACGCCTGGCGCCGGTTCCTGCCCGCGCGCGTGCTGTACCACCCCGATTTCTTCCGGGTGCAGGCGCTGCTGCCGCAGGACGATGCCGCAATCGCACAGGAAGCGCGGCGCCGCCTGCGCCAGGTGCTGGTGCAGGCGCTCGACCACGTGCCCTGGTACCGGCGCAACGTCGGGGTCAAGCCTCGGGAAGCGGCGCATGAGGCACTGGAACAGGTGCTGGCCTGCTTCCCCTATCTGACCAAGGACGAGGTGATGGCGCAGCAGCGCGACTTCCTCGACCGCCGCGCCGACCCGGACAAACTGCTGTACGCGACCAGTGGCGGCTCATCCGGCCAGGGCATCGGCATGTGGCGCAGCAAACGCCTGGCCGACATCGAAAAAGCCTTTTTTACGCATGAATGGGGCCGGTTCGGTTTTTCCTTCGACAAGTCACGCATCCTGCGCATCGGCGCCGATGCGCGCCGCCTGGCGCACGAGCCGCCCGTGCGCGTGACCGGCAACCGCCTGATGCTGTCGCCCTACCACATCGACGCGCGCCACCGCGATGCGATCCTGGATGCGATCCGGCGCTTCCGCCCGGCCTACGTGCATGCCTACCCGAGTTCGGCCGCGGCGCTGGCCGAGCTGCTGCAGGCCGATGGCCTGGACGGCGCGGCGATGCAGGTGCAGGTGCAGGTGCGCGCCGTGCTGCTGGCGTCGGAACCGGCCACGCCGGCGCAGCTGGCCGCGATTCATAGGCTGTTCCGCTGCCCGGTATCGCTCAACTACGGCCTGTCGGAGCGTACCAATCTGGCCTTTGCCGAGTACAGAGATGGCGACGGCGGCGGCTCGAGCGCCTACCGCTTCCAGCCCCTGTACGGCTGGTCGGAAAACCGCAGCGGCGAAGAAGGCCAGGAAATCGTCGGCACCTCGCTGTGGAACGACGTGATGCCGCTGATCCGCTACCGCACCGGCGACTACGGTGGCATCGACGCCGATGGCCGCTGCGCCGCGATCGACGGCCGCGGCCAGGATTTCCTGGTCGACCGCAGCGGCCGCCGCATTCCCGGCCTGGCCATCGTCATCGACGAAGTGACCTGGGACTTCGTGCGCCTGTACCAGGTGCGCCAGCGCCGGCCCGGCGCGATCACGCTGGCCGTGGTGCCGCGGCACGGTGTCCTCAGCGCCGACCAGCGCGCCTTCGTGCTGGACGCCCAGCAGCGCCGCTGGGGCGGCTTCTTCGACATCGCGCTGCAGGAAGAGAACGACATCCCGCTGGCGCCGAACGGCAAACGCAAGCTGGTGGTCAGCGCGCTGCTGTGACAATCTGTGCATTTTCCGCATGGACAGCACGTGTATGCTGCTTCATCCGGAAACCAGAAGGAAGCCATGAAGATTGTCCGCATTGCCACCCTTGCCCTGCCCTTTGCCCTCGCCTGCGCCGGCTTCGCTACCCAGGCCCAGGAACTGGAACAAGTCGTGCCGCCGGCCGCCGGCGCAGCGGCCGCTCCAAGCAAGGCCACCGCCCCGCCCACCGTCCCCGCCGCCTCGCCCGCGGTCGAAAATTCCGTCGTCAAGATCTTCTCGAGCCTGCGCCGTCCCGACCCCTATAAACCCTGGACCAAGGCGACGCCGCAGGACGTCACCGGTTCCGGCGTGGTCATCGAAGGCAAGCGCATTCTCACCAATGCCCACGTGGTCGGCTATGCCAGCCAGGTGCAGGTGCAGGCCAGCCAGGACGGCGACAAGATCGGCGCCACCGTGGTCGCGATCGCGCCCGGCATCGACCTGGCCGTTTTGAAACTCGACGACGAATCCTTCTTCGACAAGCACAAGCCGGTGCCGCGCGCCAGCGTGCTGCCGGACGTGCGCGAAGCGGTGATGGCCTATGGTTATCCGCTGGGCGGCAACTCGCTGTCGATCACCAAGGGCATCGTCTCGCGCGTCGAATTCGTGCCCTACTTTGCCGGCAACAGCGGCCTGCGCGTGCAGATCGATGCGCCGATCAATCCCGGCAACAGCGGCGGCCCGGTCATCGCCGGCGACAAGATGATCGGCCTGGCCTACCTGATGGCGGCGAACGCCCAGAACATCGGCTACGTGATCCCGAACGAGGAAGTCGAACTGTTCTTGCGCGACGTTGCCGACGGCCGCTACGACGGCAAGCCGCAGCTGGTCGACGACATCCAGACCCTGGAGAATCCGGTGCTGCGCCAGTACCTGAAGCTGGACAAATCGGTCGAAGGCGCGCTGGTGCACCGCCCGGCGCGCAGCGACGCCGCCTATCCCCTGAAGGAGTGGGACATCATCACCCGCGTCGGCGACTACCCGGTCGACAACCAGGCGATGGTGAAACTGGGCCCGAACCTGCGCGTGCGCTTCCAGTACCGTGTGCAGCAGGTAGCAAAGGACGGAAAGGTGCCGCTGACGGTCATCCGCGCCGGCAAGACGCTGCAGGTACAGGTCCCGGTCGGCAACCGCCGCGGCATGCTGATCCCCAGCCTGGAGGCCAGCTACCCCTCGTATTTCGTCTACGGCCCGATCGTATTCTCGCGCGCCACCAGCGAATACCTGTCGGGTCTCATGACCAACGTGGGGGCGGTGAATGCGCTCAGCTTCAACGCCAGCCCGCTGGTGACGCGCCGCGGCGACGAGCCCGACGCCCAGCACGAGGAACTGGTGGTGATCAGCTCGCCCTTCTTCCCGCACAAGCTGGTGAGCGGTTATTCCAACCGCTTCGGCGCGGTGGTGGAATCCGTGAACGGCGTGCCGGTGCGCAGCCTGCGCCACCTGGTGGCGCTGCTGCGCGACCAGAAGGACGAATTGATCGTGCTGCGCTTCGCCCAGCGCGCCGGCGAAACCATGGTCTTGCCGCGCCAGGCCATGCTCGACGCCACCGAGGGCATCCTGTCGGACAACGGCATCCGCTCCCAGGGTTCGCCGGACATGATGGAAGTCTGGAACGGCAAGAAGATCTGACGATGCGGCGTGCCATCCCGGGATCGGCCCGATGTGTGGCCCGGTACGCCGTGGCCGCGCTGGGCGTGACCGCATGCTGGCCTGTGCCGGCGCCGGCGGCAACGGCCGAACCCGGCGTCGCCGGGTTGATGGCCCAGGCCTTTCCCGGCTGGCGTGACGACGCGGCCGGCCGGGTCCGGACTGTGAGCGTGCCGCACATCCCCGGCGTCACCGATGCGCGCGGCGCCAGCTGGGAAACCGGTTCGCAGCGGGTACTGGCCGCACCCGGCCTGGTGCTGCACACCGACGCCACCCACCTGACCCTGATCGCCGGCCTGGTGCCGGCCGGCGCGGACAGCAAATCCACGGCCACGCACCTGGTGCCGATGGCGCTGGCCGCCTACCAGTTCGAACGGCGCGGCGGCGGCTGGACGCTGGCGGCCACCCAGGGCGTGTTCGCGCTGCGCGGCTTCTTCGGCCAGGCCGGCCTGCGCGCGGTAGCGCTGTCGGGACAGCACCAGGGGCTGGCGGTGGAATACGGCAGCTGCTGGGGCGGTTATTGCGGCAGCTGGCTGTCGCTGTATGAACTGCAGGGGGCCACGGTCCAGGGCACGCCGATGGTCGAGATTGCGCTGACCGGCACCAATATCCACGCCGTGGCCGACTGCGCACGGCGGCTGCAGCCTCTGGTCAAAACGCCGGCCGGCGATACCGGCTTGCACGACGATAGTGTTACACCCGACAGTCACGATTGCCATGCGGTCGACAGCAGCTGGCACATCGGCCCGGCACAGGGGCAGGCGGGCGACCTGGTGGTCCGCTACCACGGCGCGATCAGCCGCGCCGAGCCGCATGCGGCGGCGCCGGTGGCGATCGATCAGCGGCAGGTGCTGCGGTATGAGGGTGGCAGGTACCGGGCGGTGGAGGGATTCAATCCGGTGCCGGGGATGTAGAGTTAGTACGTCGTCCCCGCGAAGGCGGGGACCCATATTGAGCTTGCCGAAGCCAGTATTTCTGAAATGCCGCGCTGTATCTGGCTGACTGAATCCTGTTATTCAGCATGGATCCCCGCCTGCGCGGGGACGACGTTTCAACGTAACGGGTACTAACGCTTAGTGCGCCTTTTTTACCGGCGTAAAATTCAAATCCTGGAAGTCATAACTGAAATCCGTCTCGGTCGATATCGGCTGCATCTTCATGCGCTCGATGCTGCCGTCCGGGTTCAGCGCAAACGTCACATACGCATCCGCATTGAAGTTACGCTCCTTCCAGCGCACGATGAAGGTGTCGTGCTGGAAGTGCTGGAGTTCGCCGGTCAGGTCGGGCGTGCGCGCGAAGGTCAGGATCTGCTTGCCGCCCGTGTGCTTGATGGTGGCGATGCCGTACCACGGGTCCTGGTAGTCGCCGTCGTAGGCAGTGCGTGCCAGCGAGGGCTGCGATCTGGCGGCGCGGGCAGCCCTGGTGGTGGCCAGGCGCGCCTGCTCCTTGGCGTGGTTCTCGTTCTCGACCGCGGCCACGGCGCCGATCCAGTCCGGTGCATTCGGCGTGCCGAGATAATGGTCGACCAGCTGGTACTGCAGCGCGTTGATCGAGCCGCCGCTTTCGGCATTGGTCAGGATCGCGATGCCCAGCTTCGCTTCCGGCACCAATACCACTTTCGAATAAAAGCCCTGCAGCGCGCCGCTGTGCAGCGCCATCAGCTTGCCCTGCCAGTCGCGCAGCTGGAAACCGAGGCCGTAGGCGGCGAAGTTGGCCTTGGTCCCGGCCAGCTTCGGATTCGGCGTGCTGACACGCATCGGCGTCTGCGCGGTCCACATTTCCTGCGCCTGCTTGGCGCTGAACAGGCGGGTCTCGGTGCCGCTCGCATCCTTGCCCAGGCTGCCGCCCGCCAGTAAAACGTTCATCCAGCGCGCGATGTCTTCGGCGTTGGTGTTGATGCCGACCGCGCCCACCGCGTTCGGCACCGGCATCGCTTTCACCGCGGCGATCTTGCCGTCGATCTTGCTGTGCGCGTTGGCGACGTTCGGGTTACCCGCGTTTTCCGCCAGGCTGGTGGTGGTAGTGACCATACCGACCGGGTTCAAAATGCGCTCGTGGATGGTCTCGCCCCAGGTCTTGCCGGACTTGGCGGCGATGATCTTGCCGGCCACGATGTACAGCAGGTTGTCGTAGGCGTAGCTGCTACGGAAGCTGGTGCTGGGCGCGATGAAGCGCAGCTTGTGGATGATCTCGTCGGTGCTGAAATTCGTCGTCGGCCACCACAGCAGATCGCCGGCGCCGAGACCCAGGCCGCTGCGATGGGTCAGCAGATCGCGCACCGTCATCTCGTGGGTGACGTAAGCGTCGTACATCTGGAAATCGGGCAGGTGTTTGGTGACCGGATCGTCCCAGGCCAGCTTGCCCTCGTCGACCAGCATCGCCAGCGCCGCGGCCGTGAAGGCTTTCGAATTCGACGCCACTTCGAACAGGGTCTTCGCATCGACCTTGTCCGGCGCGCCGAGCTTGCGCACGCCGAAGCCCTGCGCGGCGATGACCTTGCCGTCCTTGACCACGGCGATGGCGATGCCGGGCACGTCGAACAGTTTCATGGCGCGGGTGACGTCGGCTTCCAGGTTGTAGGCGGCACTGGAAGCGGAGTCGGAGGCGCTGGCTGGTGCGGTGGGGACGGCTGCCGGCGCCTGGGCGAAGGCGGTGCCGGACAAGGCGAAGACGATGGCTGCTGCGATGCGGGTCATGGATTGCACGTTCGGTTTCCTCGGACAATGGGCGCGAGCAGGATAGCACTTTTCGCCGGCTCTGCTATGATCCGGCCTTTGCCTGGCCCGTCAGAATGGACGCCTTCCTCGTTTCCACCGGCATCGTCGCCCTCGCCGAAATCGGCGACAAGACCCAGCTGCTCGCCTTTTTGCTCGCCGCGCGCTTTCGCCGCCCGCTGCCGATCGTGCTCGGCATTTTCGTGGCCACCATCGCCAACCACGCCTTCGCCGCCGCGGTCGGCGCGCTGGTCGGCAAGCTGCTCGGGCCGGACGTGATGCGCTGGGTGCTCGGCATCGCCTTCGTCGCGATGGCGGCCTGGATCATGGTGCCCGACGCTATCGACGGCGACGAGGCCCCGGCAGCCCGCTTCGGCGTGTTCCTGACCACCGTGCTGGCCTTCTTCATGGCCGAGATGGGCGACAAGACGCAAGTCGCGACGGTGGCGCTGGCGGCGCGCTATGCGTCGCCGCTGTGGGTGGTGACCGGGACCACGCTGGGCATGATGCTGGCGAATGTGCCGGCCGTGTATTTCGGCGATCGCATCTCGGGTAAGGCGCCCTTGCAGCTGGTGCACGGGATTGCGGCGGTGATTTTTGTGGTGCTGGGGGTGGCGACGCTGTTGGGGGCAGGCCGCAACCTCGGATTCTAAGTTACCGTCGTCCCCGCGCAGGCGGGGATCCATACTGCGTGGTTTCGTTCAGCTCAACATGGGTTCCCGCCTGCGCGGGAACGACGGGGTGGTGGCATCAACGCGCCATCGTCTGCTCCACCTGACTCACCCACACCGGCGCCGACCACAACACATTCCCATCCTCCTGCGTCACTTTCACATAATAGAAGTGCTGCCCCGGCGCTGGCGTGATCGTGATCTCGGCGGAACCGGCAACCTGCGTCACCGTCCCATTCCGCCCTGGGACACCCTCCATCACCGCCACCGACGCCACGCGCTTGCCGGCATCGCTGGCGTAATGCGTCGTCAAGGTCAGCGGGCCGCGGTTGTCGAAGCGCTCGCCCATCACATGGCCATTCGCGGTGAACACCAGCTGCGCATGCTTGTCCATGGTGGCGAACACGCGCCGCGCGCGCAGGGCGGCGACGAAGCTGTCGCGCGTCAGCGGCACGCCGTTCGGGACCAGCACGGCGGTGCGGTTGGTGTAGGACGCGCCCCAGTTGGCGCAGTGGTTGTCCTGGTTGCTGCTGAAGGCGACGTGGTAGCCCGCTTCCAGCGCCTTGTTGCAGGCCTGCTCGAAGTTGCTGCGGCGGGTCTCCCGCTCCTGATCGTTGGTGGAAAAGGCCGAGGTGTTCAGGACTTCGCACAGGGCCATGGCGGCGTCGCCGTCCGCCGTGTAGCCGAGCGCCACGCCGTTCACCATGAACTGGCCGCCCGTGGACGGGTGGTTGAACTGGCCGATCCAGCCGCGTTCCTTCATCAGCGTGTACAGCGCGGCGTAATCGCTGCGTGCGGTGGCGGTGTCGGCCAGCAGGTCGCCGCGGGCGTTCTTTTCCCAGCCCAGCAACTCGTCGCTGTTGAAGATGTTCAGGTGGCCGCCCTTGTTGATCACGCCCCACTCCATGCCGTACAGCGCCAGGAAATCGGGATGCGCGGCGTTGAAGGCGCGCGCCGTATGCAGGCCGGACTGGTACAAGGCTTTGGCAGCGGCCGGATCGGCGTTCGTGTTGGTGCCGTCGGAACCGTCGTACATGTGGTTGTGTTCCGAGACCATCAGCAGGTCCAACCCGTGCTCGCGCGCATACGGCCAGGCAGCGTCGGGACCGTAGGGCGCGGTCTGCGGCTCTTGGGCGCCCTTGCAGTTGCCGAGCGCCGCGCCACCGTCGCTGTGGCTGGTCTGGCTGTGCAGGTTGCCGTAGTAGACCGTGTACGGCAGGCTCGAGGGTGCCGGCGCGGCGCTTAAGCTGGAGCGCGAGGTCGGCAGGGGCGCAAACGCCGGCATGCGCGGCACCGGTAGCTGGCCGACGCCGATCTCCCAGCTCTGCTCGACCGCGTCGTCCTTGCCGGCACCGTCGGCGGCAGCCCGCATGCGCACGCGGTAGATGCCGGGCGCCGACGCGCGCTTGCCCAGCCGTCCCTGCCAGCGCACAGTGATGTCGCGCGGCTGGCCGGCGAGCTGCAGGCTGCCCTGCCAGCGCTGCACGACGCGGCCACCGGGCGCCACCAGTTCCAGCTGCCAGCGCGCGCGCAATGGCGCACCTGAGCGCTTCTGCAGGCCGGGATAATCAAAGGAGAGGGTGAAGCTGCGCGCGTCCGGCTGGCCGCCGTTGGCACCGGCACCGGCACCGGCGCCGTCGCCATGATAGGGCGCGTTCAGGGTCGCTTCGAATTCGCTGTGCTCGTGCTGGACAGCGGCGATGACGGCCGGCGCAGCCTTTGCGGCCGGCATCTTGATCGGGTTGAACAAGCTGGCCACGGCCAGCACCAGGAAGGGGATATGGAATGGGGTTTTCATAATGCAATTTTTGCAATTGCATCGTTTTCCGCCTTGATGTGCGGATCACCCCATTACCAAATAATCAATATCTCCTTGACAAATGTTGACTCTAAGATAACAGCCTTCAGAAATGGTATTCGGCGCGCACCATGGGCGTGCTGGCACGCTGGCCGCGGTTGCCGGTGCTGGCCGCCGTGTTGCCGAATTTGTTGTTCCAGAACTGGTATTCGACCCCGACCCGGAAGCGGTTTTTCGGCTGGCCGAAGCGGCTGCCGATGTCGTACATCAGCTGCATGTCGAGATTGGTCTCGGCGCCGGTCGGGTTGCCGACTTCGTCGCGGCCCTTGGCGCCGATATAGTTCAGGTAGCCCTCGAAGGCCCAGCCCCGGGCCCAGTCGCCGACGATCTCCGCCGGCAGCGGGATGCCCCAGCTGGCCGACAACATCGCGTGGGTGTCGTAGGTATAGCGCCCGTTCACCTGCGAGATCGGTGGGAAGGCGCCGCTCGGCGCATTGCTTTCGCGGATCAGCAGGATGCCGGTGCTGAGGAAGCCGGGCACGTCCCACATCAGCGTCGGCCCGGCCACCAGCATGCGCTTGCGCGAGTTGTAGCCGACGTCGTTCTTGGTGTTCCAGTCGAAGCCGAGCACCAGGCCCAGGCCCTTGACCTTGCCGTACTGGATCGGCGTCCCACGCAAGGCGCCGATATCGAGCGTATGGCGGTAGACCACATAGGCTTCCTGGGCGCCCTCGTCCTGGGTCAGCGAGGCCGGGTCGTTCTTGTCGGACTGCAGCAGGTCGAGATTGAAATAGTTCGACCCGTATTGGTAGCCGCTGGCGTGGGTCAGCGCGAAAATGTGCTTCTTGATGTCCGACGGGTTGACCGGTTCGCGGAAGCGCGTGCCGTAGCGCCAGCTGATGGCGGTATCGCTCCAGT
>Ga0265780_10009420_pt1 | contig 11714 bp, 8 predicted proteins | sample P1T30metagenome_FD_192432 | JGI IMG/M metagenome (GOLD analysis project Ga0265780, IMG submission 192432) | Plant litter microbial communities from East Loma Ridge, Irvine, California - P1 T30 | ecosystem: Environmental > Terrestrial > Plant litter > Unclassified | place: USA: California... | reverse complement strand
GAGAGATCTCCACTCGCCCGGTACGTAAAGTCCTTCCCTCACGTAACGTATGACGAATTGCTCCAAGCCAAATTTTACTGCCAAACCCAGGAAAGGATCCTCGTATAGAATCTTCCCTCTTTGCTCAAAAGTTCCAAAGCAGGACCTAGCCCAACTGTCCTCGCCGGGCGACTCGCTTGTTCCGATATAATACCAATTCAAGGTTGCATTCATATCGATCAACAGGTCAAAGGCTGCGTCTTGATCGGGTAAAGGAGCATGCCTCGCGTGGGAGAAAGCCAGGGCGATTGTAGGCCACCACGCCGATGCTGCACGAGCTCGACGTGGGCGGGTTGTCGGGTACTTCCAAGCCAGCAGAGCAGATTGTAAGAGGCCAATGTGCGGTGACAAGGAAGAGGGGGTTTCAGCGGGCGACCAGGTCGTCCCGGAGAAGAAGTCTTTGACAGTTCGGTGAATATAGCTGATACTGCGTGAATCCACCCTCTCGACATCATCACCTTGTGCCTCTTTTTGTACCTCGATCAGGCCATCGGTAGAGACCTTGATGTCGTCGACCATCGACTGACACCACTCTTTCATTATGTCCGGTGGTACTTGTTGTATCTGCAACTCGAGAACCTCGTCGACGGAAAATCTAGTGGCGAGTACCATCTCCCAGATCGTGACCAAAGCGCTGGCCTCGTCACGAGTGAAACGACACACGCTCTCTCTTGCTTGCATGATTTGTACTATCTTTGACATGATGATGAGAGTTTCTTCCGTTGCGGTATCGACAAGCTGATGGCGGTAAAGATTGTCCAGTCCCGAAGGCAGCTCCTCGACCTTCTTTACGGCTTCGGTGATAGTCACTACCTTTGACTTGAGTAACCACTTGACGACCTGAGACGCCCATAAGAAAACCCCTTCTGATTTATCCACAATCCGATGTATCAAGCCGTCAAATTCCTTCCCGTTCCCTTCTACTAGTCCCAGACGGCCAAGCTGCCCTGAGGTGTACTGCATCATATCCCCTCTGGTCAGGTCCTGTAGCGCCAATTTGGGAATACTGCGGAAAGCCTCTTCGAACACATCCCAAGGTCGACTAGAGATGCAAAGCTTGACTTTTCCGGTTTCCGATATGCCTTTGAGCAAGTCGATCGTAATCTGATGATCACCTTCGAATTCGTCCAAGCCGTCCACCAATAGACAGATCGGTCGAGATGGTGCTTCGATAAAGAATGATTTGAAACCCTGTCCTAGATCCAGCAGGTCCCATTTGGCCAATCGCCTGACGCGCTCAACGGTAGAAGCATCCCAAAGATCGGCCCACAGAGTCGGAAATACTAACGGTATCATTTCAGGATGCGGCAAAAGTAGTTGATGAAGCAAGGACCGGAGAAGACCTTCGTGCGATCTCTGCATGGCTGTTCCGCTCTCCCAAAAATAGAAACTTGCCAACAGGACATTCTTCCCTCCAGTCCATTGCTTGAGCGCAGAGCGGGTTCTGGGACTCGAGGCGATGTATCGTAAAAGGGTCGACTTGCCTGATCCAGGCAGTCCAGTGATCCAAAACGAGGTACCGTGGTCACCAGCCAGCCATTGACTGAACGGGTGAGATTGCTGCCAGATCCACTCGAACGTCGACGCGTACGAAGTGACTATTTGTAATTCGCGATCACGGAGTGCAGGTAACGAGAGAGAATCCAGGATCGCCTCAGTCAGCAGCACCCCACGTTCCGACGAGAAAGTCATGCTAATATATGTGAGCACCGCAATGGTGGTATGCTCAAGAATGGAAAGATTGTTCCAGCCTGATGTTGTTGGCACATGTTTACACCGGCTTTGGCCGTATGTATTCTTGCCAATTGAGGAAAGAATGTTGAGATGCAAAGTATAAATAGGTCGGGAGCTGATAACATATCTCGAGATTACGTATGCAACCAAATTGTGCGATATGGACCTTTCAGGTCTGACCTCGCTCCATCAAGCCGTCAAACAAGCAGAGTTGATGGTGGAGGTAGACATAGTTGGCAAGTGAGGCGATATGGTTTGTTGCATACAAGCGAAAAGCATGTGAGTTACCTCGATATGCAGGGATGGACGTCTATACTCATGGCTAATCATATCAGCCTGCTGAATAATCGACCAAAGTCCAAGTCCTCCAGATTTCCGGGATACAAATTGCGCCAGTGCATGCAGAGGCAGTTGGCAGTGCGCAGGACACCATACAATTTTCTATACCACCTTTGTTACCTGCTCCACCCACTGAAACGTTGACGGCAGGCCCACCTTTCATTACAGTTCATGGAGCTCTTACATCCTTAGTAGCTGCAGAGAGGCCAATCCCTGTCCCTCTTTTGTCCCGGTGGCAAAGCTCCACCAGATTTGCTGGGCATAACATGCTCATCGACCAAGTGTACTTCTCGCGAGCGTCGCACTCATCTATCCGATACTGGTTTGTCATCGAACATCATGCCAAATCCATCAAGATTATCCAGCCAGTTCACCAAATCATCGAGGCAGTCAAGGCAGTCAGATACAACAAGCGACTCGCAGACCCTCGGCAAAGACAGCCTACCAAGACAAGGGCTCAAGGAGTACAAAAAGGGGTAAGCGCTTCTTATTGCACTCGACACCGCCACTAATTGGTAGTTTGTCCATGGCTATTGGGGACCTGTCGAAGCTGCCTTCGGAATTCTTTGAAGCGACCACTTTTGAAAAGGGTGGACATCACGACACCGTCACCAGCTACAGTCCTTTCTCCGAGCAAAAGCCAGCCCTAAACAGCGACGGAACGACACATGTGGATCCAACAAAGCTGGCGAAGAGTATCATCGACTTCGATCAGGCCGAGAGCGAGCTCCCCAAGATGTACGAGACCATGCGTAGCCATCAGCAAAAGGCGTCTCAAAGCGATGCTGCTGCCAGCAGCCAGATCACCTATCAAACCAGCATTCAAGATCTTGTTGTGCAACAAAAGCGTATTCAACGAAGTCTGCGAGATCTGGGAAAGCGGGATCTGGATGGGGTGGATGAGGTCAAGAGCAACTTGTCCCGGCAAGGGTGGCTTGATGAAAAGGTGAATTCAATTTTGACCTTGATCCAGGATGGAGTCAACGAGGCAAAGTACAGAGCAATCGGGGATGAAGAGGTTCAGGAGTGAGAGTAGTAGATCTGTTCAGTATGGATGAGCACGAATCTTATGTGTAGGGATGCATTGTGTAGATGAAAGCCCTGTAGTCAAGGACGGCCTACATCAGACGTGCCGGGCGTTGCAGAAATGCAGCCGACGTCTGTTGGGTCAGAGTGGAGCAATCACTGTATAAAGAAAAGCCGCACAAAGTTTCAACAGTCTCTCCTCCCACCCATGAAGCGGCCGCAACAGTCCTTTATCATTCGGCCCCACCGATGCTGCGCAAGACTCGCAGCGACGTCAGAATTCGCAATCGACCTTTGTAAATCCCGCGGCCGAGTATCTTGGCCTACTTGCGGCTACAGGCCTTCGATCAAGCATGAAAGGTAGCATGAGAAACGCCAAGCTCGTCAGAATCATATAAAGACGCCTTATATCGTATGGCGTTCCTCTCATCTCTTCCACCTGTTGCCAGACACACATACAGTATAGTTCAAAAACAATGGGAAGTTTCCAAGAAGAGCTTGTACGTCGTCAGTCAGAACCACAGTCGCAACGCTCTCGCGACGGCAATCACCGTTCATTGACCGACGATGAGAGCCCACGCACTAGGACGACCGAGTGCCTGAGGTGAGCTTGTGCGATCGATAAGCGGGACACTCATAACTCAGGACTGAGGAAGCACAACACATCGTGAGCATCACGACCGATTTGGCCGGTGCTATCGCCAATGCCACGTTTTCGGAGCACTATTCCCAAATCCCCACAGTCCGACCACAGAGCACAAGATCCGGACATTCGAGAACGCTCATCAACCCAACAGCCTTGGACGCTCTTGAAGCCGTCTCCTCATTTGTTGAAACCGATAAGACGTTCGAGGAATTTAAGAGAAAACTCGAAGAGAGGCGTTCGATCGCAACGACACCGCCAACAAAGCTCTCGTTGCCGACGGCGCCTTCAGTACACGACATCACCGTTCAGCGAGATTGGGCAAAGACGCGAAGAGATGCCTCGGGCCTCGATGCAATCGAAATCGTATCACATGTGTCCGTCAATCTTGAGGATCTGAGTGAGAAAGATCAGGCAAAAATGAAGGACGGGCTCGCCTCTTTGCAGTCGTGGGCCGGATTGATGGGGAGGCATCAGTCGAAATGATCTTTTGATAATTGACAGTTATCAGAGTAGAAATGGAGCGGAAGGAGTCTTGTAAATATAGTTTTGCTTCGGATTGCCGTCAAATCGACCGTCGACCTCGAATGAAGATGGGTTGCCACCTTACGCAGTCGTGATGTCTCGAACCTCTTGGCAGTTTCAGCTCAACACTCCTGCTATTTCATTCCCTCCGCACAACTCTTGACTGATTTGCATATATAAGCGCGTCCCGATAGATGCCCAAAGGGTGCAGTGCGTTGAGTGATGTTCTACGCCAAAGGACCCAAAACAAACAAACATCTCCTTAAAACGTCACTTTGTTAACAATCCATACAATGCTCATCACTACTCATCATCTTCATTCCAACCATGGATTACGCTATTGCTCATGCCTGCAGTTTACCATTGCCTCGCCATTTTGCCTCTTGTCGCCAGGATATCTCAATCGAAAATCATCATCACATCGAAGTGCGCCAACAAACCGCTCCCGACGGTCAAGTACTACCAGAATGGCTCACTTGGTCTCCCGTACGTATCCCACATTGCAAGACTGACAACAGTATGAGACTACCATAGATGGGGAAGTTGTACAAACCGGCGAGATACTCCAGCTACCTTTGACTTGTAAGTCGGATTTGGAAAGTGGCTGATGGTAGATTACGGACCTTCTATCCCGCTTGGGCCTGATTGGACTTATGGAGGTCTCACTTCCCCTCCAGTCGGCGTGGAGTCGACCGAACCCCCTGCTCCGACGACTACTAGCGAATCTATCCAAGAGGCCAGTGTACCTGCTGAACCGTCGCCATCACTTGTCCAACCGACGACAACGCAAAGTCCATCTTCACAAGCGACTTCACTGCCAAGCCCCGATACGCTTCAGACTGGAGCTGGACCTCTTGGAACGACACCATCAAGCGGCTCATTCTCGCTATCGTTTCCATCTCCTTCCGTGATCGGTCTATCTTCATCCGAATCGCCTACGCCGAAACCCTCAAGTGCCAGCGATTCCACCCGATCACCCCAACCGACCCAATCATCCCCACCGATCCGTTCCAACAAACTCCTACCCCTCCTCCCAGCCCTCCTGGTCCCGCTCTTAGTCGCCCTCATCATCCTCCTACTCCTTATCTTCTGCTTCCGACGCCGAGAACGATCGAAAGCAGGATACACCACCGCAATTGGCGCTTCATCAGGTGGTTTCGGAGGATGGTTAACTTCTTCTTTCGCTAGAAGGGCAAATGGAAGTGGAGAGGGATTTACAAGTGCCTGGACACAGGTCCAAGAGACTGATCAAGTGGAGAGAAAAGAGACATCACCGATCTCGCCAGTGTCCGCTGAGAATTGGGCTAAATCGCATGAGCGATCCGCTTTACTTGGTTTTATCCCTAATCACCATCGAACCTCTTCTTCTATCGATGTTGCCCGACCAGTAGACGCTGCGGCGGTACCAGAAAAGCCGGAGGAGGAACTAGAAGTAATGGCCGATCGAAATCAATCGCTTTTGAAACGCCTCAATCTTGGTCTCGGGTGGTTGTCGGTCGCCTCACTCGTCTCAACAGGTTCAGGATCAAAGTCGAGGATAGCAAGTGGTTTCACACTCGAGAAAGGGAATGGGGGGACAGGGGCGCTGGGCGTACCCAACGAAGGGAGTGAGAGTGAAAAGACGGAAAGCGTCGACAAGTCCGGTTTGGGGAGTGGGATAAAGGAGACTACTAGCGGTAGTGCCTCTGCATCTGCAGCCGCTTTATCAAATGAACAGCTCTTTTACCGTCCACCCCATGATTCGACTTCATCGAGAGGATCGACATCTACCCGCGGATCCCCTCGTCGAGGAGGTTTTTCCCGCTTCAAGAGCGAGACTTCCAGTAAGAAGAGTAAACGATCGTCCGGGCCGTCCAGGAAGAGTTGGATGTCGTATGATGTCGTGCCAGAGGGTGAAGAGGGAGAGGGGCTAAGGGAAGGATCAGAGGGGATGAGTATCGCCGTACCCCGTACACCATCTTCTGTCGAGGGTAGCAAGAGGTTATCAGGCGGTATGACGAGGTGGGATAGTCGAGAACGGCTCAGATTTCCTCGTCCTCCAGGCACGAGTGCGGTTGGTGAGAGGGAATCATTGATCAGTACCGAGTATGTCCACATTTGGATTCGGGCTGATTGTAGGTACCATTCCGCCGAATCCAGCTACTCCCACCCTTCCGCCGCGAGCGAAGCTCGTCAACCAACCATCGCCCTCGTCAATCCAGCGCATCAACCCTTCCAATCGGATCAATCCAACTTTGCTCGTCCAGCCTTATCCCCTTTCGGATCCAAGGAATCTTTTTCACCTGGCCTAGTTCATTCCCAGATCCCGTCTACATCCGACAAGATCCATCTTCGAGACTTGTTTACCGCGTCCCCTGGCCGTCCTTCGATTGATTCTGAGCAGGGGAATAGTGCGAGGGGACATGGTAATCGAAGGTCATTCGCCGGACAACCAATGATAGATGAAACCCTACTCCATGGAGCGGCATACAAGGGTTTAGGAGGAATTGATGAATTTGGTCAAACAATGAGATCAGTCTCTGGAGAGGTCAGTCTATTCTCGAGCGGCTGGAGCTGACGAAAGGCGACATACGTAACTCGTGGATCAAGGAGTCAGAGTCCTGAGATGGCTTCATTCCATTCTGGACCTTCTCATCTCTCCTCCAACTCCTCAGGGGCACATTCGGGGGAACAAGAGAGATTGGTCGAAGAAGAGGTTCTTATTAAAAAAGATCACGCTTTAAGGGGCAGGTACGTTCCTCCTCAGAATCGAGCTGATGGGTAGGAGGAGTCAACCTCATTTGATCCCTTTGATTCGAGTCGCTTCCTTGTCAAGTCAATCGGGACGTGGTTAAATAGATCAATGACTCGACTGTAGATACTAGATACATATATACCATGACATATCCATGTACCATTTATGACGTTAACGGCCATCTCCGAATGAATCAATCAATCGGTTGTGACATGATCTATCTTTCATCTTTGTGTATGATATAATGACCAAACCGATTAAAAAGGTAGCAATCATAGGAGCAGGTCCAACGGGTTTGGCTCAGTTGAAGAACCTGCTTGAAGTCTCCAAATTGCCGAAAGCGAAATACGAACTACAAGTCAAAGTATACGAAAGTAAACCAGATGTTGGAGGGGTCTGGTAAGTTTGCCAATATCATAATCAAGTATGAGCTGATAGAAGGTATTCAACTGAAGAGGAGAAAGATTATCGGAGAGCTGTAATTCCAAATGCTAAAGGAAAGGGAAAGGAGAAGATGTATATATATCCACCGGGGGAGGAGGAGCCTTCTCCGATGTACGAGGGTTTAAGGACGAATTTGCCGCATGTGAGTCACCTACACTAAATTCGGACAATGGAGATTTATGAGATAGAGGATGAAGCTGATGAGTAGGAATTAATGGCATTCCGCGATTTCCCATTCTCAGAAGAAACACCTTTATTTCCCAATCGTCGTATGTCCATCCTGATAAGAGGGAGCTAAGATTAGGTATGATCCACCAATACTTCCGCGATTATGCCACGCAATTCAATCTATGGGATTATATCACATTCAATACACGTGTTGAGAGGTTGTATCGACGTCAAGACCATAGCTGGGTCGTGGAGACGAGAGAAGGAGAGGAGGAATTCGATTATGTATGTGTGGGGAATGGACATTATGAGGATGGATGGATACCTGATATCCCCGGACTATCGTAAGTCTCTCTCTCCTCTACCTCTAAGATTGTAGAGGGGCAAGTGAGAAAGAGTGAGATAGCTAATTTACAGGAGCTTTGAAGGAGAAATTCTACATTCAATATATTACCTCCGACCAGCCGATTACGAATCCCGTACAATCCTAGTAGTTGGTTCCTTCGCCTCAGGATCCGATCTAGCTCGACAACTTGCCTCCCTCAATATTGGGAAATACGAACCAAATAGCTCAGAAGAGGGATATACGAAAGTCTACGTATCATGTTCAACCCCACCAGACAGTATTGACCCATGGACACCATACGTCACTTATCTACCTCTAATTTCTCATTGTCAAGATGGGGAGCTAGTATTAGAAGATGGCAAAGAAGTAAAGGTGGATACGATCATTTTCGCTACGGGCTATAATTTCAGTTTACCTTTCTGTAAAATTACCGATTACCCTTGGTCCGATCCTAAATTCCAGGTCCTCGATGAAGTGATCCAGGTAGAAGAGAGGGAAGATGGGAGAGAAAGAGAGGCGGGGGGTATGAAGGGATTGAGCATGGATAAATTGGATGAGGTCATGTTGTGCCTGGAAGCGGATCAGAGGAAGAGTATAGCGTTCCCAGCACTGCGTGAGTTTTTGTTCTCCTTCCACACACTCAGTCTACCTTCTGATTCGGGGTACAGATGAGTAGGGCTGATATCAGAATACCAAATCGTCCCATTCCCACTTGTCGAGACTCAAACCCGCCTAACCGCTTTAATATGGTCAGGAGCCCTCAGCCTCCCTACCGATGTAAAGCTTCCGCCAAACCCATCAAACCCCTATCATCCCTCAACAACCCAAGAGGCAGAGAAACAAAAGAAAGAGGAAGGAGGGGAAAAGAAAGCCGCACCTCGCAAAACGATCCAACTTCGAAAGAAATTAGTTTTCGGAGCAAGCTATGAGTTCATATATCAAGAATACTTGATATCCCTTCTTCAGGATGTGGATGATCCGGAATGGGTGAGGAATTGGTGGGGTAATGAAGATGTAAAGAAACGTTGGAGGGGTGATATGACGTTGAGAAAGCGGACATTGGGGTATTGAGCTAGAGTGAAAGTGCTCGAGTGGAGCGAGAGCAACTGGGCTGGGGGTGGATGTTCTGGAAGGCAGGATTTGTCGTTGTAATTGCATGCATATGATTATATCGACACTAGTCCTCTCGATCTAGGAATGAAGCCCCCCGATCGTTCTGGACTTTTCTTGTGAAATTGTTGTACCATTGTTGGAATACTGATAATGGGATAGGTGTTTCCGGTCTGTCACATCAGCCCATCTCTCTTTCCAGGCGGAAGCCCATTTGATCGGGAAACCCCCTTGGATGCGGAGTCTGGCGTGAGTCGAGACAAAGGACTTACGTGAGTTTCACATCTCCTCCGAAAGAATGCAGGTAATTGAATAACTATCATCAGCGCCAACCCGAAATCTTATATAGATGAGACTAGAATGGCGAGAACGAGATTGAAGAAGCGATAAAAGATGATAAGAAAGGAAAGACCAAGAGGGAAAAGCGTACATTTTTAACAACCTTCTCAGCAACTTTCCCCACATCAACCTTCCCAGCTACTTCCTTGCCCTTTCCCTCCATCCCGGCCCCGATTGTCGATAGAAGTTGTTCAAGCTGTGGTAAAGGGGCAATTTCGATTCCTAAATTGGCACCTGGCGTGGGTGTGGACGTTGGTAGAGGAGCGTCTGGGGGTAGGTGGGGTCTCAGGCGGTAAATTGCTGATGGTTTTTGGTTTGTTAAACTATCATCAGCTTATCCTCTGCGTTTCATCCTTTAGCTCCCTTGTTCCACCGCCCGCTTCCTGCTACTTCTCATGATAATGGCTGCATGGATACACTGGAGGAGGTGAATAGACATGTAGAAGATGGACATACACGCCTAGTGGTATATAATCTTTATTTGGCCAAGCGAAATGTACCGAAGCGCCATATCCTTCTGGGAATGGAACTATCATCAGCGTCGCCTCTAATGCGACGATGAAGGAGAGACATACCACCAGTAAGGAATACTGTCAAGTGATTGATATCGTATGGTTGTTCTAATGTAAAGACAAAGTGGGTCTCATCACTTCCATTAGCTTTACTAGGTGAAGAGTAACTTGATTATACATTTGTTGTAAATTCGTCTGACTACTTGTCAGCTTCGTACCAAAGCATTGAGAGGGTCACAAACACTAAGCGTCCTGCTACTATTGCTCCGAACATCTTCTTCGGCGGCTAGTAGGTGATGTAGACAAGTGGACAAGTATATATGATATAGTATTAAGTAAAGTCAAGAACAAAGAACAAGCGCAATTGATCCGCGGCTTTTCCGGAGAACACTCTCATCCTTATATCTGTTCCACAGCAGTATGCCGTGCATAGCTCCAGACGGGAGGAGTAAAGTGCTGCATGTTACCTCGTTGGGGACGACTCCAAGAGTTCAATGAGGTTGATATCATGCATGACCCACCGTTCAGGATCCTTATCTCCACCTATTCCGTCCTTATCGGAACAAGGACAACCTGCGCATAGCGCTTAATTACCCGGTCACATCAACATCCTATCAACCATCCTACATCATACATCACTCATCATTTGATACAAGGCAATGCCAATCCACGTCCTTCAACATCCACTTGCTAAAGTCTATCTCTCTGTCCTGAGAGATAAGACAACAGACCCGGGTACTTTCAGGTATGTCCCCCCACCCACCCACTTTCGAGTGGTAGTTGATGATAGGACGACATTGAGGAGATTGGCGGGGTTGGTTGGATTGGAAGCTACTTCCTCTATACAGCTTAAAGATGTTCCTGATGTAAGTGTCCCTCGATGCCCGCATCGTGGTCGATGTTCTACGAGTTACGAATCGTTGGAGCAGGCGGGACCGACACCAGATAGAGTGGGGAAGACACTGGGCAGGGCTGATATCAGCTTCAATCCCCGTGGTCTTCGTATACCGGTTCAGAACTTGGCGAGAAGATAGGTCTAGCGCCCATTCTCCGTTCTGGGGTGGGTATGGAAGAGGCTCTATTGGATTTACTTCCCGGTGCGCCAGTCTATCATCTAGGGTTATATCGGTATGTCCTCCCCTCTTTCCATCTACACCTCATCTTACCTCTGCTTCACCCCTCTATTTGTTTCCAAAACTCATCTGTCACTCCTTCAATGCCTCTGATCCCCAACTTGACTGACTCGCTCCGTTCGCCGCTCGCCAGCCGCTAATGACCAGAGACCCAATCTCCCTCCAAGCCATTGAATATTACTCTCGCCTCCCACAGACTATAAACGTAGATAGGATCTTCATCCTAGATCCAATGGTAGCTACTGGTAACACAGCACTTGCAGCGATGAAAATGATGAAAGAGTGGGGGCTTGGTATGGATAAAGTTTGTTTCTTGGGGATTATTGGGAGTCGGAAAGCGTTAGAGGGATTGGAGGGGAAATATCCTGATGTTCATGTGAGTGATGTCGAGTGAGCGAAGCGAACGAGTGGAGAATCATGGCGATAAAATCAAGATTGCCTATTGGACTGGGAGCTCGAGGGCTGGCGGACTGCAGTGATTGGCAATTGGGAGATGACAGACCCGGAACGCAGAATGGCGCTGATACCAGTTCTACTTCGCTGCTGTCGACGAGGAATTGACAGATAAAGGCTACGTAATCCCAGGATGCGGAGATGTAGGGGATAGATTGTACAATTCCAT
>Ga0265780_10009417_pt1 | contig 11715 bp, 12 predicted proteins | sample P1T30metagenome_FD_192432 | JGI IMG/M metagenome (GOLD analysis project Ga0265780, IMG submission 192432) | Plant litter microbial communities from East Loma Ridge, Irvine, California - P1 T30 | ecosystem: Environmental > Terrestrial > Plant litter > Unclassified | place: USA: California... | reverse complement strand
ACTGGTACTGGCGTCCCTGGTTGTCGTCACGGGCAAAGTAGACTTTGTGCTCGGCCAGCTTGTCGCCGCGGTCCAGTGTGACGAGACCGTTGGAGTCGACGAACCAAAACTTCTGGCGGGCTTCCTCTTCTGTCAAACCCTCCTTGATAAAGTACTCGACAATCTGCTTGGCAACACCAACACCAGCACTACCAGCACCCAGGAAGATGGCCCTGTGGTCCTTTGCCGGCACACCAGACGCCCTGATGGCGTTGATGAAGCCACCGACAATGACGGCACCAGTACCCTGGACGTCGTCGTTGAACATGGCGTACTGGTTCTGGTAGCGCTCTAGGGCAGGGAAGGGGTTCTTGAAGTCCTCGAATTGGATGACAATGCTATCACGCAGTCAGCGGTCTAGAACAGAATGGGAGGAAAAGTGCGCGTGTCACGTACCTTGGCCACTTGTCGGTAAGGGCGGCCATGAGCTCGTCGAGGAACTCCTTCTCCTGGGCGGCAGTGACCTTGGGCATCCTGGAGCCCATGTACAGAGGGTCGTTGCGGAGAGTCTCGTTGCTGGTTCCCAAATCGAGGGTGAGGGGCAGCGTGCTGTCTGGCCGGATACCAGCGCAGGCAGTGTAGAGCGCCAACTTGCCGACGGGAATGCCCATGCCGTTTACGCCCAGGTCACCGAGACCCAAGATACGAGAGCCGTCGGTGAGGACAGTGATGTCGACCTCGTGAGGCCAGTTGTCGAGGATGCGGCGGAGGTTGCCTCGGTCGCTCCATGAGAGATACATGCCCTCGGGTTGTGTCCAGATCTCGTGCCATCGTACGCAGGCCTCGCCGACGGTGGGGGTGTAGATGAGAGGAGTGATTTCCTGCATGTGGGTAAGTTGGGTGTAGTGATTACGGGGGCGCTAGTGCATACCTTGATGTTCTCTGACAGCAGCCTGTAGAAGAGATGTGGGTTGGTGGCCTTGAGGTGGGTGAGGTATTGGAACTTCTCAATGGGCGCTGACTTCATAGCCAGAAGTCGGAGGCCTGGACGGTGTTAGTGATGGGAGGGGGGCCACATTGTAGCACCAGCAAAGGCACGAACATCGTTCCGTCTGGGTGTCGTAACTCTCCACCGCCGGCGGTGTGAGTCCGTATGTGCCCAGGCTCCTGCGAACATCGGGCGTGTAGGACAGGTCGTAGTCGCCGGACGTGGTGCTTAGTTGGCGGGGCATGGCGGGGCGAATGGCTGAAGGCATATTATGTGTTGATACTGTGGCCATGTAACGAAGGGTTGGTTTTTGGATTGGAAAGCAGAGGCCTTGGGCGGGCGCCGTGACTTTTATAAGCGGTCTGAATCGGTGCATTGAAATCAGCTGAAACCACGCGTCGGCAATTGAAAAGGAATTGGGAGACAGGCCGGCTGGGGCGGGCGCGGAGAAGGGGCCTACATAACCAGGAGCCTATCGGGAGGGGTCTAGGTTCCGCAACAGTCATTCGTGAGGAGATCCGTTCTCGCCGTCAAAGTGTGCGTGTAGAGGAAGCATGGACCCGGCAGAGAAGGTGACATTTACGCGAACTGCTGCCCGGCCTGCCCACCACGCCATGCTGCGTCGGTACCTCGCGCTTCTTTGCCCATGGTTGATCTTGTGCACTGCAAGCAGAGCGTGCTTTGCGAGGCCAGCTGCCTATCCGCGCCTTGTTCCAGAATGTGTGCTGGGAGCGCTGGGGAGCAAGGCCGATGGTCGAGTGGCCTGTCACAGCCACAGCGGCCGGATAGCAGGGGACCAGGGGCCACGACTGGCCGTGCATATCGTCGGGAGCATTCGGAACGGCTGCTGGGACCCATTGCACTGGCTCCAACTCAATATGCATATGCGTGCCCATGCCCAACGTTGCTGTTGCTGAGGGCAGGCAAACAGAGAGCTGCCGATTGGCGCCGAGCCGCCATGGGCTTCTACTGACACTTTTTCTTGTGCTGCTGCTGCTGCTGCTGACCATGGTGTTCGGGCGTGAGTACCAAACCCCAAGCCTCGGGCCTTGTCGTGAACTGCTCGTTACGAGCCCAGGTCGGGTCGGGCATCGAGGCATTTCATTTCTCCTAGTCAATGCGCAGCGCCCCTCTGCAACACCATGTTCTATTAGTGAGCGCGTGGATCTTACGGCAGTCGTCTCACACACTTGGCCACTGAGATGCGTGGAAAGCCTTGCGTCAGTCACCCAGGCTCAGGTCAATAGTGTCGCCTTCGGACATGAGCCAGATCTCTACACCGTCTCCTCTGGCGGGTCCGCATTCGGCTCCATAAGATGCACCCCGACCCAGCGGCTTGCTAATCAACAGGGCGGTGTGTGTGTGTGTGTGTGCTTGCTTTCTGCCTTATTGCCGCATCGGAGCCGCGGGCGCAACTTTTTTTTTTCTTTCAAAATCCAACATTGCCGCATGCCCCTGGCCCCTCCTCGCTAACGGACCGTTGGGGCGTGCAGACATGCAGGACGTGTGCGTGCGTACGTGACGGCCATGTTCCTTCGCCCCGAAACTGTAACAAAAGAAAACTGGCTCGTCCTAGAGTGCCTGAGCATGTACACGCGCAAAACGCTGGTCCCGTCCTCCCGGTTCACGTCCGAGTACAGTAGACATGGTGGTGTTCGCTGCCCGCCTCGCCCCCCCTTGGCACTGCCATGGGGAAGACGGCGGGCAGTTGCTGCAGATGCACCTACAGTGGATCACCCGTGGTTGTGTGGGGGAAGCTTGATGGCCTAGGCAAGACAGCCGCCCACGGCACCGCGTCCACTTCTCTTCTTCCGGGAACTGGGACACGCGACCCCACAGTCCGCGCCACCACGGGAGGATACGGACTTTGCTGCAACCCATGATTTGTCCGACGCGTTACATCAGGTCGATGCACACATAGCCCGCAAGCATCCACCATGGACCGGCCTCCGGGCGCTGAGTGCGACGCTTTTAGCCTGCAGCAGAGCTGTAACTGCCTCTGTATGCAGCTGTCAGGTCCCGTGACAGGCTTGGCCGCCCGAGTCAGTGCCGTGTAGACCGTGGTTCTGGACGCCAGGGCTTGCATGACGCTCCATGGCCCAAGCCAACATGCATCGGCGGGAATGGTGCAGAGGCCTCCTTTCGGATTCCATGACTTGTGTCAAGCTGTGTCGCTTCCCCGAGGCGGGTACAAGTTCCGCCATGTCATCCTCCTATGCTCCGAGTTCCGATGCATCTTCGGCATACTGTACGCTGCACCTCCCAAACTCCAAATCACCTGGGACACGACACTCTTGCGAATCTGCCATTTCTCAACTCATTCATTGGCCCGCCCCTGCTGCCGAGACAGCTCCGGTCCTTGTCCCCGTCTACAGTTGCTACCAGCGCTTGCCAAGAACCTGTTTCCATCAACGCTCAACGCTCAAACTGCTTGGACAAAGACACTACAACTATAATTTCCCGATCCTGCCCTTGGTTTGTTGACAACTATCCATTGCCGCCATGGTACCACTCTCCTACATCATGTTTTTTTTTTCTTCTCCGTCCTACCAAGCTTATCGTCCAGAGCTCCAACCTGAGTGTTTGTGTGATTCCCAACATCTTGTTTGCACACTGCATCACACCAGTGCTTACTTGCCCCTCAGAGTGTCATCGCACAGCACAAGCAAAGTCTGTGATGCAATGTGATGCGCGAACCATTGGATTGGCATGACAAGTCTTGGCGCATATGTGGAGCCGCGGATCGACGAGCGGCATGACGTCGCCTGCCTAGCTCCCTCGTCGTCATCCTGACCAACGCGTCTGGCCGCCCAGAAGCGGGCAGTGCGCTCCAGCAGAGCTCCCTCCGCGTCTGGTTTTACCTCAATTGCTCTCACTCGACCTCAACACCGACAAGAATCATCACAATGTCTCTCTCGTCGTGCTTTGGTTCGCGCAAACGCGATGAGGAACATCGTCCGCTGTTGCCCCAGGTACGTCTAGCCAGGCCTTTGCAAGACCGACACGCTGACCGCATTCACCAGTACCGGGATGATACGACACTGCAGAGAGAGGTACATCAGAAGCTCCACTCATACCAGATGTGGAGGGCCCTGTCCATGGGCTTCATGCCATCCAACGAACAACTCATCGTCAACCTCCGAAGCTTGCTAGCTGCAGACGTTTTGAATCCAGAGAACCCGGATTTGAGCGACTCGGGTCGTCTGCTGGTCAAGTTCACCAAGCAATGGCTTCATCAGTTCATCGACACAATGACCCACAAGAACAGCAAAGACCAGATCCAAGACTTTCTCTGGTACCTGTCCAAGTCGCGCGTCTCTGTAGATGTAGGAGACATGGTGCGACGGACAACTAGGTCCAAAGCAAAGGCAGATGCCACTGCAGGTACCTTTACATGATCCATCACATTGGCAGATGCTTACACACACACCAACAGCATACCACAGCCTGCAGACTGTCGGCTCTCTGCTCCTCACAAACTCCGACTTTCGTATCTTCCTTTCCGACCTCAATACCGTGGGCCGTGAAGTGTTCAAAGACACTGCCTTTACCCTGTCAAAGGTGGCCAAAGAGGCCGGCAAGAAGATTGAGCCCACACAAGAAGAACAAAAGGCACTCAAGGAGCCTGGCGCAGACGAGGGCCAGGCACCTTCGGCTGGAGAACTGAATGGCGAGGTCGCTGAAGTCGCCAAGGTGGTTGGAAATGGCGTCGCCCAGGTCGCCAAGGGCGCAGACGTAAGCTTGGCAGAGAAGCTACAGGGCGACGAAGGCGAGTCACTCTTGTACCGTCTCAAGAAGACGGTCACGAATCTGAGGCAAAAGAGGGACTACAACGACTCCGTCTCCGTCTTGGCCATGCTCCTGAAACGCTACGCTATGGCATACTCTCGTACAGTGGAGGATGCCATGGGTACGCTCGAAACCGACATTGCACCAAACCGGGAAATGGAGAAGGCTGTCAAGAACTTCTGGACTTTCTTGAGCTCTTTCGGAGACAAGGAAGAATGGAACAAGCTTGAAGATGCCTTCCACAAGGTCTTGGAGCACTCCCGCAAAGACCCCGAGTTTGAGGACTTGCTTACAGACATTGGCAACTCTCTGCAGAAGCTCCTTACCGACCCCGACTTCTTCGATCATGTGGATGAAAAATTCCAAGAACTCCGCAACAAGGCCAGGGGTGTTGGGAGTGAATCGTCCCTCCGCCAGGACGTTGATGTCTTCTTCGAGCAGTCCCAGAAAACATTCATGGCCGTCACACAAGATCAGGACATTGCAAAGATGATCAACACGACGATGAAAATCTGGAACATCTTGTCGCCCATGCATACCTCGACCAATAGCGAGCTCGTTCAGGACGCCATCAACGTCTTCGTTCCTCTCGGTATCCAGGCAATTCAATACATTCCCATTCCTCGGCTGGAGGTCTCCACGCCAGAGATCGACATGCTGTTGGAGAACCTCATCATCGAGCCGGGAAAGACTGTCAACCATACCTCCTTCCTCCCATTCCGCTTCAAGGTGGAGACATACAACGACTTTGAGCTCCGCAAGGCACGCTTTCGCGTAGCATCCAAGGCCACCTCCAACTTCACCATCAAGATTGACGGCCTTTCCTTCCGTGCAGATGAGATCGGCTTCCTGCTCCGCGCCCACTCAGGCCTCCTCCGCCTCGCAGACGAAGGTATTGCATCCTTCCAGCTCGATGAGCGCGGCATCGACATTCATCTCGACGTCGAAGTCGGCAAGGAGAAGCTCGAACAGATCTTGACCCTCAAGGCCGTCCGTGTACACATCCACAAGCTTTCCTACACCCTTCGCAAGTCAAAGTTTAGCCTCATCGGTTGGATTCTAAAGCCCTTGCTCCGCCCGGTTATCCGCAAGGTCATGGAAAAGCAAATGGCCAAAGCCATCGCCGATGCTATTCACGCTGCTAACCGCGAGCTCATCTTTGCTCGTGAGAGGCTCCGAGCGACCAGAATCTCTGACCCAGACGATCTCAAGACGTTTGTCAAGGCTGTTATTACGCGTTTGACGCCTGCCGACGATCCCGATTTGTACACGAGGGTTGGTGTCGGTGCACCTGGCAAGGGCGTTTTTGCAGGCAAGTATGCACCTGGCAGCGTGGTCAAGCTGTGGGAGGAGGAGGGAAGACGTGCGGAAGAGCGGATTGACGACTGGGACGAAGGGGGCTGGAGGAACGACGTTTTCGACTTGCATGCCAGGACCATGGGTTAAGTATGTGGTTGCTCGTTTTCTTTGTATGTTTATGCGGGTGATGACAAGGCATGATTTTCTCGGCAAGGGGTTATTGGGACTATGCAATGGGTTTCGTCAGGGACATATCTGGGCAAAAAAAGGCTTTCTTGTGATTAGTATGGGCTTCTACGACATGCGGGCACCCGGTTTTTTAAACTGTAGTTTATAATTTGATGGTAATGACATGTTTTCACTCGAAGACTAGTCATGTTACACGTGTTATGATTGAAGCTTGTAAGCATTCAACACCTTTTTCCATCTCGAAAACAAAACAAAACACGGACGACAGTCTTTGCAGAATGACGATACTACAAAACCAAAACTCTTTGAATTCCTGCATATGCCAGCACCAAATCCAGCTTTTTTTTTAAAAACTACCGAGATCTGTCCCTTGAAACGCCCGCTTGAGCACATGTATTGATACAGGGCTACACCGAGCTCAAGCCATGAGCTCGGAATGCCTTCTTTCCAATGTTCCGGTTGATTCCCAAATCCGGATAGAGCGCAGCACGTTCGGAGAACATGTTCTACACGCCTTTGTCTAGAACGGAGGCAGCCAGAAGGGGTATCCGCCGTTCTTGATGCGGAAGACGCTCAGCAAGAAGCTGTACATGCCGAACAAAACACCAGTCCACAGGAAGACAGCCAACGACTGGGCCCGGGGATCCTTGATCCGCGGAACCTTGAGAGCCAGGGAAATGGCAGCAAATGAAAGAACGCCATACATGGCCGCCACAATCTGCGACTCAAGACCATATTGGTTGCTGAAGCCTCCAGCAAAGTAGTTGAGGCCACCCTTGCCATCACCAGCAACATAAGGTGTCTTCCTGATGTGGTTAAACATGTGGCCGCTGGTAAAGAGCAAGACGAGAATGAGACTGATGGCGGCCCAGAGGTTGCGGTTCTGCAGGAGGGGAACAATGTAGGGCGAGGCAACTGCAATGGCCGTGATGCCGCCAAGAACGCTGACGGTCACAGTGATGACCTTGACCCAGTTGATGGGGCGGGACACGGAAGGAATGGGGGCATCGGTGTGGAGCTGGCGTGCGACCCAGGCATGGATTTGTTCGGCACTCTGGGGGCCAGCTGTGAAGTCGAAGCGGGCGGGCTGAGCGTCGGGCTTTGCGTTGGGGCCGAGGGTGGGGGGGAAGTAGAGGATGACGGGCGCGGTTTGAAGCATCATCTATTGGGTAGGTAGGTCAGCCTGCGGCACATTGGCAGAAGCAGGAATGATGGCGAAACATACCGATTGGAAAGTAGCCTTTCCATCCACAAAGTCCAAAGTGCCGAACACAGTCCTCGTCTTGCCATCTTTATCACCCTTCATCCAGCTCTTGCCCAGCAAATCCCACTCGGACTGGAATTCCCTGCAAAGCACACATCCGAATCTCGTCTCCAATGCTGTCAACAGCACCGTGATGCCATAGTCGCGCGGGGCCTTTGTCAATTGCGAATAGCTGGCATCGTTGAGCTTCAGCGGATGGCCGAGCGAGAGCGACTTGGCGCGAGCGTCATTGAAGCGGTCGCCGGTAGATTTCTTGGCTGCCAGAGCTGTAAAGGGCAGCAGCGAGGCTGTGAGGAGCTGTAGCCACCGCATTGCGTCGTTTGGCGGGTGCGTCGAGGGTTTGGGTGTGCGGAGCTTGCGGTGCTGTGGACGTAATGCTTGGGAACGTGGCCTTGAGAGCTCGGAGATGCGGCGGCGTGCGTAATGCCGCCAAGGACGACAGGGGTGCCGTTGATGGGCTGCCGCAAGAAGGCTCATGGGGACGTACTGTGTTCATCCCTAGTCTCTGTACGAGTTGTTGTCATCATCATCTCAGGGGACTATTGGAGATATGGATTAGCCTTTTTGTTTCACTCTACACAAAAAGGCATCGCTTTCATTGTGTTGTGTGGTGCCTAGGTCCACTAACCATCTGTCCGCCCTCTGTTTGTTTACCCCAGTCGCGTCTACCTAAAGCCCCACCACATTCGATTCCGTTCCATATACCTTTGCCCATCCTTGACCAGATATTACACCATGGTCGTCACCACGGAGGCAGACCTAGAAACTAATTACGAGATGAAAGACGTGAGTGAAGGCGCGCTAGTACCCTGTTGAGCCGCACCATGGCCGTCAACACTTCCCACTAACCCTTGCCAGCTCCAACATTCGCTGCGAAACGCGACTCTCGAACTTGGTCTCGAGCGCAGTAAACACGCGGTAGAGGCTGTTGCCAAGGACGAGGAGATACGGAAGCTACGGGTCGCACAGTGCCTCCTGCAGGACGACAACAGCGACCTCCACGAACAACTCGAAGAGGAACAGGCGCGCTCCGACGAGCTAGAGAGCACACTCGACGACGCTCTTACACAGTTAGACGAGCGACGCGCAGAGTGCGAGACTGCGCAAAATACCATCCGCACTCAGGCGCGGGAAATCGCGAATCTCCGGGTAGGCACGTTCAGCTTGTTGAGCAAAGCACCACTAACGCTATATAGGCTGAGCTAAAGGCCATGGAGAACCTCACATCCGATTCCGATAAGATTCTCTCGGACAAACTCGCTCTGTCACGCGAAATCTCCTCATTACGGCCCGAGGTCGAACACTTGCGCGCCCAGGTCGAAGCTAACACCGGACTGCTCACCGAGAAGCTAGCACTACAACGCCAACTGGCAACACTGCAGGTCGAACTCGAGAACGAAAAGCGCACCGCCGCACGTACCCTAGCGAAGCAAGGGAAGAAGATGGAGCAGGATGAGCAACTCCGCAACGAGCTAGACGAAGTACGTGAGCAGCTCGCGACGGAGAAGAGGGACCGGATGAGAGTTGAGGCCGGACTCACGGAAGCACAGCAAGGAATGGAGAGCATTCAGGCCGACCTCGACTCACGAGAGCAGACTATCCAACGGCTCCAGGCCGAAGTTGAAAATGTCTCCAAGAAGCAAGCAAGCAAGGCTAGCAAGCGCGACAAGGCTCACGAAGCCGCCATCGAGGAACTCCGCGAGGAGCTGGAACAAGAGAAGGCTGCACGCTTACAAGCAGAGAAGGCCAGTAAGGATAGTAGCACTCGTGATGCGGAGATTGCGCAACTCCGCCAGGAACTTGAGCAGGAGAAGCGAGAGCGCCAAAAAGCTGAAAAGGCATCTAAAAAGGTTCCCCAGCAGACAGATGATCAGGTCGAAGCTGTCAGACAGGAACTAAATGAGGAGAGGCGCGAACGTAAGAAGCAGGAGAAGGAGTTTACCAAGACACTGGCAGAGCTCCAGGGACGCAACACCATTCTCGATGACAAACTGAGTGCCTTCCGCGAGAAACTACGGACGACCAAGGAGAAGCTCAAGGAGAAGGAGGCCAAGCTCGAGAGGGCAGATAGGGCAGGGACCGCACCACCTGCTAAGAGCTCCTCGACAGCTGCAGCGAAGCCCGCTACAAAGAATTCCCGGAAGCGTGCTGCCGCTACTGCAGAGCCCGAGACAATGCTAGGGACGCCGGGAGACGGTTTCCCTGCGAAGAAGACGAAGCGTGGTACCTCTGTGTCCGCAGTTGGGGATACATCCACCTTCTCCTTGACCCCATTTCTCAATCGCACGGGCAACGTGACAGCTGCCAGTCCAATTGTCGAGGAAGAGGAGGAAAACGAGCCGGAGGAGCCGGAGACTATGCCGGAACAAAGCACACCTACAGCTCCTCCGAAGAAAGCGTCCAAGAAGGCTGCTCAACCAAAGGTCAAAGCACTAGCTCCAGCGGCATCGAGCAAGGCCAACGCCAAACCACGCAAGAAGAAGGCTGCTCCTGCTCTCGACATGGTCAGCGAGGAGGCATCTGACGTCTCTCACAACACATCCCAGGAAGAGTCTGAAAACGGGCTGGCCTCGATTCCGGTCAAAGAGGACGATGGTCCATCTAACAAGTCGGGCAATGGAGGTGCCAAGATCAAGCCTCGCAAGTCTCTCATGTCGTTTGCCACATTTGCCGAGGAACCTGCTGCGGAGAAGAAGAAGAAGCGCAAGCTGGGTGCTGGTGCCGGTAAGACACTTTTCGATGCGGAGGACGCCGAAGATGCAGCGCCACTGAAGCCTGTGGGCATCAGCAAAGGGCTATTTGCAGCAAGGGCGCTTGGCAAGAGTGTGCTAGGCAAGCAAGGACAGCAGCGCCCAATTTCTGGTGGGTTCAACATGATGAGTGAAGAAGCCTTTACATTTTCGCCACTCAAGAAGGACCGGCGAGGCGCCAGTATCTTAAAATAAACCGTGGATGCAGTATGACGTCCCTAGTCTACGGCGTTGGAATACGGATTCTTAGCATCTTTAGGCGTCTTGGGTCTGCATCAGCACTTGTATTGGGATCACGAACGGGTATTAGAATCACCATGGTAGCTCTGAAATAGACCATGCATGTATTGTTTAGTTTAGCATGTTCTGACATTGCAGTTGCGGTTGTGAAGACTTTAGTGCTGAGGAGAGCAATGCAGACTTATAATCAGATGGCTCCAATCAAGAAAGGACAAACGTAGTGCTGCGGAGGACTGCCGGCATGAAAAGTGTTCCTCGACAGGTTTCAAGCAGTTGAGAAAGGCAGGTGGTATTATTGTATGACGACGATTTTCATAACGTAGGCCTATACTTGAGGATGCAAGATGCAATCGATAGGCTGGTGGAAGTTGTGCAGTAATGACAGCAACCTGGGCTGATGCAGTTTTGCATAGTAGGCTGGCCATTCAGCGGTTGATTGCCGCGGAGAAGATGGCGAAGCAACGCAACGCAACGTGTACGGGTGAAACAACAAAACGACAAGTCCATCGCAAACCCACGATCTGGCAAGATTCAGATTGTCACACCTTTGACATGGCTCAGGGGGTGCGCGTTCCGGCTAAAGCGGCCTCTAGACGTAAGCATGCCAAGACGACCGAGGCTTTCCCGCTTGCTTGTTCTTGCGTGGTCGTGAGCGATGGGCTGGGCTTTGCGGCCATGATGATCCGAATACGCGGGGGTTGCAGCAGGCCTGAGCTCGCATGTGGCTCGTTGGCGGCAATGGGTGCAGAAGAGGAAGAGGAAGAAGAAGAAGAAGAAGAAGAAGAAGCTGGCCGTCAACGAAAGACTACTCTGACGCGGGCGGAGGTTTATGGTAGCACTGGGGCTAGGACGCTGCATGGCAGGGAGGCCGCGTTGACAGCCAGGTACCAGCGACTACGGTACCGGAGGGAGCGGCAGACAGACGGATGGTTAGTGGTATCTGGTAGGGAGCTTGTTAGCGCACAAGGGCAGTTTTCCAGGGGCAATGGGCTCGGAGAGTGGACGTACGTACGTTAGGTCACAGTCATGCATATGCATTGCCAGGGGGCCCGTCGCAAAGACACCTCCCCCGACGGCCTGCCTTGGCATCGCCAGGCCATCCGCTCATTGCCCAGCGAGCCGCGCTTTTCTGCCGGACGCGTTCCTTCAAGGACTGTAGACCCCACTCCAAGGCCAGGGTGCTTTGACGTCCCAGAAGCCTATGATCGCAGCCCCAA
>Ga0265780_10009416_pt1 | contig 11715 bp, 9 predicted proteins | sample P1T30metagenome_FD_192432 | JGI IMG/M metagenome (GOLD analysis project Ga0265780, IMG submission 192432) | Plant litter microbial communities from East Loma Ridge, Irvine, California - P1 T30 | ecosystem: Environmental > Terrestrial > Plant litter > Unclassified | place: USA: California... | reverse complement strand
GATCGAGGAGCCGGTGCCGTAGGTGGCCTTGCCCTCGCCCGGGCGGCCGCCCGCGTGGTGGTAGAGCGCGGCGTGGGAGTCGGCCAGCACCGACAGGACGGGCACGCCGGCGGGGATCCGGCCACCCGGGAGCGTCCGACCGAGCTCCGCGTCGGAGCGGCGCACCGGTGCGAGCGCGGCGAGCGGGACGCCGAACGCCTCGCACAGCTCCTCGTCCCAGGTCTGCGTGGCGAGGTCGAGCAGCAGCGTGCGCGAGGCGTTGCCGGCCTCGGTCGCGTGCTCGCCGGTCAGACGCCCGAGCAGGTAGGTGTCGATCGTGCCGACACGAATCTGGCCCACCCGCACCGCGCCGGCGTCGGCGACGGCGTCGAGCAGCCAGCGCATCTTGGGCGCGGAGAACATGGGGTCCAGGTCGAGCCCGGTGCGCGTGCGGACCGTCGCGGCGAGCTCGGGGTCGCGCTCGGCGAGGTCGGCGCACGCGCCGGCGGTGCGGGCGTCCTGCCAGCCGAGGACCGGACCCAGCGGTGCGCCGTCGGCCTCCCAGACCGCGACCGACTCGCGCTGGTTGGAGATCGCGACGCCCGCGAGCACGGGCTCGTCCGCGGCGCGAAGGACGTCGTCGACGGCCGCCTCGGTCGCAGCCCAGAGGTCGTCCGCGTCCTGCTCGACCCAGCCGGGAGCGGGGAAGGTGATGCCGACGCGGCGGGCGGCGGAGGCGACCACGCGGCCCGAGGCCGCCTCGACGAGCAGGGCCTTGGTGTTCGTGGTCCCCTGGTCCAGGGCGAGGATCAGGCCGCCGTCGCCGTCGGCAATGCGATGCGAGGCGGGCTGAGGCGCGGGGACAGCACCGCCGGACCCGGAGGTCCGCCGTGCGTTCACCGTCGCTCGTGCGTGCTGCGCCATCGATCATCCCTGACCTTCTGCATATTCATTCTACGTTGAATGCGTTGCGCTCAACCTAGGTTCGGTGTTGGATGTTGTCAACCGATCGAGGGAGATCGCATGGATGACCGGGGCCGGGACGACCTCGTGGTGGTCGTGGGGTCGATCAACGTCGACCTGCTGCTGACGGTGGCGCGCCACCCGCGACCCGGCGAGACGCTGCTGGGCGGCGGCGGGACTCAGAGCGCGGGCGGCAAGGGCGCGAACCAGGCCGTCGCGGCCGCGCTGCGCGGTACGCCCACCGCGATGGTCGGGGCCGTGGGGGACGACGCCGGGGCGGACGTCGCGCTCGCGCAGCTCCGTCGGGCCGGAGTGGACCTCGCGGACGTGGCGACCGTGCCGGGCCCCACCGGGCTCGCCGTCGTGACGCTGGACGACGGCGGCGAGAACACGATCGTCGTCGTCTCCGGAGCCAACGAGAAGGTGGGCGGCGAGGTGCTCGACGGCGCGGCCGCCGTCCTGCGCCGCGCCCGCGTGTGCGTGCTGCAGGGCGAGATCCCGACCGCGTCGATCGTCGCTGCGGCGTCGACGGCCCACGCGGCCGGCGCGCGCGTGGTGCTCAACGCGGCGCCGGCGCTCGAGCTGCCGGCCGCGACGCTCGCCGTCGCCGATCCTCTCGTGGTGAACGAGCACGAGGCGCGCCTGGTGCTCGGGTGGGCCGGAGCCGAGGTGCCTGCCTGCCCCAGCGCACCCGACGCAGAGGACCCCGACGACGGGGGGCTGGTGCTCGCACGCGGGCTGCGCAGCCTGGGCGTGCCGTCGGTCGTCGTGACGCTCGGGGCCGCGGGCGCCGTCGGCGTCGAGCCCGATCACGAGTGGTCGGTCGCGGGCCTGCGCGTGCCGGTCCGCGACACCACCGGGGCCGGCGACGCTTTCGTCGGCGCCCTCGCGGCGAGCCTCGCCCGAGGCTCCTCGCTGCACGACGCCGCCCGCGACGCGACCCGTGTCGCGGCGTACTCCGTCCAGCGCCTCGGCGCCCAGGACTCCTACCCCGACCAGGAAGCAGAGCTGCCGTGAAGCGCACCGGAATCATCAACGCCCCGCTGTCCGCGGCGATCGCCCGCCTCGGACACACGGACCTCGTCGTCGTCGCCGACGCCGGACTGCCCGTCCCGCCGCACGTCCCCGTGGTGGACCTCGCGCTCGTCTACGGGCAGCCGCGCTTCACGGACGTGCTGGCGGCGTTCCTCGCCGACGTCGTCGCCGAGCACGCGTGGATCTCGCGCGAGTCCGACGACTGGCCCGGCGGCGCCTGGGTGGACGATGCCCTCGGCTTCCCGGCCGAGCGCATCGAGCACTCCGCGCTCAAGGCGATGGTCGGCGAGGCGCGCCTGGTGGTGCGGACCGGCGAGGACACGGCCTACTCCAACGTGGTGCTGAGGTGCGGGGTGCCGTTCGCCGTGTGAGGTCCGGATCGACGGCCCGTGCGGGTCGGGGTGACAGCCCGCTCCCGAGCCAGCACGATGGACCGATGAGACGCCGCGGCCCCGCTCCCCTGGCGCGCGTGGGTGAGGCGATCGAGGTCATCCGGGACGCCCGCCTGTCGCCGGACGTGGATCCCGACGCCGAGTGGCCCGATCCGCCGCCCACCGACCGCTGGGAGACCGACGTCCTCGGACGCGGTCACGAGGCGCTCACCCTGCCGCTGACGGACGACTTCGAGGGCGAGGTCGTCACCACCCTCGTCCGGTACCGGCCCGAGATCGACCCCGGCCGCGTGACGATGCCCGGCGTCGTGACACCGCGCGTGCGCCGCGTGGTGCTGTACCTGCACGGCTGGAGCGACTACTTCTTCAACCACGAGCTCGGCCCGTTCTGGCTCGACAACGATGCCGCGTTCTACGCGATCGACCTGCGCAAGTACGGCAGGAGCCTGCGGCGCCACCAGTCCGCCGGCTACGTCGACCGCCTCGAGACGTACGCCGAGGACATCGAGGCGGCCCTGGCGATCGTGGCGCAGGAGCACCCCGGCCTGCCGGTCGTGCTGATGGCGCACTCGACCGGCGGCCTGACGGTGAGCCTGTGGGCGCACCACAACCCCGGCCGCGTCGCCGGCCTGATCCTGGTCTCGCCGTGGCTCGAGACGCAGGGGTCCTCGGTGGTGCGAACGCTGTCGACGCCGCTCGTGACGGAGCTCGCCAAGAACTTCCCGCTGCGCCTCACGCCGCAGATCGACCTCGGCTTCTACAACCGGACGATCTCCGACCTCCACGACGGCGAGTGGTCGCTGGTGGCGCCGTGGCGTCCGAGGAGAAGCTTCCCGGCGCGCTACGGCTGGCTGGCCGCGGTGCTGCGCGGGCACGCGCGCGTGGCGAAGGGGCTCGACGTCGACGTCCCGGTCCTGGTGCTGCGGTCGCAGAAGTCGCTGATCTCCCCCGTGTGGGACGACGCGATGACCACCAGCGACATCGTGATCGAGGTCGACGTCATCGCCGAACGAGCGCTGCGCATCGCTCGGAACGTCACGGTCGCGACCGTGCCGGACGCGATCCACGACGTGCTGCTCTCGAAGCGGCCGGTGCGCGACGTCGCCTATGCGCACATCGCCCGCTGGGCCGCGGGCTACCTGCCCTGAGCGGCGGCGTCGCTCGTCCTGCGGGTCAGCCCCTGACGGCCCGACGGCGGTGCGGTCGCGCGGGGCGCTTCTCCTGCGGCTGGGTGAGCGCCTCCTGCAGCGCCTCGCTGAGATAGGGGCCGTCGGCCCCGAACCGCCAGGCGGTCCAGCCGTCGGCGACCGGGCTCCCCTGGGCCGCCGACGCGGCGGCGGCGGGGTCGGAGTAGGTCTCGCCGTCGACGACGATCGTGCCGTCCTTCACGAGCCGGCCCGCCACACCCTCCTCGCTCGCGAGCACCAGGGCGGCCTCGCCGACGAGGGCGACGACGGCGCGCAGGTTCTCCTGCTCGGCGGGGTCGACGGGGGCGGACGCCTCGACCGGGGCCGGCTCGGACGGCGCGCTCTCCGTCGGCGACCCGGCGGCCGGGGGCTGCGACTTGGGCTTGGACTTCGACGCCCGCGCGGGTTCGATGCGGTGCACGAGGACACGGCCCGCGAGCAGCGGCAGGGCAGCCTCGACGGCCGGCGACACGGACGAGGCGACGACGAGAAGGCTGGGCGCCGCCGTCGGGGCGACGGACCGACCGGCGCGCACCTGCCACCAGGCGTCACGCACGGCTTCGGCCCCGCCGGGGTGGTCGGTCGCGAGCTCGGCGGGGGCGACCTCGCGGGCCGCGGACGCGCGGGCGAGGGCACCCACGAGCACGTCGGCGGTGAGGTCGGCGACCCCGACGACGAGGACCACGGCGCCGGTCGCGTCCAGCGCGAGGACGTCGACGCCGTCGGACCCGTGCGAACGTTCGACGACCGGCGCGAGCGCGACACCTGCCCGTTCCGCCCAGGCGCGCGCGTCCGCGAGGGTGCCGGGGTCGTCTCCGGCGGTGGAGGGGCGGTCAGCTGCCTCGTGCGGGAACGCAGGAATCACGGATCAACACCATCTCGGCCGAGGTGTGGGTGGGACTGGAGCGATTCTGCCAGACGGACCCGCGGCGGCGGGGGCGGCCGGGGACGCTTCCCGCGCGCCGGCGGGCGGACGGTCCGAAGCCTGCACGGGGTCTTCACACCCGCGGCCCCGACACCGGCGAGCTCGCTCGCGTCACGATCTCCTGACCGCGGTGACGCGCCCCGCGGCAGCGCCCGGCTACGTCGCGGAGCCGTCGCCCAGCAGGAGCTGCGCCAGGGTCGTCCCGCGGGTGCCGGCGAGCTGCTCCGCCTGCGTCCGGCACGAGTAGCCGTCGGCGAGGTAGACGGCGCCCTCGGGCGCGGAGCGGAGCGCGGGCAGCAGCGCGTTCTCGGCGACGGCGACGCTCACCTCGTAGTGCCCCTTCTCCATGCCGAAGTTGCCCGCGAGGCCACAGCACCCCGCGAGCTGCGTGATCGCGGCACCCGTGCGCGCCAGGAGCGCGGCATCGGCCTCGAAGCCCATGACCGAGTGCTGGTGGCAGTGCGGCTGCGCGACGACGGTGGTGCCGACCAGCGACGGCGGCGTCCAGTCCTCGCCAGGCCCGAGCTCGGGGTCGGTGAGCAGCTCCGCGAGCGTGCGGACGGCGCCCGCAACGGCCGCCGAGCGCGGGTCGTCGGGCAGCAGCTCGACCAGGTCGCTGCGCAGCACCGCGGTGCACGAGGGTTCGATGCCGACGATCGGCACACCCTTCTCGGCCGCCGGGCCGAGGATGTCGAGCGTGCGGCGCAGCTGCTTGCGCGCGCCGTCGAGCTGGCCGGTGGAGATCCAGGTCAGACCGCAGCACGCGTCGCCGCTCGGGATCCGCACGGTGTACCCGGCGTCCTGCAGCAGCGCCACCATCGCCTTCGCGCCCGCCGGGTCGAGGTGCTCGGAGAAGCTGTCGGCCCACAGGAGCACCTCGCGCGTGCGGCGGGTCGTGGTGGTGGCCTCCCGGCGGCGGAACCACCGCGAGAACCGCTGCGTGCTGAACGCGGTCATCCGCCGTCGGGAGTCGATGCCCGACACGGCGAAGACCGCGCGGCGCAGCGGCGCGACGCCGAGCGCCGCGTTGGCGAGCGCCGCGACCGCGGGCACCGCCGTCGTCAGCCTCGCCCAGCGCGGCAGCCAGCCGAGCACGTAGTGCGTCATGGGCCGCACCTTGCCCTTGTACCGCCGGTAGGTGACCTCGGCCTTGTAGGTGGCCATGTCCACCCCTGCCGGGCAGTCGCGCCCGCACGCCTTGCACGAGAGGCACAGGTCGAGGGAGTCGGCGACCTCCGGGGCGTCCCAGCCCTTGACGAACGAGCCGTTCGCGAGCTCCTGCAGCACGCGCGCGCGGCCGCGAGTGGCGTTCCGCTCGTCTCCCGTGGCCTGGTAGCTCGGGCACATGAAGCCGCCGGCCCCACTGTTGTCCGCGCGGCACTTCCCGACGCCGACGCAGCGGTGCACCGCCCGCGTGAGGTCGCCGCCGTCGTGCGGCAGGGCGAAGCCCCTGGTCGTGAGCTCGATCGCCTGCGGCCGACGCAGGTTCGCCGTCACGGCCGCCGGGCGCACGACGATGCCGGGGTTGAGGTGGTCGTCGGGGTCGAGAAGACCCTTGAACTGCTCGAACAGGCCGAGCGCCTGCGGCGTGTACATGTGGTGCAGCAGCCCGCCTCGCGCGCGGCCGTCGCCGTGCTCGCCCGAGAGGGAGCCGCCGTACGAGCCGACCAGGCGCGCGGCGTCGTTCATGAAGCTCTCGAAGTCGCCCACGTCCTGCGGCCGCTCCAGCGGCAGGTCGATGCGGACGTGGATGCAGCCGTCGCCGAAGTGGCCGTAGGGCAGGCCGTCGACGCCGTACTGAGCGAGCAGCGCGTCGAAGTCGCGCAGGTAGGCGCCCAGGTTCGCCGGGGGGACGGCGGAGTCCTCCCAGCCCGGCCACGCCTGGCGACCCGCGGGTGTACGCCCGGCCAGGCCCACGCCGTCGGCCCGGATGCGCCAGAGCGCCGCGGTCTTGGCCTTGTCCGTGGTGATCATCGAGTCGAGGCAGTCGCTCGCCGCGACCAGCGCCGCCGCGTTCGCCAGCGCATCGGCCTCGTCCACCCCGCCGACCTCGCAGAACAGCCAGCCCGCCCCTCGGGGCAGGTCGGGCACGGATCCGACGTGCCGGCGCACGACGTCGACCAGCCGCGCGTCCATCCCCTCGATCGCGAGCGGGTTCAGGGCACCGAGGGGGACGACGGCGTCGGCCGCGCTCGGCATGTCGGCGTAGCCGAGCACCACGAGCACGGGAGCGGTCGGCAGCGGGTGGAGCTCGACGGTCGCCCCGAGCAGGGTCACGACGCTGCCCTCGGTCCCGACCAGCGCGCGCGCCAGGTTGCTGCCCCGCTCGGGCAGCAGGTGCTCGAGGGAGTAGCCCGAGACCTGGCGCGTGAAGCGGCCGAGCTCGGTGCGCAGCAGCGCGAGGTTGCCCGAGACGAGGCGGTCCAGCCCGGGCACCGCCTCGAGCGCGCCGCGGCCGGAGCTCGCGGTGAACCGGCGGCCCGACCCGTCCACGACGTCGAGGCTGCGGACGTTGTCGGACGTGCGGCCGTAGGCCAGCGCGTGCGGACCGCACGCGTTGTTGCCGATCATCCCGCCGAGCGTCGCGCGGTTCTTCGTGCTCGGATCGGGGCCGAACCACAGCCCGTGCGGCGCCGCGGCCGTCTGCAGGCTGCTCATCACGACACCCGGCTGCACGACGGCGGTGCGCTGCGTGGGGTCGATCTCGCCGATCGCGTGGAGGTGGCGGGAGAAGTCGATGACGACGCCCGGCCCGACGGCGTTGCCCGCCACCGAGGTGCCCGCGCCGCGTGCCGTGATCGGGGCGCCGTGCGCGCGCGCGACCTCGAGCGTGGCCAGCACCTCGTCGGTGTGGCGGGGGAAGGTGACGACCTGCGGCAGCACCCGGTAGTTCGAGGCGTCCGTGGAGTACTCCGCCCGTCGGCGACGGCCGGCGTCGGCCTCCGTCACGCGGGACAGGTCGGCCAGCAGCGCGGCCGTGGCGTCGAGGGCCTCGGGCGCTGCCGGGGTGCCTCCCGCGGGCCCCGGACGGTTCGTGAGGGCTGTCACGGGTGCGAGTCTGTCACGGCGTGGATCGGGGCTCCGCCGTCGTCCGCACCGTGACCCGCCGGTCGATCTGAGTGGTGCTCGACCCGGTTCTCAGCCGGCCTCGGCCGCGAGCCAACCGATCTGCGTCGGGGTGGCGGCGGGCGGGACGGTGACCTGACCGAGGTCGCCGAGGATCGCCGTCACCGGAGCGTCGGACGCGACACCCGACGGCGGCGCCACCGTCGCGTACGTGGGCACGATGTCCATGGTGCAGACGGCGCCGCCGGCCGCGGCCAGCGTGATCTCGAGGCCGCCACCCGACTGCTCGACCGCCTGCGGCACGAGCGGGCAGGAGCTGGAGCCGAAGGTGACGACGTAGAGCGCGTCGCCCGCCTCGTTCCAGCCGACCCCGGCCGCGGTGTCCGCCGGGGCGTCCTCGACGCCGGAGGGCAGGCCGCGCACGAACTCGAACGGCGATCCGGTGTCGGTGTCCCCGGTCGACTCGCCGTCGGTCTGCGGCTCGTCCGTCGGGCGGGTCGTGCTGCCCGGGTCCGAGCTCTCGGACTGCGACGGCGACGGCGAGGCCGTGCCCGAGGTCTCCGACGAACCGCTCGGGCTCGGCGACGCCGACGACTCGTCGTCGGACGCGCTGCCCTGCGGGGGCGTGCACGCGGCGAGCGCGAGCACACCCGCGAGGGCGACTGCCCGGAGGACGTGGGGCGCCTGGGGCGCTCGGAATGCGATGGGGCGACGCATGGGGGGCTCCTTCGAACGATGCCGCAGCCACGGTACTACCCGCGGCTGCGGGCTACTCGGAGGCGAGGTCGAGCTGGGACTCGGCGACGGCGATGACCGACCAGGTCCCGCCGTCGGCGTCCGTGAACTCGTAGGAGGGGACCAGCAGCACGGTGCTGTCGGGCTGCCACTGCTGCGCCAGACCGAGGCGGGCCGAGACGATCTCGACGTCGTTCACGGGCCAGCTGATGGTGGCGCCCGGCTGCGGCGCCGCGGGCGCCTCGGTCGGCGGGACGTACTCCTCCATCACGGTCATGGAACCGTCGATGGGCCGCGGCATCCCGGTCAGGTAGCCGCCGAACCGCGGGTCGCTGAGGCGCTCCATGCCCTCCTGCTCGCTCACGACGTCGTACGTTCCGAGGTCGACGACGTCGGCCAGGCTGCCCCAGATCGAGGCGATCCCGGCCGGGGCGAGGTCGAGCATCATGACGAGGTCGGTGCCCTGACCGTCGACGACGCGACGCGCCTCGGCCGTCGCGGTGACCGCGCCCTCGTAGGTCGGGGCGGAGTACTCGTACTGCGCGGGGTCCTGCCCGATCGCGGTCAGCACCTCCTTGAGGCGCTCGATCGCGGCGTCGCCGCTCGGGGCGTCGGCGGGGCTCGGCTCGGCGCAGCCGTCGCACCACGGCTGGTTGGCGGTGTTGTAGTAGTTCAGCCCGAGGCTGCCGTCCAGACCGACGTTCAGCTGGGCGTCGCCGTCCGTGAGCGCCCACCCGCCGTCGACGATCTCCGGCTGGCCCGCCATGCCGAGGGCGGCAGCGACCTGAGCCATGCGCTCGGGGGTCGACGGCGTCGCCGCGTCGAGGCCGTAGACCTGCGCCGAGCGGGCCGCGTCGCTGAGGCCGGTGGCCGTGAAGGTGTTCCGACCGCCACCCCAGCCGATCATCGAGTCGGCGGTGGCGCGCGAGCTCATCGCCTCGTCCTGAGCCACACCGGGGGCGCTCGTCGCCATCTCGCTGGCGCCGGACTCGCTCGTGCCCGAGGCGTCGGACGGGCCGCCGAGGCTGATGGGCGCGGGGGCGCCGGCGGCGTCGGCGGACTCGGCGCTGTCGGCGCTCGACGAACCGCCGGTGCCGAAGATCGCCCCGGCTCCCGCCGCGTAGCCGCCGGCACCGATCACGACGGCGGCGGCCGCGGCAGCGGCCACCGAGAGCCAGGCGGGACGACGGCGGCGCGCAGCCAGGTCGATCGGGGCCGCGGGGGTGGACTCGGTGTCGGTCTCGACGTCAGCCTCGGGAGCTGCCGCACTCGCGTCGCCCTCGTCCTGCACGCGCTCCGCCACGACGGCGGGGAAGCCCTCGCTGGGCTCGACGTCGGCCGCCGGATCGGCGGCGCGGAGGCGAGCCATCACGGTCTCCTCGACGGCGCGCTCGCTCTCGGTGGCGTCGCTCCCGGTGGCGTCGGCGCGGTCATCGGCGCCGGAGTCGTCGGGGTCGCGGGGCGCGAAGCGCCGGAGGTCGTCGTTCATGTTCGGTGTCCCATCTCGTCGGCCGGAGTCTGCACTCGTCCTGCACCTCGTCTATGTCCCCGACGCCGGGAACCTTGCTGTCCGCGCGGTCGTCCTCAGAGCCGGAGGCGGTCCGTCCACGCCTCGCGCAGCCGCTTGCGTGCACGCGACAGGGCCGCGTCCGCACCGGATCGGGAGATGCCGAGCACCCCGGCGAGCTCCGCGCCGTCGAGACCCTCCCACGCGTTCAGCAGCAGGATCTGGCGATCCCGCTCACCGACGGCGGCCAGGGCGCCGCGGACCTCGGCGTCGAAGATCGCGGACAGCTCGGGGTCGTCGCCCACGCGCGGCGTCGTCGCCCGCTCCGGCACCTCCTCCACGGGAAGGTCGGTGTGCTTGCGGCGGTGGTTCGCGAGCGTGTAGCCGGCCGTCGTGTAGAGCCACGGCAGGACCGCCTCGCGCGGGACGTCGTCGCGCCGTCGCCACGCGGTCACGAGCACGTCGGCCGCGAGGTCCTCGGCGTCCTGCGCCGGGGCGCGGCGCGCGAAGTAGCGCACCAGGGCGCGGGAGTGCTCACGCACCACGTCGGTGAACCAGGCGTCCGCCTGCTTCTCGTCCACGGCGTCCTCCGTCCCGCCGCTGCCGGCGTCGTCGTTGGTGACACCGTCCCCGTGGAGCGGGGCGAGGCGTCGGCTCTGCTCTGTCTGTGTCCGCTCCCTGCTCGATCTTGCTGGTCGGTGCGGACCGATCCGTGGATGCACCGGGGCGAGTTGCACCGGACGGGCCCGGAGTGCGTTTGACTAGCCCGTGCACCACCGCCGACCGGCGGCGAGGCGAGCGACGAGGCGGGCGGAGGTCGAGGTGCGCGGACACGGTGTCGACGGCGACGGCGATCGGCCGTTCGTCCTCCTGGCGTCGCGGCAGCAGGACGCGGTCGCGGACGAGGAGTACGGCGAGTTCTGCCGCTTCATGGCCCTGCCCCCGGAGCGGCTGCGGCGGATCCGGCTCGAGCGCGAGCCCATGCCCGACCTCGATCTCGACGAGATCGCCGGCATCGTCGTGGGCGGCAGCCCGTTCACCTCGAGCGACCCCGAGGAGAGCAAGTCCGACGTGCAGAAGCGCGTGGAGCGCGAGATCGGCGACCTGCTCGTGGAGGTCTGCGAGCGCGACGTCCCCTTCCTCGGGGCGTGCTACGGCGTCGGCACCCTCGGGGTGCACCTGGGCGGCGTGGTCGACACGACGTACGGCGAGCCGGCCGGTGCCGTCGAGATCACGCTGACGCCCGACGGCGTCGCCGACCCCCTGCTGGCAGGCATGCCGCCCGTCTTCGAGGCCTACGTCGGCCACAAGGAGGCGCTGCGCGAGGCGCCGCCCGGCAGCGTCCTGCTCGCCTCCTCCCCCACCGCCCCGGTGCAGATGCTGCGCTTCGGCCGCAACGTCTACGCCACGCAGTTCCACCCCGAGCTCGACGCCGAGGGCATCGTCTCGCGACTGCTCGCCTACCGGTACGAGGGCTACTTCGACCCGGCCGAGGTGGACGAGGTCCTCGCACGGGTGCGCAGCGCGCACGTCGAGCACCCCGGGCGCGTGCTGCGACGGTTCGCCGAGATCTACGGCTGAGGACCGCCGCGGGACCGACGCCGCTCCCAGCGCGCGCGATCGCCTCTCCTCCCGTACCGTCGTGCTCGGTTCGGGGTCGGCGTCGCCCCCTGCTCGACCCCGGACCACTTCGCCCCGGCCGCCGCCGGGTCGACGTGGGCGGGACACACGGCCGTCACACGTGCCGGGCAGACTTCCCCGGGTGACCTCCTCCACCGCCCTCGTCCTGCGCCACGACGTCGGCATCGGGCTCGGCAACGTCGCCGCCACCCTCGCCTCCCGCGGCTACGGCGTCACCACGATCGACACCCCGAGGTCCGACCTCGCCGCGCTCGACCCGCTCGCGTGGGACGTCGGACCTCGGGG
>Ga0265780_10009414_pt1 | contig 11719 bp, 8 predicted proteins | sample P1T30metagenome_FD_192432 | JGI IMG/M metagenome (GOLD analysis project Ga0265780, IMG submission 192432) | Plant litter microbial communities from East Loma Ridge, Irvine, California - P1 T30 | ecosystem: Environmental > Terrestrial > Plant litter > Unclassified | place: USA: California... | reverse complement strand
GCCGCTATGGATGCAGCCAGAGATTTATATTATCATTTCTTTGATGGCGAATTGTTATTTAGATTAGGTGCTTCGGCCACTCTAGCAGGCTCTGGTATGGCATTTACAACCTCTTTGTATAAAGCTTGTTTTGAAAATTTCGATATGGATGGCGCTGGATTTGATAAAGTTTTGCAGGCGAAAATCGTTTTGAAGAAAAAACGCATCGCTTTTGCTAAAAAGGCTATTGTTTACGATGAAAAAACGGCTAATTCCAGCCAATTGGTCAATCAAAGATCAAGGTGGATTAATACTTGGTTTAAGTATATGGGCCTGGGTTTTATAGTTTTAGGAAATGGAATCAAAAATTTTAACTGGAACCAAAGTTTATTTGGGTTAATCTTGCTTAGGCCCCCGCTTTTTCTTTTTATCCTTTTGTCTCTCTTTTGCTTACTCATCAACGTCATTTTTCTTAGTGTTGGAGCTTTAATATGGATAGTGGCATTTGCATTATTTGTAGCTAGTTTTTATCTGGCCTTGAAACATGGTAAAGCAGATCAAAAGATTTATAACTCGTTACGCAAGATTCCTAATTTTATGATTTTACAGGTACGCTCACTTTTAAAAGTTAGAAATGCCAACAAGCGTTCCGTTGCTACAATTCACCTGGCTCCTTCAGAAAAGAATGATCCTAAAATTTAAATGATTTGAAAAACAGAAACATCATTATTGTTGGTCAACAGCCTTGGGACACTGAAATTGGCAGTAATTGTAAGAATATTGCTGTAGAGTTTGCTAAAAACAATCGTGTGCTCTATATCAATCCACCTTTGGATCGGATTACTAAACTGCGCCATGGTTCTACGCCTGCAGTAAAAAAGCGTTTAGCTATTATTGCTGGTCAAAAAAACGGTGTCGAACGAATAAGCAATCAATTATTTACATTATATCCTGATTGCTTAATCGAATCAATTAATTGGTTACCGGGACAAACATTGTTCAATTTTTTTAACCAAATTAATAACAAAAGATTTTTTAAATCGATAAAACCATATGTTGATCAGCTTGGATTTACTGATCCCGTTTTATTTAACGACGGAGATATCTTCAGGAGTTTTTATCTTATAGAATTATTAAAACCGTCTGTTTCGATATATTATTCCAGAGACAATATGATTGCGACGGCCTATTATCGAAAGCATGGCTTGGATTTGGAACCAAAATTAATTGCCAAGAGCAACGTTTGCGTAGCCAATTCAGAATATTTGAGAGATTATTGCGTAACCTATAATGCCAAATCTTTTTATGTAGGGCAAGGGTGTGATTTTGAGCTATTTGATAATTATTTAAGTGAAAATCGCCCAAGAAAAAGCTATCCATTTAAGTCGCCAATTATTGGATATGTTGGCGCACTTACTGCTGCAAGATTGGACATCAAGTTAATTACTGATATTGCAAAACTAAGACCTGAATGGAATATTGTTTTAGTAGGGCCTGAAGATGATGAATTTAGAGCGAGTGATTTACATCAACTCAGCAATGTATATTTCGAGGGATCAAAACCCACAAATGAGCTGCCTGAATATATCGATAGCTTTGATGTTTGTTTTAACCCACAAGCCATAAACCCACTAACCATTGGTAACTATCCCCGTAAAATTGATGAATACTTAGTTATGGGAAAGCCTACTATTGCAACAGCAACAAAATCAATGGAGGCATTTAAAGAGCACGTTTACCTCGCCAATACTTTAGCAGAATATATTTCAGGGATCTCAAAATTGTTGAATGATATTAATCCAAACATAGTCGATGTAAGAAAATCGTTTGCCCGCTCCCACAGTTGGACTAAATCCGTGGATGAAATTTATCTAACCATTGAAACATAGGTAATAAAATGAGAATTGCAAATATTATAATGGGTTATAAAGACCCATCACAGATAGAAAGAATGATTAAAGCGATGAATCATCCTGATTGCTTTTTCTTTATTCATATAGATAAAAAAATAAGATTAGAACCTTTCCTTTCCCTCAAGGATATAGATCGGGTAATCTTCATTGAAAATAGATTATTATGCAATTGGGGTGGTTTTTCATTTGTTAAAGCAGTGATAAATGCTTTAGAAGAAATTTTAAACAGCCACGCAAGCTTCGATTATTACAACCTCATGAGTGGACAAGATTATCCTATCAAGCCAATTCATCAAATTGTAACGTATTTGGAGAAGAATGTTGGAAAGAGTTTTATATCTTATGATGAGGATTATACAAGGGATTGGTGGAGACACGCTGTTTCTCGTTATCAAGAATATCATTTCACCGACTTTTCTTTTAAAGGCCGTTACATTGTTCAAGCCGTAATAAATAAAATAATGCCCAAGCGCAAATTTCCGCTTCCTATGAAGATGTATGGGAGTTCTATTTCAAGTTGGTGGACACTGCAAGCAGACTGTGCAAAATATTTGGTAGATTTTGCTAAAAAAGAAACGAAGTTGATCAAGTTTATGGAACTGACATGGGGTGCAGACGAATTCTTTTATGCTACTATTTTAATGAACTCACCTTTAAAGAATTCAATAGTTAACGACAACCTTCGGTTAATCACTTGGGAGGATGGCTTAGCCAATCCTTTAATTCTTAAATTAAAAGATTTTAAATTGATCAAAGATTCAAGAAAATTATTCGCAAGGAAATTTGATATTAAAGTGGATCTAGATATCCTGAAAGAAGTGGATGAAAAATTATTAAATGCGAAATCTGAATAAATAAATTAATAATATGCTTAACCTAAAGATATTCAAGCTTTAAATTCTGAATTTATATTACTATTAAATTGGTGTCGTGTTAATCCCTATATTCTAGTAAAACACTGAATCTTTATTGACTATCCCTTTATTAATTAGCTTTTTTATGAAATTAGGAAAGTATACAGCTATTAAAACTTTGATCAACAATTTCTTGTTGTTTTTAATGTTTAGAATCATCCTTTCACTGATGTAATCCCTATTGATGTAATTTTTATATTTTCGATCTAAATAGCCCAATAGTTCATCGTATTTATGCTTTGAAATGTTATGACTAGCTGATGATTGATTAATTCTATACTTAAAATACTTTTTTTGTAAATAGTAGAATTTTGCTCCCGAAAAGGCCATTCCTAGCCATAAATCCCAATCTTCCAAGCCGTTGCTTTTAGGGTCATAGCCATTAATCATTTTCCAACTTGATTTTCTAAAAACTGCACTCACGTGTAAATAATTCCAAATCATTAATTTTTGAAGACTAAAATCTCCTATGGTCCAATTTCCAGTCTTGTCACCAAAAAATTCTCCATCACAATAGACAACTGAATATTCTGGATTATCATCTAAAATATTGACTGCATCGAAAAAAAAATCTGGGTTGATGAGATCGTCTCCATCTAGAGGTAAAATATATTCTCCTTTGGCCAGTTCAATACCATAATTTCTAGCTATACAAACGCCTTGATTTTTTTGATTGATTACCGAAATTCCCTTTGATTTAATACTATTTAAAATTCTTAAGGTTTTTAAATCGGTAGAGCCATCATTGATGAAAATAAGTTCATAAAAATCTTGATTTTGATATTCAGGGAAACACATCAAAATATCTAATAAATATTCCCCTTGATTATAGCACGGTATTATAACAGAAAGACGGGGTTTGCTCCTCATATATTCGGTTTCTCGTGGTTACAGCGAACAAATTTAAATTATCAAATTACAGATATTGATAAAATTGATCAGCGTATTCCATTTAATTTACTTTTTACTATCATAAATGAAATAAAAAATAAAGAGTTTATGTAAAATTCTAAACAGTAAATTAGTTGCATTTATCTGTTAGATTGTTTTGAGCGATAATTTAGACAAGTTTATCGATTGATCCATATTAGGGAACCTTTATGATTTTTGAGATCGGGTTCAAATCTCAAAATTTATGATAACCTAATTTGAAGATCAACTTATTTTTTTTAAGCCATTTTTTAGTATTTTATTAGTTTCACTCAAGCCGTCAGAATAACTTTCAAAAAGAGAAAAAGACTGATAATTTTTATTAATATAATAATATGCAATCAGTATGGCTGTCAGTGTTGGGAAAAAAGTACCAAAAACTAAGCCATATATATTACCAAATATGTAAATACCAACAAAATCAGCAGCTAGATTAATAACAAGCATAACGATAACTTTATATAAATTTATCTGGGGTTTATGTATGGCATCCAGGGCTATGCTCATAAAACGATCTGCGGGATAGAGTAGTGCCAAAAAAGCACTGATTCTAAAAACATTAACGGCCATTTCTCCTGGTACTGTTCCGGCATATTTTCCGCCTCCAATAATGCTTAAGGCATAACCTGCAAATAAATAGGCAACAAGTAGGAAAGGAATTAAGCAAATTGTAAGTATTCCGATATATTGTTTTAAAACAGAAATCAATTTTTCCTTGTCCCCATTATTGTGTGCACTTGATAAGGATGGCATTGCCGTTGCAACAAAGCTTCGTAAAGGAATCTCTACAATTTCCATTAATCGTTTACCCAAATTATAAATGGCAAGCGATGAAGGGCCAAGCATAAAGTTAATGATGAAGGTATCAGTAACTCCGAATAGACTAGAGCTGATGGAAGTGCCTACAGTATATTTGCCAAAATTAAAAACCTCCTTAATACATTTTTTTGTTCGATTAGCATAATATTTTATACCAGACCAACCAATGAGCATACATAAAATACTAGTTAAAGTTCCGGCAGCAATATTTACATACATTAAATTATTTAATGTGATGTGTTTGGTGGCTATCAGTATAATCACCAAAATGATAATTAATAGCACTTGAAATACTCGAATGTAGATCAACCTTCCAAATTTGAGATCACCTTGTGCAATACATGTTGTAACAACCATAGGTAAAGAACAAAGTAAATTGAAGGAATAGAATTTTGCAAAATAGCTTACACTCTCATCATCAACAACTTTTAAAATAGCAAACAAAGGTAAGTTTAAGAGCATTAACGCTAACGTGGTAAGCGTAACGATATACCAGGTACTGCCAATTACTTCACGGCCTCGTTCTGGAGTTGTGCCAGAATAAAATTTTACAAATGCGGTGGCTAAAAAACCTTGCCGAAATGTATCCAAAAATGAAAGCATTGCCTGAAAGAAAAACCATATTCCAATTTCTTTGATAGAAAGCGACCGATAGAGGATAGCTGTTAGAATAAAAGTAAGTACTGACATCCCTCCGGTTCCCATTAAGGAAAGAAAGTGGATGTTTTTCAGTTGTTTGGAGAATTTCATTAATTAAATGGATATCCCTTAAACTATAGGATTGGATAATTTATTTTTCATGCAAAGATATGTTAATTCGACTCTTATATAGATGCCATTTAAGAACTGAAACTCCATATTAAATTAGCTGTATTGATTTGGATTTTATAGAATTTTTTAATAACGATAAATGACTAAAGTGGCCTTCTGATACTTTAACATTTTTTTACCGATTATAAACAGCAAAATCTTTATGTTCTGTTTTTTCCAGGGATGCAGTTGGCAATTGTTTAAAGTATGTATAAGTGAGTTTAAGTCCTTCGGCCCTGTCTACCTTCGGCTCCCAGCCTAGAATTGATTTAGCCTTTTCAATGTTTGGTCTGCGTTGCTTTGGATCATCTTGTGGCAGATCATGATAAACGATTTTTTGAGTGGTTCCAGTCAGTTTAATAATTTCTTCACAAAATTGCTTGATCGTAATTTCATCAGGATTGCCAATGTTCATCGGCTGACTATAATCGCTATGCAATAATCTGTAAATCCCTTCCACTAAATCATCGACATAACAAAATGAACGTGTTTGTGAACCATCTCCGAAGATAGTCAAATCTTCACCACGTAATGCCTGCCCAATAAAGGCGGGTAAAACTCTGCCATCATTCAGGCGCATACGTGGGCCATAAGTGTTAAAAATTCTTATGATGCGGGTTTCCACACCATGAAAAGTATGATATGCCATGGTAATGGCTTCTTGAAAACGCTTCGCTTCATCATAAACGCCACGTGGGCCCACAGGATTTACATTTCCCCAATATTCCTCAGGTTGTGGATTCACACTCGGGTCGCCATAAACTTCAGAAGTAGAGGCAATCAGCATTCTGGCGTTCTTCACTCTTGCTAAACCTAAAAGATTATGGGTGCCTAAAGAACCAACTTTTAAAGTTTGGATAGGAATTTTCAGATAATCTATCGGACTTGCCGGCGAAGCAAAATGCAGGATATAATCCAGATCTCCAGGGATATGAACGAACTTGGAAACATCATGGTGATAAAACTCGAAGTTTTCTCGGGCAAATAGATGCTCAATGTTGGCAAGATCTCCAGTAATAAGATTGTCCATTCCGATAACATGATAACCTTCATGGATAAAACGATCGCATAAATGGGAACCTAAAAAGCCAGCTGCTCCTGTAATTAATATTCTTTTCGGCTGTACGGATGGTGATTTAACTCCACTGCTTTCGTTTGTCATTATGCTAATTCATTAATTTGAGCTTGCAGTTCATTCGTGTTTTCTGGCCTGGTAATTAATTGTCTACCAATGCTATTATAATAATAACCTAAGTCGATCATTTTTTCAAGATCAAATAAGTTTCTGCCATCAAATATTACTCTTTCGTTCATTAAAGAAGCAATCATGTCAAAATCTGGATTTCTAAATAGCGACCATTCGGTAGCAATCAATAAGGCGTCGGCAGCTTGCAAGGCTTTATACTGGTCAGGTGCATACACAATTCGGTCACCAAAAATTGCTTTCACATTTTCGATGCTTTCCGGATCAAAAACACTCACTGAAGCCCCTTTTTCTAAAAGTGCTTCGATGATGTATAAGGCTGGTGCTTCACGTATATCATCAGTTTCTGGTTTAAAAGCAAGGCCCCATAAGGCGAAATGTTTACCCGTAATGTCGCCGTGATAGTACTTTAATACTTTATTTACCATAACTGTTTTTTGGCGTTCATTAACGTTCATCACTGATTTTAGTATTTCGAAATCGTATACATATTCATCAGCAGCTTTTACTAAGGCTTGAACATCTTTTGGGAAGCATGATCCACCATAACCAATACCTGGAAATAAAAATCGTTTTCCTATTCTCTCATCAGAACCAATACCTTTACGTACCGAATCAACATCAGCACCAACAAGTTCGCAAAGGTTTGCAATCTCGTTCATAAAAGTAATTTTAGTTGCCAAAAAAGAGTTGGCTGCATATTTTGTTAATTCTGATGATTTTTCATCCATAAACAAAATTGGATTTCCCTGACGAACGTATGGCGCATACAATTCCGTCATTATTTTTTTTGCCTTTTCGCTTCTAGTCCCTAATACTACACGATCTGGTTTCATAAAATCTTCAACTGCAACACCCTCCCTTAAAAATTCAGGGTTTGAAACCACATCTACTTCAATATTAGTTTGTTTTTCAAAAATGGCTTTTACTTTGTCGGCAGTACCTACTGGTACGGTTGATTTATTTACAATTACTTTATAGGATGTAATTAAGTTCGCAACATCTTTAGCAGCTCCTAAAATATAAGAAAGGTCGGCAGCTCCATCCCCACCCGGAGGCGTTGGCAAGGCCATAAAAATGATTTTAGCACCTTCAATTGCAGAAGCAAGATCAGTAGTAAATGTTAAACGTTGTTGCGATATATTGCGGTTAAACAGGAGTTCTAATCCAGGTTCGTAAATAGGCAATTGCCCATTTTGCATTTTTGCTATCTTGGCAACATTGATATCTACGCATGTTACGTGATTGCCTGTTTCGGCTAAGCATGTGCCCGTTACCAAGCCTACATAACCTGTTCCAATTACCGCTATTTTCATATTTATTTGTGAGAATTTAAGATCTATTTTATCCGATTTTTAATCATTGCGAAGGTAGCGGTTAAGCCCTGGCAACCCAATAGCCCTTTAATACCATCATTTGAAATTCAGCTTTTCTAACAATAACTAGAATTTTTAAGTCGTTGTAAAGTAGATGGTTAAAGTTCCTGATTTGATTTTTATAGCTATTTTCTTTTAGAGCGTTCCCAAGCTGCACTCTGATTTTTATTGATGTATCGGAATATGCCCGCGATAACGGCATAATTCATTACACAAAAATAATAGGGGACAAAGAAAGATTTGATTTTGATGTTTTTTTGCTCAAATAATAAGCCGATATAACTGCAGGTATAAAAAAGAATTTGACCAAGTAATAAGATCGTATAAATTTGAGAATAATTGCCTGCTACAATAAAAATATTTAAAATGAAGGCAAGAATTAGCATAAAGGGTGTAATTGTCCATCGCAAAACCCTATGCGAAATATATTGAAATGTTAATATTGGATTGCGAAAAGGATTAGCGGCTTTTTTTAATCGGAAAATGGATTGTATGCCCCCAGCGGCTATTCTGATTTTTCGTTTGAGTTCTTCCTTTGTATTTGCTGATGCTGTTTCTGATGCATAGGCATTGGGCTCATATGCAATAATAAATCCTTGTTCAGCTATTCTCATAGCGATCATGTGGTCGTCAATAATAGTATCAGATTCTACGGGTTGGTATAGCGATGCTCTGATGCTGAACAATTCTCCGGCTGCACCAACGTTAGAATAAAGTTCGTAATCCCAACTTTTAAGTTTCGATTCGTATTTCCAATAAAAGCCTTCGCCGGCAGAACTGGCATCTGCCTGCTCAGCCACAATGATTCTTTTTTCTCCAGCTACTGCGCCAACTTTTTTATTTTGATAATGTTTAACCAATTGATTAATACTTTGCCTATTCAAAAAAGTGTTTGCATCCGAGAACACGATGATTTCGCCATCAACATAGGGCATTGCCCTTTTAATAGCAGCCATTTTTCCATTCCGATCTCCATTGTGTAGCGCAGTAATTTGTTTAAAAGAAAGGATTAATTCCGGTGTGCGATCGGTTGAGCCATCGGTAATAAAAATGATTTGGAAGAGTTCAATTGGATAGTCAAGATCAAGGGTGTTATTGATCTTATCTACAATCATATCTTCCTCATTCCATGCGGCAACCAATAAAGTTACCCTGGGTAAGATAGCCTGCTGTTGATGTTGCTGCGGTTTTTTAAAAGTTCTTTTGATCTTGATTAAAATAAAAAGCACCAACCCGTAGCCTAGAAAGGTGTAAAATACAATTGCCAATGAAATCCAGAATAAAGTAATCATAAAAGTAGGTTTTTGTATTATTGGGTGTGGATAAAGTAGCGATCGTATAAATCGGGATTATTTGATAATTAAATCGAATTTCCTGCTTTCTTTGGAATTTTGTAAATGCCATAATATTGCTTTGCGAAGCGGGGGAATTAAATCAGTTCGCTTTGCAACAACATATTTAAAAATCTGTTTCGGCGTCGCAATACAGGTGAAATAAAATCCGAACAGAATCTTATTTAATAAGTTGGTATTTCTTCTGATAAATAAAATTCGATTGCGTGTAATAAAGTAGGTTCTTAGTGCGCTTTCTCGTCCCACGCTCATTGATTCTTTATGATATATATGCGTTTTGCCAGTAAACCAGATTTTTTTGCCAGCCTTTTTAAACATTTCGCACCAATCCAATTCCTCATAGTATAAAAAATAGTGTTCTGGCATGAGCCCGATGCTCAGTAGATCAGTTCGTCTGCACATCATCGCCGCTCCATGGCAAAATGCAGTCTCTTTGCTTGTTACCGAATATTGCCCTGTATTACGGGTCATTAAACCTTCTGTTTTATTCCTGCAGGTAATATAGTTCATAGGTGTAAAACCTGCGTACTGTATGGTTTCAGGCTCATCATAATACAGAATTAAGGGAGAGATGATTCCAATTTGAGGATTGGCCTCCATTTCCGATATGAGTGTTTCCACAAAACCACTAACTACTTCGGTATCATTGTTCAGCATTAGGATGTATTCACCTTGGGCAAATTTTAAGCCTAGGTTATTTCCTCCTGCAAAGCCCAAATTAACTTCCGATCGAATATAAATCAACTCCGGAAAACAAACTTTGAAAGCCTCTCCGTGATCTTCCATGCTACCATTATCAACAATAATAACCTCCAATTTATCCCGATTAAGATTTTGCTTAATGGATTCCAAATAGGCAAGGGTTACCGCGGGTTGATTATAATTAACAGAGATGATAGAGGTTAAAGCCATTTCTGCAAAATTAACAGATGCGTTTTCGGTAAACGATAGCCTTTTAGGGTGGTAACCAAAGCCATTTTTGGCGTGGAAGGCAAAATAATTACAAATACCTCACTCTATGCAAATAGTGCTTCTTCTTTGTATGCCCTCTCTTTGAAAATCGGGAAACGAAAAACAATGCTTTTTCCAAAATTCGTATGTTGTCTAAAAGAACAATGATCTTTGAGAAGGCAAATTTTTTCGAGCTGAGGCAACCATATTCGATTTATAATTGCCTTCTGCTTCAGCTGAGGACTATTTTAGAAAAAATGTAGTAGGCTCTAGCCTAAATCTTTAATATCAATCCCTAACCATAAGGCTTTCTAATTTTTGGTGTAGCTATTATATTCTATATCTTTGGCGCTATCGTATTAATATGAATCATGATAAGTCTATAGCAGTAATTGGTTTGGGTTATGTAGGCTTGCCTTTGGCCATAGAATTTGCAAAAAAATATACAGTTGTTGGTTTCGATATCAATGAAGAAAGAGTTGCAGCCCTTAATAACTTAAGCGATGGTACGAGGGAGGCAAATCTCAATGATCTTGCGGATGTACTTCATTCTGAAACAAAATCAAGACTCTTATTAAGTTCAAATCTCAACGAGATCCGAAAGGTTCAAATCTATATCGTAACTGTTCCAACACCAATAGATCATTTAAAACGACCTGATTTGAAACCCTTACTTTCCGCCAGTAAGATGTTAGGAGAAGTTTTAAAAAAGGGAGATATCGTGATTTACGAATCAACAGTCTACCCGGGTTGTACCGAAGAAGATTGCGTTCCGGTGTTGGAAATGTACTCGGGTTTAAAATTTAATAGGGATTTCTTCTGCGGTTATTCACCAGAAAGGATTAACCCAGGAGATAAGGTGAATACGCTCACCAAAATCAAAAAAGTCACCTCTGGTTCTACCTCTGAGATTGCCTTAGAAATAGACCAACTGTATTCGTCCATCATAACTGCAGGAACGTACCTCGCATCTAGTATCAAAGTCGCGGAAGCTTCAAAAGCAATAGAAAACGCACAGCGTGATGTCAACATCTCTTTTGTAAATGAATTGGCTTTGATTTTCGATAAAATGGGGATTGATACATCTGATGTGTTGGCAGCTGCATCCACTAAATGGAATTTTCTCAACTATAAGCCTGGTTTAGTGGGTGGACATTGTATAGGCGTAGATCCGTATTACTTGGCTCATAAATCTGAGTCACTAGGCTATAAGCCTGAAGTAATTCTTTCCGGCAGACGCGTAAACGATAACATGGGGATGTTTGTCGCCAACAAAGTAATGAAGATGATCGTTGCGAATACAGGTATCATAAATGGTGCGAAAGTGCTCATTTTAGGTTTTGCCTTTAAAGAAAATTGTCCGGATACCAGGAATACGAAGGTGATCGATATTTATAACGAATTAAAAGCTTTTAATGTTGAAGTTGATATTCATGATCCCTGGGCCAATGCAGCAGCAGTAAAGTTGGAA
>Ga0265780_10009413_pt1 | contig 11719 bp, 12 predicted proteins | sample P1T30metagenome_FD_192432 | JGI IMG/M metagenome (GOLD analysis project Ga0265780, IMG submission 192432) | Plant litter microbial communities from East Loma Ridge, Irvine, California - P1 T30 | ecosystem: Environmental > Terrestrial > Plant litter > Unclassified | place: USA: California... | reverse complement strand
CGCTGCGCCGAACGCGGCGAATGTGATCGGTACCGCACTGTCGGCGCTCGGCACGGCCATCAAGGCAGTGCAAAGCGAGGTGGCCGGCCTGCGCAAGGATCAAAACGTGCAGACCGGCGACCAGATCGGAGCAACTGCGGAAACCCAGCAGCAGTCGACGCAAAGCATCGTGTCTACGCTGCTGAAAACCGCTTCGCAGGCATCGGCCGCAAACCAGAAAGTAACCCTCGAATGACAATTTCTGATGCGCAATACGCTGTGTGGCTCGAAGACTCGACCGCGCAGCGCGTGACGTTGTATCGCGTGAGCTGCCTGGTCAACGGGCAGCCCGTGGTGCGGCGCCTGGCCAATGGGCCTTTCACGGGTCCGGCCAGCGCGCCGTACGTGGCGGCGATCGCCAAGGACCTCGAGATCAGCCGGTCGATCTCGATCGATAGCGATGCCAAGCTGTCCGCCGGCGACGTCGAGGTCTGGAACGTCAACGGCGAGTTCGATTCCTGGTTTGCTGATGTGTGGGCAAACCAGCGGGTCGAGGTCTACGTCGGCGACGTGCGGTGGGATGAGTCGGATTTTCGGCTCTCCTTCGTCGGCAACCTGGCGGACATCGCCTACGGGAGCGACCGCTCGACGCTCGTCCTGAAGTTCCGGGACGCGCTGCAGCGGCTGAACACCCCGGTGTCGGAAGCCAAGATGGCCGACGGCACGCTGTACCCGGTCGCGCTGGGCGAGGTGCCGAACATGACGCCGAAGTACGACTCGGTGACCGGGCGCTACTACTACCACTGCGGGCCGGCTGAAGGACTGATCGAACCGCGCACCGACGGCAAGAAGCGCTCGCCGGACGTGACGGACGATCCGACTAACGGCCGGTTCGCCTTTAATGTCGCAATCGGGCCGGGCGCCGTGACCTGCAGCGTCCAGGGCGACAAGACTGGCGGCATTTACCGAAACACGATTGCCTCCCTGGTCCAACTTCTGGCCACTGCCTACGGCAAGGCATCCACGCGCATGACAGCGGACGACATCGACGCGGCGAATTTCCTTGCGTTCAACGTCAAGAATCCGCAGCCGGTCGGCCTCGCGATCCTCGATCGGACCAACGTGCTCGCCGCCTGCGCGCAGCTGGCATCGAGCAAGGGTGCGCAATTGGTCCCGTCGATGGTGGGCAAGCTGCGCCTGATTCAGTACGCGATCCCGACGAGCGCGGCTATGGGCATTCCGCGCTCGATGCAGGTCCAGGATTCACTGGTGCCGGTGGTGCGGTCACAGGTGGCGGCGGCGGTGCAAATCGGGTTTTGCCGCAACTACACGACGCAGCCGAACCTGCAGACATCGCTGCCGGCAGAGCACAAGCAGATGTTTGCGACCGAGTGGCAGCCCTACACGACGCCTCCCGACAAGCCGACCCAGGACGCCTACAGCCTGTACGAAGACCCGGCGATGGAGCAGACGTGCCTGTTGAGCCTCGCTGATGCTGAGAGCGAAGGCCTGCGCCGACAGGCGCTGAAGAAGGTGCCGCGCACCACCTACCGCGTCGAGCTGACGCCGGCCGGCATGCTGGTCGAGCTGGGCGAGGCGCGCAACCTGTTCAGCGACCGCTTCGGCCTGGATGCCGGCAAGCCCGGCCTCGTCACCAGCCTGACCACGAACTTCGGCACCTACGCCGTCACGGCGGAAGTCACGATTTAAGGAACTCATGGCAAATTTGCGCATCATCGCCAGCAACGCGGCGCGCCGCGCTACGCTTACCGCCAGCAGCGCGGATGGCCTGCTGGCCGCCACCAACCTGGTCGCCGACAAGAAGTCGGACGTGTGGCGCGCCACCAGCACGGCTGCCCGGATCAGCGGCACGCTGCCGGCGCCGGAACTGGCGTCGGGCGTTGCCTTGCTGGGCAACTTCTCGCCGACGACCACGATGCGCGTGCGGCTGTCGAACGAACTGCCGGCGACGAACCTGCTGACGGCGCCGAACGACTTCACCAACGCCGCCTGGACCCGGTCGAACCTGACCGTGGCGACCGGCGCAGCCGGGCCTGACGGGGCGAACAGTGCGACCACGCTGACCGCAACAGCTGCCAACGCCGAGATCAAGCAGGTGCGCACGGTCGCCGCCGGCGCGAACGCCTCGTCGATTTTCATCCGCCGGCGCGCTGGCTCTGGCACGGTGTCGATCCGGAACGCGGCCAACACCGGCTGGATCCCGCTGGCCCTGACCGCCGCCTGGGCGCGGGTCGCCAACGACGGCGGCGCCACGGGCACGAGCGCGCTGCTCGACATCCTGATCGCGACCGCCGGCGACGCCATCGACGTCTGCTTTGCTCAACTGGAAGCAGGGCCAGTCGCCACCTCGTATTACCCAGGCGCGCGCCCGGCCGGCTACATCGACACCTGGCAGAGCTACGACTACGACAGCGGCGTCGTGCCGGCGTGCCCGGCGCCGGCCATCCAGCTGGAAGGCTGGACCGCGGCGAAATCCGCCAGCGCTTACGCCTACGGTGGCGGCGCCTATGCGCGCGCCTGGTTCCCGGTGACGCAGTTCCGCGCATTCGCCATCGACCTGGTCGACACGAACAACCTGCAGGGCTACATCGAGGCTGCGCAGCTGGTGATCGGGCAGTACTGGTCACCGGCCTACAACCCGACCTCGGGCTCGGCCACCGACGTCGATGCAACGACCCACTACCGCACCGGCGCCGGCGACCTGATGAGCCGCGCGTCGACTGTGCACAAGAAGGTGGCGATCGAGCTGGAATACATGCCGGCCGAGGACCGCGCCACGCTGGCCAACATCCTGCGCGGCAGCCGGGCCCGCCCGGTGTTCTTCAGCCTGTTCCCGGGCCACGCCGACCTGGCGCTCGAGCGCGACCACACGCTGATCGGCAAGCGCATGAGCGATTCCGAGGTAGCGGTGCAGATGGCCATCCGCTACGGCACGAAGCTGGACATCGAATCAATCTGAAGGAGCCACATGGCTACTGTAGTCAATTTCATCGACGTCACGCTGCGCGGCGCGGCGGCGCGCACGGTCAACCTGGCCTCGGCCCAGATCCTGCTGACGCCGTCGGCGCCGGCTTTCCACGTCAGCGCGGACGGCGTGATCACTCCGCCGTCCATCACCTTCACTGCGACCCGGATCGACGTCGATGCACCGCTTACGTTCAATGCCACTGGCGCGCCGCTGGCCAATGTAACCGCGGAGTCGGTCACCATCACCGGCGCCTCGATGACTGGATCGAGCGTTACCGTCATCGCCAGCGCGACCGTCAACGGCCAGCTCTACACCGGGCCCTGCACGATCTCGAAGTTCTCGGACGGGAAGGACGGCAAGGATGCCGCCGATATCGACCTGAGCCCGGGCGCCCTGAAAGAAATCCTCGAGGGCCAACTCACGACCGACGAGCTCGACGGCGCGCTGCGCGGCCGCATCGGCCTGATCGATGCCGGCGCTGACACGGCGGGCAGCGTGGCGGCGCGGGTCAAGTACGAAACGGATCAGCGCATCGCCGCGATTTCGCAGGCATCGACTGACAACCGGACCTACGTCCAGCAGTACACCTACAGCCAGCAGACGATCAACGATTCGTTCTCGGCATTCGGGACGAACATCCAGGCTGCATACCAGGGTTATGCGAACGGTGCGGCCGACGGCGCGCTGGCGGCGGCGAAGTCCTTCGCCCAGTCCTATTCGTACAGCAAGGCCGACGCCGACAGCTCGCTCACGGCGACAGCAAACCAGCTGCGCTCCGAATTCGCCACACTCAACCAGGGCACTGGCGCAACCGTCGCGTGGGTCCAGGATTACGCGTACAGCAAGGCGCAGGCCAATGATGCAATCGCATCGGCAACGCAGCAGTTGAGCACGACCGTCGCTGGCCACACCAGCACCCTGGAAATTCAGGGTAACTCGATCAGCGGCCTGGGCGCGCAGTACACGGTCAAGATCGACAACAACAGCTACGTCTCGGGTTTCGGCCTGGCCAGCACGCCGATCAACGGCGTGCCGACGAGCAGCTTCATCGTCCTGGCGGACCGGTTTGCCGTGGGACTGCCGGGCCAGGCGGCAAAATACCCGTTCGTCATCGGTACCGTCAACGGCCAGCAGGTCATCGGGCTGCGCGGGGACGTCGTGCTCGATGGCACCTTCACGTTCCGCGATGCGAGCGGCAAGCCGCTGCTCGGCATTGGCGTGCCGCTCGATCCCGCCTATGCAGCGCCGGGCACGCTGAATAGCGAGCAGAGCCTAGACGCACTTGGGTACGGCGCGCAGTTCATTGGACGTGGCATTCGAGTTGATGGCAATACGCTGACGAAGACGGGGGCTGACGGCAACTGGAATTCTGATGCCCGCAGCAAGGAGGGCTTCATCGGTGGTGCTTATACGAGTGCCATTATTGATGTCAAATGCGAAATAATGTTTGGGCTGACAACCGATCCTGATTGGAACTTCTCCTATGACAGTATCGATTTCGCTCTCTACACCAACCTGACCGGGGGGATTTTTCACTATCAAAACGGCGTCGAGAAAGGGCTGATCGGCAACTACGTTGTTGGCGACTGCCTGTCGATGCAGTATGACGGCACGAACATCGTAATGATGAAGAACGGAACGGTTTTAACTGGAGTAAATCCCTCGGGACTGTGGCCAGCTTCGGTTACCGCTCCGCTGTTCTTCGACTCATCTTTTGTAACGACGGGAACAAGCCTGTCTGGCGTTCGGTTCGGTGCAATGTCGTCCAACAACTGGGCGAATGTCGGAGGCACGGACAAGCCGCAGGACAACGCCACCGTTGGCGCCCCGTCCGGCACCTATGTCGGCGGTACCGAGGCGGGGCTGGTTGCTTCTCGCGCCTTGAATGGCGATTCCGCATTCAACGCACTGCCGGGAATTGGCCAGCAGATCGACGATAGGCTGAGCAAGACGTCGGCGAGCGACTTGGCTGCCCGGGTTACGCTGCAAACCGGCGGCGCGCTGCTGGCCGGAACATCGACCAACGGGAGCTACCACGACTCGACCGGGTTCTATGGGGTCCAGGGCGGTGTCGTAAAGTTTTCGTGCCCGATCTCAGGCGACCCGACTTTCGGCGGGAAGCTCACGGCGGCGTATGGCAGCTTTGGCTCCGTAGCAATCGCTGCCGGGGGCTCGCTGTCCCTGCGGGCCGGCGCCTTCAACGCTGATCCGGGCATCTGGATGGGTGATGTCGGCGGCGTGCCGAAGTTCAGCATCGTCGCCGCCAACGGCGCCAAGCTCATCTACGACCCGACGCTGGCCAACCCCCTGCAGCTGGTGAACGTCGCCACCGCCACCGACTACATCTACAGCGTGCAGATCAATACGGGCGGCTCGTCGCCGATCTTCAACCTGCCACGGCGGAATGAGCAGTTTGCCGGCACGTACATCGCCAGCAGCAATGCACCCAACGTCACATCACGATCCTGGCGGGTCACGACCGCTGGCTTGACGGCGGCGCGCCTTGCAGTCTCAGCGGACGGCACACAGGCCACGCTGTACGTGAACGCCAACGGCCTGACCAATGAGGACGGCGTTGACTTCTATGTCTACTGCGACTTCGTCGCCGGCGGCACCACGCACACCGGCGGCTCGCTGGTAACTTGCATATTTACTTGAGGAAACACATGGGCATGTATTTGGCGGTAGAAGTCGCCACCAACCGCATCCTGCGCGGGGAGGGCCGGACTGAAACCGACCCGCAACCGCTGCCGCGCAACGGCCAGGTGTACTACGCATGGGAAGGCAAGCTTTCCTTTGCCGAGCCCACGCCGACATCGGTACTTGAATGGCATGGCGAGCCGGTATGGGTCGAGACGGCATCACTCGCCGACCTGGTGTTGCGCGCGATCGACCAGGTCGACAGCGCCGGAGACGCCGCCCGGGCGCTGGTGATCTCGAAGCAGACCAACGCGCTGGAATACCAGCGGGCCGAAATCCAGGCGCGTGCGTTTGCGGCAGCTGGCTACCCAGCCAGTGCCGTACCTCGCAACGTGGCTGGCTGGGCCGCGGCGAAGCACCGCAACGAGTGGACCGCGCAGCAGGCAGCCGACGACATCATCGCCACCGCCGACCGCTGGTACGACCTGCTTGACGACATCCGCGACATGCGCCTGGCTGCCAAGGAGGACGCGCGCCACGCTGCGGACGCTGCCGAGGTGACCGCCCGCGCTGATCAATTTGCAACAGACCTCTCCAACCTGATGAAAGGGCTTCAATGAAAGTCGCCTTCTATAAAGGGACGCATACCGGCCTGCCGGGCGTCTACAACCGCCTGGTGCGCTGGTGGACGCGCAGCCCGTACTCGCACGCCGAGCTGGTGTTCGACGACGGCCAGGCCGCATCTTCGTCGGCCATGGACGGCGGCGTGCGCTTCAAGGCGATCGATTTCGACCCGGCCCTGTGGGACTTCGTCCCGGTGCCGGCCGGCGTGGCGCCGGCGGCGCGCGACTGGTTCGCGCAGCACGATGGCCAAGCCTACGACCTGCTGGGCAATCTGCACTTCGTGATCAGTGCGGTCGGCGACGACAAGCGCAAGTGGTTCTGCAGCGAGGCGGTGGCTGCGGCGCTGGGCATGCCGGATCCCGAACGATTCGACCCTGGGACGCTGCACGCGGCCCTGAGCTTCATCAACCAACCGGCCCAGGCCGGTTTTTTTACGCCCATCGAAAGGCAAGCATGATCCAAGTAGCCCCGCCAACCGCGGCCGAAGCCGGCAGCTACGCCGGCGCCGTCGTCGCGATCGTCTCGTCGCTGACCCTGACCCAGTGGGGGATTGCAGTCGGCATCCTTACCGCGCTGGCGACATTCTTCCTGAACTGGTTCTACATGCGCCGGCGTGATGCGCGTGAGGAGCTGGCCCTGCGCGTGCAGCTGGGAGCGAAGCTGTGATGGCCCGCCTTAAGGCCTGGATAGACCTGGCGCGCAAGAACGTGTGGACCGTGCTGCTGCTGGCGTATCCGTTCGCCGATCAGATCATCGCCGCCATCGAGGCGCAACTTCCGGCCCTCGCGCCGTACTTGGGTGCGCATGTCTTCCGCTACATGGGCCTGGCGATCGTCATGGCCAAGGTGGGATTGCAGGCCTACCGCGGCTGGCTGTCGCTCAAGGCGCTGCTCGCCACCAAAGCTGGGGGTGCCTGACATGGCGGTCGATCAAACCAAGAAGCCGCCGCGCCGCGGCCTGCTGGCCATTGTCGGCGCAGGCGCCGCGGCCGTGCTGCTGGCGTTCACGCCCGTGCAAGAGGGGCGCGTGCTCAAGACGTACCGCGACATCAGCGGCGTCCTGACCTACTGCGACGGCGCCACCGAGAATGCCCAGGTCGGCCGCGCCTACACGCCGGCCGAGTGCGATGCCCAACTGGACCACGACCTGGAGCGGCACGCTGCCGGCATCGCCAGGTGCGTGCCGATGGATCGCCTGACGGACGGCCAGAGGGTAGCCTTCGTCGACGCAGCCTTCAACATCGGGATCTCGGCGTTCTGCGGATCGAGCATGGCGCGCAAGGCGAACGCGGGCGACATGGCCGGCGCCTGCGATGCATTGCTGCTGTGGAACCGGGCCGGCGGCCGTGAAGTGGCCGGCCTGACGAAGCGCCGCCAGCGTGAGCGCGAGCTGTGCCTCAAGGGGTTGCAGTGATCGCCGCCGCCCTGGCGCGGTACAAGCTTGGCGCCGAGATTCTGGTGTTCGGTGCTCTGGCCGCCGGCGGCGCCTACGGGGCGCACTTGGTGCTCGAGCATGCGCGCGAAGCCGGCCGGGCCGAGGTGCGTGCCGAGTGGGATCGAGCCAGCGCCGCGGCCGAAAAGGCAGCGCAGGCCCAGACCGACAACTGGCGCGTCCAGCGCGACGCCGCTGCCACCGAAGGAGCAAAACGTGAAGAGACCATCCGCAGCCTGGCTGCTACTTCTGCCGCTGCTGCTGGCGGCCTGCGCGACGTCGCCGCCAAGATCGACCGGGCAGTGCCCGACTATTCCGCCGATGCCTTACGTGCGGTCACCCGCACCTACGGGGAGCTTCTTGCAGAGTGCGCAGGACGACGCAGCGAAGTGGCAGCAGAAGCTGAACGCCTCAACAGCGAAAAGCGCACGCTGATCGAGGCATGGCCATCCGCGCCGCCCTCGGCAAACACACATTGATGCCATCGCTCATCCAAGCGCCCTTTGGATAGCCATGCGCAGGTCACTCGGGGAAAATGGCACAGAGACAAAGGCAGACGCTTCAGCAAATCCTAAGTTTTTGAACCGTGTCGAGGTGACTATTTTTATGGATGGTTGCATCTTTTTAGCTTGATTTGCCAAGCTAAACACATGGTCGTTATCCTCACCAATTCCTGTAATGAGTAGCTCGACCTTAATGCTGCTAAGCGCACCAATTGCCTGCGGATAATCACAGACAGCAATTGGAAGACACCCGCTTAAGCTTACCATTTGAGATACAGTCTCACGAACTAGGCTATTGGGCTCAACAATTAAGACGTTTATCGGCATTCTCAGTTCCTAAATTGATAGAGTCATGGTAACTGTCGAATGCTCAGCAATAGTGCCAGTGCGAATCTCTTGGGTATGTGGGAGATTTCGTACACCTGATCAAGCAGTGCAAATGCACGTTGATCGAGGCGTTGCTGTCCGAGCTAGTACGGGCCGCCAACCAAGCCGCCGCCGCTCGATAGCGCGCTGGCTGCGCCGTGCCCGGAAGTCCCGAAACCCGAATCGCCCGACTACGACGTGTGGCAGGCCTGGGCGATCAACCTGCTGCAGCAGTACGCCGAGTGCGCCGCGCGGCACGCCAAGGCCGTGCAGGCCTGGCCAAATTAGCGCGATCACGGTGGCCGGATCGTCGGCTACTGGTCGCCAAGGCGCGCGGGCGGACTGGAATAATCTCGCCTTTCGGCAGGCCGGGTGAGCAGGCGCATGGCGACGTGCATCGGCACGCCTATCTCACATAGCCTGCGCGCCGAGTGAGCAATCCCATGGGCCGCCTGGCCATTGAGTACGGCATCAACGAGCAGGGCAGTAATGCGGTCAGTTCGACGTTCCATTCGGCAATGCTATTGCCCTCAGCTTACTCGGTTTTGATGCAGATCAAACATCATGCAGTCGCGCGGCTCGCTGCAGATCAACCGCTATACTGTGGATTCATACAGTATTAGCAAGCCATGAGACCACCACTTTCCCGCGAAACCCTGATCGCCATCTGCGACCGCAACCGTGGCCATGAAGATGTGGCTGCCCTGCTTTGGGAGGTCAAACGGATGCGCGCCCTACTCCTACGCTCGCACGATTATTTGCGGGTAGCGCCGACGTCGTCGACGGCGCAGATTGTCGGCGAAGGGCTACGGCGGGATCTGAACAAAGAGCCGGTCGTGATGGAGCAGCCGACCCTTTAGACTTTACTGAAATACAGCTGTAAGTCATTGTTTTTCTATGGGTTATACAGTGGTTTATTGTGGGTCAAATATGAGGCCGAAAATGACCCTAAACGGTTGAATCTACAGCAAAAACGCGGAATGTATATTCTGTAACAGCCTGTAATTTAACGAGCGCTACCGGCTTCGAACTCGTATAGTTAACACACGAGGAGAACCGCCATGAAAACGCTTGCCATCATTCTTGCTGTTGCCGCACTGAGCGGCTGTGCCACCACTTACCCGGGTCCGGCCAACTACGGTACCCGTGCCTACGCCCCGGCCGATCCGAACGGCTGGCAGGTCGTCTCCGTCACCCCGGTGCCGGTCGGTACCGGCGCCAACGCCGGCGATGCCGGCCGCGTCAGCTCGGAACCGGTCACGACGACTTACGCCGCGGCCCCGACCACGGTCGTCACCCAGCCCGTCTACGTGCCGGCTCCGGTGTACGCACCGGCGCCGATCTACGCACCTGCCCCGATCTACGCCGACCCGTTCTGGTACCCGCCGATTTCGATCGGCCTGAACTTCGGCTGGAGCAACTGGGGCCATGGTTACCGTGGCGGCTACGGTGGATACCGCGGCGGCTTCCGCGGTGGACGCCACCGTTAAGCAATATCAGGCGCCCGTCCGGGCTGCAAGGCATCAAGAGGCTGCGCCATTGGCGTGGCCTTTTTTTTCGCCCGCCACCGAATGTACATACGCCACCCGCCTTACGTATCTCTTACGCATTTGCATGAATGACGCATGCTGCATCGCGTCACAGCAATGCATTGCTGTTGCCCGTTTGCTATCCTACAATCGGTCGAGTTGGACCTGGCCGAGCAGGCCCCCGGATGCGAATAAAAAACACAGGAGACAGCAATGGATTTCACCTCGAAAGCGTTGTTTGCAAGTGTGGTACTGGGCTGGTCGATGGTTGCAGTGGCCGCCGACCCGATCAAGATCGGCGTGGCGGGACCGTTCACCGCGGGCTCGGCGCCGATGGGTGTCTCGATGCGCGACGGCGTGCGCCTCGCGGTCAGCGAGATCAATGCCAAGGGCGGGCTGCTGGGACGCCCGATCCAGCTGGTCGAGCGCGACGACGAAGCTAAGAACGAGCGCGGGGTGCAAATCGCGCAGGAGCTGGTCAGCAAGGAGCGCGTGGTCGCGACTGTCGGCTACGCGAATACCGGCGTGGCGCTGGCCGCCCAGCGTTTCTACCAGGACGGCAAGATCCCGATGTTCATCAACGTGGCGACCGGCTCGGTCGTCACCAAGAAGTTCGAGGGCCAGCCCGAAAACTACACCTTCCGCAACTCCGCCAACGACACCATCCAGTCGGCGATGATCGCCCAGGAAGCCGTCGGCCGGCGCGGCTTCAAGAAGCCGGCGATCCTGGCCGACTCCACCAACTACGGCCAGCTCGGCCGCGCCGACCTCGAGAAGGTGCTGGAGTCCAAGGGCGTGAAACCGGTCGCGGTCGAAAAGTACAACATCGGCGACGTCGACATGACCGCACAACTGCTGCGCGCCAAGCAGGCCGGCGCCGACGTCGTGCTCACCTACGGCATCGGCCCGGAACTGGCGCAGATCGCCAACGGCATGCAGAAGCTGGGCTGGAAAGTGCCGATCGTCGGCAGCTGGACCCTGTCGATGGCGAATTTCGTCGACAACGCCGGCAAGAACGGCGAAGGCACGCGCATGCCGCAGACCTTCATCCAGGAACCATCCACGCCCAAGCGCAAGGCTTTCATCGACGCCTACGTCAAGGCCTACAACCCGCCGGCCGGGCGCATGCCGTCGGCGGTGTCGGCGGCCCAGGGCTACGACTCGGTCTATTTATTAGCTGCGGCCATCAAGCAGGCCGGCAGCACCGACGGACCGAAGATCCTGGCGGCGCTGGAAAATCTTCAGGCGCCGGTGGAAGGCGTGGTCACCACGTATAACAAGCCGTTCAGCAAGATCGACCACGAGGCGATCAACTTCGAGAATACGCAGTTTGGTGAAGTGCGGGGTGGGCGGGTGGTGTTGGCGAAGTAAGACCAAAGTCCGCATAGCTACGTCGTCCCTGCGCAGGCAGGGACCCAATTTTTGCGAACAGTCGTCAGCATCGGTTACGGGCTCTCGACGAACTTGGGCCCCTGCCTGCGCAGGGGCGACGCGCATACGTCAACGAAGACACACCTGCACCTGATCGGGTAAACCATGGACATCCTCCTCCAGCTGATCGTCTCCGGCATCGCGCTCGGCATGATCTACGCCGTCATCGCCTTCGGCTACCAGCTCACCTTCGCCACCTCCGGCACCCTCAACTTCGGCCAGGGCGA
>Ga0265780_10009412_pt1 | contig 11720 bp, 12 predicted proteins | sample P1T30metagenome_FD_192432 | JGI IMG/M metagenome (GOLD analysis project Ga0265780, IMG submission 192432) | Plant litter microbial communities from East Loma Ridge, Irvine, California - P1 T30 | ecosystem: Environmental > Terrestrial > Plant litter > Unclassified | place: USA: California... | reverse complement strand
ATCTCCGCAGTCTACGTTCGGGGTGAAGCCTGGCTTATGTTTACCTCTGATGATTGCTGCAATCTTAGAGGTTAAGCGCCCCAAAATCTCGCCTTGTGCGTCAACAACAACCCATTGTTTGTTAACCGTTGCTTTGTTGGCTGAGACAGTTTTGTAACTTAACGTATTCACTTGCTTTAAATTAAATTATATTAAACAGTTTACTATACCCCGTAATTTCGGGACTGCAAAGATAGCTGTATTTGTTTAATTTACAAGTGGTTTATGAGATAATTTTTAAGCAAACAGGTTAAGGCAAGATAGTAATTGTTGTATCTGCTTTACCGATGTTAACAAATTTCTTAAAAGTTGAACTGTCAGGAGCAGCGCCTGCAGTTGGCCTATAACCACGATACAGTCCGGTTAATTTAATATAAGAAAGATTAGGCACATTGTATGACAATAAATTATCCTTGGCTAAGGAAACATAATCAGACGAGCCATAAAGATAATCATAACTGTTCGGCTGACAACATGTATCAATCAAAAGCTTAAGAAACGCCGTGTTTTGATTTGCACTATATTTTAACTGCACCGTTAATTGAACTACTTTTTGAATTTTAAAGTCTTTTGTATTTGAATATCCAATGCCAATAGTATTGTTGCTTTGATAAAAAGTTCTTTTATTGTACTCCAATAATAAAGTATAATCACCGGTGCCTAAAGGAATAAATTTAAGGTAGTATGCACCGTCTGTTTTTGTATAAAGCGAATCATATCTTTTTTGATTAAGCCCATTTATTGGGTTTCCCCAGGTTTTTAGTATAACCAACTTTACATTTGAAACCGGTTCGCCTGTCCGCGGATCTTTAATTACACCTTGAATTACCGTTTCGGTCTGCGGCGTAACATCCTCCTTATCACACCTGGACATGGAGCAAACGAGCAGAAATATCACAATAATACCAAGCGAACGAGCTATACTAAAATTCATGCAGTTAAGATAATAACTTACTGTACGTAACTGACTATCAATATGCAACATTAATTTTTAATAAATATTATTTCATAAAATCATCGCTCAAACAGTTATCTTTACTTTGTAATATTCGTTTATGAAGTCATATTTATCAATAATAATAGCCTTTTTCTTTTTAACCATACTTTTTTCGGCTTGCGAAAAAGAAGCTACTATTACACCGGTAACATCAAGCACCGCACTTACCGGCGGCGGAACCGGAACCGGCGGCGGCACTACCCCAACCCCAGTTGGCTCGACCGATTACCAGCCCTTAACCACCGGCACTACCTGGCGCTACCAAAACACGCAGAATGGTAAAACCGATACAAGCAGCCTTACCATAACCGGACAAACTAAAATAATTGACGCTAAAACATTTTATGAAATAGCTGAAAAAACAGGCACAGTGCTAGACACCAGCTACTATTACAAGGGAAACAATATTTATATATCAAACACCCAAAACTATGCAGATGGTATAGGCACGGAGTTTATTTACCTACATGATAATGAAGCCATTGGTTACACTTGGAGCGGACAAGCCGTTGCCAGCAATCCTTTAGTTACAGGAACCTACACCGGTAAAATATTGGAAAAGAACATTTCGAAAACCATATTAGGTAAAGCATACAACAATATTATTCATACACAAATAGCAATTACTATTACCGTTTTTGGCATTCCCGGCACTGCAACCACCGATATGTATATAGCCAAAGGCATTGGTATTGTACAAGCCGATGTTAATGATAGTGGCGATGTAACTACTGCTAAAATAATTGATTACAGTATTAAGTAACATACCGCAACAACAAAATAACCAAAAACGATATAGAGTAATAATACCTGTTTGGGCATAAGATATATTTAATATACATTTATATCCCAAACACATTGTATGAAACAACCTGTACTTCATTATTTATTTGCAGGGCTGATAGTACTTCTGCTTTCGGCTTGCGAAAAAGAGGCAGCTGTAATACCTGTTGTATCTAGTACGCCCATAAACGGGTCGGGGGCAGGCAGTGGCGCCGGCACAGGCGGCAATACGTCGGGTACCACGGAAACTTACCAGCCTGTAAGCAACGGCTCCTATTGGAAATATGTTAGCACGGGCAGTATTACCGATGAACAAACCCAAACCATAACAGGTAGAACCGCCAGCTTTAACAGTAAAAACTATTATGAAATGAGCCAGGTTTCTAAAACTATAGATCCAAGTTTAGGCTATTTTAATACCGACAACGGCCTGTACAAGCTGCGGGCATCTACCTATATTAGCGGCGTTACTATAGAACTTACCTACCTGGATGCCAATAAGGCAGTAGGCGAAACGTGGACAGCACCTATAACCGATAACGGACAGGTTAATGGCGTACCCGCTCGTGTGTTAGGAAAAATTATAGAAAAAGGCATTAGCCGCACTGTATTGGGCAAGAGCTACAGCAATGTAGTACATACCCAGGTTGATATACAATATAATATGGGCGGATTTGACTCTTATAGCTCTTATGACATGTATATTGCCAAGGGCGTAGGTATTATTGAAACAAACAATACCATATTTGGCCAAAAGTTTTCAGATGTAAAGCTTGTAGAATACAGCATTAAATAATACTTAATCATAACCTGTTGAACTGGAATATCAGGTTCGGGTCATCTACAGTCGGCTTTGTAAACGCTGAGCCATAATTAACCGTAACCATTATAAAAGTATCGCCTTAGCCTGATAATTGTGCACCTTGTTGCATGAATAACATCCGTTTAAGCGTACTTGATCAATCGCCGGTGCGCAAAGGCGTAACTGCCAGCCAGGCAGTGGCCGAAACTGTTGAACTGGCTAAACTTACCGACTCTTTAGGTTATACCCGTTTTTGGGTATCCGAACACCATAATACCGGCAGTTTAGCCGGTTCTACCCCCGAAGTGTTAATTGCACATTTGGCAGGGCAAACCCAACAAATGCGCATAGGTTCGGGCGGGGTAATGATGCCCAATCACAGCACCTTAAAAGTGGCCGAAAATTTTAGGATGCTTGAAGCACTGTTTCCGGGTCGTATTGATTTAGGCATGGGTCGTGCGCCAGGTACCGACAGGCTTACCGCCGGCATACTCAACCCATCTAACCAATTTCGGGAGCAGGACTTTGTAGAGCAGTTAGCCGATTTACAAAACTATTTTAACGACACGGCCGAAAATGGCCCGGTGGCGGCCAAGATAAGGGCCATACCCATGGTAGACACTGTACCAGCTATGTGGCTATTGAGCAGTAGCGGACAAAGCGGATTGTTTGCCGCCCACTTTGGCACGGGCTTTACTTTTGCCCATTTCATTAATCCGGCGGGCGGCGCACAGGCCGTTGATTTGTACCGCAGCCGTTTTCAGCCATCGGCAGAATTACCACAGCCCGAAGCTAACGTAGCCATCTTTGCTTTTTGTTCAGAAGACGAAGAGAAAAACAGGCAACATTTGGCCGTAATGGATTACCGCTTTTTACAATTTGAAAAAGGTGGCCCTATTTTGCCTCTAACTTATGAAGACATAAAAGATACAACCTACACCCTGCCCGAGCAGGAGCGTATTAGATATAACCGCAGGCGCGTAATAGCTGGCACACCAGCGGAAATGAAAAACATTATTACTAAGCTGGCTAATACCTACAATGTAGATGAGGTTATTTTAGCCACCATTGCCGAAGATTTTGACGACCGCTTAGCATCGTACCGCTTGTTAGCGCAACAGTTTAAATTGGAGCCCCAAAACGCAGGCATGAGCCATGCTACTGCTTAATTATAGATAAAACACAATAAAAAGCCAGCCCAATGGGGTTGGCTTTTTATTGTGGATAACTGCTAACATGTTGGATATTAAATGCTACCTTTGCAAACAATATTCAACCTTAAATATTACTTATAGCAATTTTTACTATAACAATATAAAGTTCGTCGTGATCATAATTATCTTCTTTTTTGCCCACTGGTTTTTGTCTTTGTTCTTCCAAACATTTTATTTACACCGGTACGCCGCTCATAAAATGTATAGCACTCCTAAATTTACCGAGCGTGTTTTTCACTTCTTAACATTTGTGTGCCAGGGGTCATCGTTTTTAAACCCGCGCGCGTATGCTATTATGCACCGCGAGCACCACGCTTTCAGCGATACTGAGAAAGACCCGCATTCACCACACTTTTTTACCGATGTATTTCAGATGATGTACAGAACGGCGGTAAGTTTCAGATTATACGAAAAACGCGTAAAAGAACCGGATGCACAGTTTAAAGGCAATTACCCTGAATGGCGTTTGCTGGATTACTATGGTTCGCATTTAGTAACCCGTATAGGCTTTGGCGTATTATATGTTGCTTTTTATGCTGCCTTTGCAACGGCTTGGTGGCAATGGCTTTTATTGCCAATTCAATTTATTATGGGCCCGTTGCACGGTGCTATTGTAAACTGGTGTGGTCATAAATACGGCTACAGTAATTTCGATAATGGTGACAAATCTAAAAACACCACGCCTTTCGACTTTTTAATGCTAGGCGAACTATTTCAAAACAATCACCATAAACGCCCTAACAGCCCTAACTTCGGTGCCCGCTGGTTCGAAATTGACCCGGTTTATCCGGTTATGAAAGCCCTGCACTGGATGCATATTATCAGGCTGAGGAAACCCGCAATGGCTTAGCTTGAAAGAGTCAAGAGTATAGAATCAAGAATACAGATATGAAGCCGTTAGCAATAACGGCTTTTTTATTTCTTTTTGCTTAAGATGTAACATCTGTATTCTTGACTCTGTACTCTTGATTCCAAAAAACTATCTTTGCCACTCATAAACAAACTACTATGAGTGTATCGGTATTAGCTCAAACTTTAAAAGGTTCTGAGATCATCAAAATAGGTAACGAAATTAATGAGTTAAAACGCCAGGGGCAGCAAATTGCCAACTTGACCATCGGCGATTTTGACCCCAATATTTACCCCATTCCTGATGAATTGCGCGACGGCATTATTGCCGCTTACCAGGATAACCAAACCAACTACCCGCCTGCCGATGGTATGCTGGATTTGCGCAAGCAAGTATCGGCTTTTTTGGCCGAGCAGCATGGCATCAAGGTAACTACTAACGAAGTACTTATTTCGAGCGGTTCACGCCCTATCATCTATTCTATCTTTTTAGCTTTGGTTGATAAAGGCGATAAGGTTATCTATCCTTTACCCTCATGGAACAATAACCACTACTGCCATATTACCGGTGCCGAAGAAATTCAGGTGCCTACCACAGCCGAAAACAACTTTTTGCCTAAAGCGGTTGATATTGCACCACATTTAAAAGGTGCTACCCTGTTGTGCTTATGTTCACCGCAAAACCCAACAGGTACCATGTTCGAGAAAGCCGACCTGGAAGAAATTTGCGACTTGGTTATTGCCGAAAATGCAAGCCGACAACCGGGCGAAAAACCGTTGTACATTATGTACGATCAAATTTATGCCATGCTAACCTTTGGCAAACAACATGTAGACCCGGTTACTTTACGCCCCGAACTGAAAGACTATACCGTATATATTGATGGTATCTCTAAATGCCTGGCTGCTACTGGTGTACGTGTAGGCTGGGGCTTCGGCCCGGAGAATGTGATTTCTAAAATGCGCTCCATTGTAGGCCATATGGGTGCCTGGGCACCCAAAGCCGAGCAGGTAGCCACCGCAAAATATTTACAGCAAGACGAAGCTTTACACAGCTATCTTAAAAACTTCAGCAGTCGTATCCAGGAAGTGTTAAGCACTTTATACCAAGGCTTTCAACAATTAAAGGCCGAAGGCTTTGCCGTTGATGCCATTGAGCCAATGGGCGCCATTTATCTTACGGTAAAAGCCGATTACATTGGAAAAACTACTCCAGATGGCGAGGTACTGAATTCATCAGCCGACATCAACTTTTACCTCATCAAAACGGCCAAAGTAGCCCTGGTGCCATTCTCGGCGTTTGGTACAGGCGATGAAGTGACCTGGTTCCGCGCCTCGGTGGGTACCTCTACTTTAGAAGATATTCAAGGCATGATTCCACGCATTCGTGAGGCACTGAGCCAGTTGAAGTAAATCATTGAACTAAAACAATTCCTGTCATGTTGAGCTTGTCGAAACATTAGCCGCTTTGCTAAGTCTTCGACAAGCTCAGACTGACACGACTAGCTCTCCGCGATCTCACTATCGTTTGAAATTGCACCTTTTTTCGCTCCCCGCTCCAAAAACTTCGCTCTCCCTTACGCTGCATCAGATATATACTTCACCAAACTACGTTTGGCTACAGGCAGCAAGGTTTGCTCTAATGGGAAAGTAACACTGGTTTGCACATGGTACATGGCCGGGTTGGGCAGGTGCTTGCGGTTTCTGATCAATTGCTGTTTGATGCTTTCTGGCGTATTAATTAAGCTGTGTTCAAAAGTATCTACCAGCTTAATGTGGATGCCGCGGTATTTGTCGTCTTTATTCTCGAACAGCGTTACCTGATATTCATACACATGGTTAATTTTAGCAACACCATTACGCAAAGTAAAGTACCCTTCATAGGGCAATAAAGGCACCACACCAACCGGGTCTATATCAACGCAGCTTTCTACAAAATCATAAATTTGCTTGCCGGTTTGCAACGCCGGGTCCATTTTGCGTAGGGCGTAAGATATGATCTGCTCAATCTCGTTCATGGTATAATCGTCGTTCACCATCTTTTGATAGGTGAGCTTTACGGCTTCTATGTCGGCCTGGGTAAGGCGCTGGGGGAAGTTCTGCTGTAATAGCGTCTTATTCTGCTTAAAATCGAGCAGGTTATTGTAGTGAAAAATCAGGTCGGATAAGTTGGGGTACAAATGGCTTTTGTCAAAGTGCCGGTTTATTTCCTGCAGGTAATCCAGCAACACGTACTTTTTATACTCAAAATCTATCGATCCTTCTATAAACCAGTTTCTGCTTAACGATTTCATAGGCAAACCCTTAATTAATTAACCCAATTTAAAAATAAAAAGCCAACTTTGCATCATGCCTGCCGGAACGCTATACCTGATCCCGGTTCCACTTGCTGAGGATGCCGCGGCCCAATCTTTTACACCTTACCTGGTTAATACCATAAACCAGTTAAGTGAGTATATTGTAGAAAACGAAAAAACTGCCCGTAAATTTTTGAAGCAGGCAGGTTTAACTATTCCGCAAAGCCAGTTGGTTATTTATGATTACGGCAAGCACCAACGCAATACCGATGTTAAAGAGTTTTTTACAGGCCTTTTAGCCGGTAAAGATGCCGGCCTCATGAGCGAAGCAGGCTGCCCCGGTGTAGCCGACCCTGGTGCCGAAATTGTGGCCGAAGCGCATAAACGCAGCATTAAGGTGGTACCTTTAGTTGGCCAAAGCTCCATTTTGCTTGCCCTGATGGCCTCGGGCTTTAACGGACAAAGTTTTACCTTTCATGGCTATTTACCCATTGATAAGGAACAACGCAGCAAGCGTATTAAAGAACTGGAAAGCCAGGCCGAACGCTTTAGTCAAACCCAGTTATTTATTGAAACGCCTTTCCGCAATGATTCTTTACTGGCCGAAATATTAAAGAGCTGCAAACCAACTACCCGCCTTTGTATTGCCTGTAATTTAACCGCAGCTAATGAGCTGGTACAAACCAAAACCATTAACGAATGGAAAAAGCAGTTACCCGATCTGCATAAGCAGCCCACCATATTTTTGCTCTATAAATCTTCATAAAGCTCCCTTAACTCAATTTTTGTAAGCATATTTGAGTTATATGACGCCCGTTGCCAGTACCCCTGCCGAAGTATTAATTGTAGGTGCCGGTCCATCCGGTTTAATGATGGCCGCGCAGTTGCTACGTTATGGCATCCAACCTGTAATTATCGACAGCAGGCAGGGTCCAACTCATCAATCAAAAGCCCTGGCTGTACAGGCACGCTCGTTAGAAATTTATCGTCAGCTGGGTATTATTGACCCGGTAATAAGTGGCGGCAAGCAGGCTAAAGGATTAAACTTTCATTATGACGGTGAAGAGCAGGCCACCTTTTCCATTAATGATATAGGAACTCATATCACGCCTTTTCCTTTTGTGCATATTTATGAGCAAAGCAAAAACGAGCGAGCGCTACTGGGCTATTTAACGCAGCACAGTTGCCCCGTGTATTGGAACACCACCTTAGTTGCCGTGCAGCATGGTACTGGTGTGGTTAATGTTACATTAAACAATCAGGAACAACAATACGACTTAATTTGCAACTGGCTTATAGGCGCCGATGGTGCACATAGCACAGTTCGTAAATTGTTAAACATTCCGTTTACGGGCGATACTTATCCGCACCAGTTTTACCTGGCAGATTTGGTTTTGGGGCAAGACGGCGACTTCATGAACATGCACCTGAGCCAAAAAGGCTTTGTTGCGTTTTTCCCCATGCCCGAAAAAAATGCATACCGGGTAGTGGGAAACCTTACGGCAGAACTCGCCAGTAAAGAAGACTTGACGCTTGACGATGTACTGCCTTCCTTACAAAAAATTACCCGCAAGCCATTGGAGATTACTCAATGCAACTGGTTTACCACCTACCACTTGCATCACCGCATGGCCGATAAGTTTAGCCAGGGCCGATGCTATTTAATTGGCGATGCCGCGCATATTCACTCACCAGTGGGCGGGCAGGGCATGAACACCGGCTTGCAGGATGCCTACAATTTATCGTGGAAGTTAGCCGGGGTAGTTAATAAGCGGTTGAAATCAACCATACTAAGTACCTATGCTACCGAACGCATGCCGGTGGCCAAACAACTGCTTAAAACTACCGACAGGGCTTTTAACATCATTATGTCGGGCAGTATGTGGGCGGGTTTGTTTAAGAAGTTGATATTGCCTGTTATGCTCAAACAAGCCTGGAAAAACGACAAGTTAAAGCTCGAATTTTTTAAACGCATTTCACAAACCGGCATCAGCTATCCGCACAGTGCGCTGAGCTTGCATTTGAGCCAGTTGAAAACCATTAGGGCTGGCGACCGCCTGCCTTACCTCAAGGTATTTGATGAAAAGAAACTACAGGAAACCGACCTGCATGCCTGGTGCAGCAAACCCGGCTTTACACTTATTACCATGGGCTCCTTGCAGGAGCTATACTTGTTTAGCCTGGCTAAATGGATAACTCAGAACTATAATGGCTGGCTTAACTTTTTCCACCTGCCACCATCGGTTAAAAATCAGCGGGTGTTTGATGCCTTCGATATTAAGGAAGGGCAAAACAAAGCCATCATTGTACGCCCCGATATGTATATTGGGTTTATAAACGATGTGGTGGATCTAGAGATGATGAAGAATTATCTGGAGAATGTGGCGGGGTGTATACCCGGTTAAGTGTTCACGGATAAATTGCCCCTATAAGTCATTAAACTTCAAAATACTTGGTTTTTATCCATGAAACCTCATTTTATGCAGACTGAAAAAGGGCAATATTCGACGAAAATCCATCAAAAGTGTTCACGCGTGAACGCTTTTTGAGCGGTTTATGAACACTCTCATGAACAGTTTTTGGCGACTTTTAGCCGTGTATGGTTTCGCCTTTGCCGTAGTTTTGAATTACCTGTGCCTCGTAGGCTAAAAAGGCAGCCCAGCGCGCATCTACATCAATAGTACCTGCATACTTTTTAGCCAGGCGGATAAACATGCTGTAATGCGTGGCTTCGCTTACCATGAGTTCGTGGTAAAATTTGGCTAACTCCTCATCGTTAATATTTTCGGATAGTACCTTGAAGCGTTCGCAGCTACGGGCCTCTATCATGGCCGAAAACAGCAGCCTGTCTATCAGCTGATCTATACGGCTGCCACCATGTTTCAGGAACTTGAAGAGCTCGCCCACGTAACTATCCTTACGCTCCTTGCCCAGCACGTAGCCTCGCGAAAGAATAATATCATGCACGCGTTTAAAGTGTTCCATCTCCTCCTGTGCCAAGGCGATCATTTCCTGTACCACATCGCTCAGGTTAGGGTTTTGGATAATTAAGGTAATGGCATTGGTGGCCGCCTTTTGCTCGCAATAAGCATGGTCGGTCAGGATTTCTTCAATGTTACTTTCTACTACGTTTTTCACCCAACGCGGGTCGGTAGGTAATTGCAGTTTCAGGATGGTTTTCTCGCTCACAAGAGCAAAGATAGTGGATTTAGATCAAGAGTATAAACCTTAGCTTAAGATGCCCGTACTAACGTTATTCAGACAGTGGTCTCGACTCTGATTCTGTATTCTTAAATCAGATTCTTTACTATCTGTACAAATTCTTACTCTCAATAAAATTCAGCACGGCATCGGGTACAAAGTACTGTACGTTCTTTTTATCGGCAATGGACTGGCGAATGAAGGTGGCCGAAAGTTCCATGAGCGGGGTCATGGTGATGGTTACGGATGGATGCGAGGCCAGTTCGGCATTTTCATAACCGGGCCGTGGGTATACAAACACTTTATAATCGCGCAGAATAAGCTTGTAGTTTTTCCACTTGTGCAGGCTGGCCAGGTTATCAGACCCCATAATTACGGCAAACTCGTGCTGCGGATATTGTGCTTTAAGGTGGGTCAGCGTGTCAATGGTGTAAGAAGGCTGCGGCAGCTTAATTTCCACATCGCTTACTTCCAGGTTGTCGGAGTTATCGGTTGCCAGGCGAGCCATTTCCAGTCGGTCGTACGTGTTTATTAAACCGCCGTACTTTTTAAACGGATTTTGAGGCGTAACCACTAGCCAAACCTTATCCAGTTGGGTGTGGTTGGCCATATAGTTGGCAATTATTAAGTGCCCAATATGGATGGGGTTAAAAGAACCGAAAAGCAAGCCTATTTTCATGTGTTTCAGTTTGCAGTTAAGTTACTAATTAAATGCGTTGTAAACAATTGTGGAAAAGGCGAAGCCTATGCAAACTAAGCTTTTAAAAAATTCCCAACAAGCTCTTCTGCCTCTTTGCAGGCGGTTTCGAGGTCGTAATTTTTAAGGATCACATCAAACTTTGGCGCGTAGTTGAGTTCCTTTTCGGCCTTATCAAAACGTTCATTTAATTTTTCAACGCTATCGGTACCGCGGCCGGTTAGGCGTTCTTTCAATACTTCTAATGATGGTGGCTGCACAAATATAGCCAGCGCCTGGTCCTGATACTTGCGTTTTAAGTGCAGGCCGCCTTCTACATCAATATCAAAAATAACGGTTTTGCCTTTGGCCCAAATACGCTCAATTTCCTGGCGCAAGGTGCCGTAAAATGTACCGGTATATACCTCTTCAAATTCTACAAATTGCTTTTTGGCAATACGGTGTAAAAATTCTTTAATGGTAATAAAGTAATAATCTTGAGCATGCACTTCATCACCTCTGCGCTCGCGGGTGGTAGCCGAAATAGAAAACTCCAACTCAGGAAATTTAGTAAGCAGGTGATGAACGATAGTAGTTTTACCAGCGCCGGAAGGAGCAGAGAAGATAAGCAGTTTGCCCATTTTGTTTAGTGAGTGGTTAATTGAGTTAAGTGGTTGATTGGTTTAAACTACTTAACTCAATCAACCACTTAACCAATCAACTATAATACATTCAGTAATTGTTCTTTTATTTTTTCCAGTTCTTCTTTCATGCCTACTACCAGCTTTTGCATGGCGGCATCGTTAGCTTTTGAACCCAGGGTGTTTATTTCGCGGCCAATTTCCTGCGATATAAAGCCTAG
>Ga0265780_10009411_pt1 | contig 11720 bp, 13 predicted proteins | sample P1T30metagenome_FD_192432 | JGI IMG/M metagenome (GOLD analysis project Ga0265780, IMG submission 192432) | Plant litter microbial communities from East Loma Ridge, Irvine, California - P1 T30 | ecosystem: Environmental > Terrestrial > Plant litter > Unclassified | place: USA: California... | reverse complement strand
CTTGCATGATTTTCCAAAAGAGCTGGATGGTAGGGTGCTCGAGGCCGTCGTCGCCGATGACGTACACGCCGCCGTATGCGGTGTTGCGGCGCAGGTCGTCGACGTCGATGGAGGTGCGGGTTCCGCTGACGAGGGTCTGGAGTTCAGAGTGGTTGAACATGGAGAGCCATGAGGGCTGCACCATTTGTCGGAGGCCGCGTAGGAATGCGGTGGTTTGCTGGTAGGGCTGGTTTTGTAGGCGGTGGCGCGCCATGTAGCTGATGTATACGAGGCGGTTGTGGTTTGTGACGGGTGTGTTGGCGCCGTCGGGCTTGAGCTCTTTGTCGATGGCTAGGGTCTTCTTGGGGGATGTGGCGTGGTCGGTGACGACGGTGTCTGTGACGGTGAAGTTTAGGGAGAAGTCTTCGACGTCGCCCGAGTAGGTCTTGAGCTTGTGCAGGCCTTGGTACAGCTCGTCATCGAGGTCGCGCAGGTCGTTGAGGGTAGGCCGGTAGCTGGATTCGTTGGGCGCTGAGCCCTCACCACCAGTCAATGCCCATTTGCGGAGGAAGAAAGGCGCAAAGTTGACGTCGACAAGTATACCTTCGTACAGACACTTGCCAATGATCCGACCGAGAAACTCGTATCGTTGTAGAAAGTTCGATACTTGTATACGAAATTCTGTCGACTGATCATGGAACCCGGCCGTCCTCAAAGCAGCTCTGAGCTCTTCAATAGCTGTCGGATTTGGATACAGCAGGTGCTGATCATTTTCGATGAACATGTCGATCGAGTCTGTTGGCATGAAAGCCCGATCGGTGACACTAGTCAAAAATTCTTTCGTGACACCGCCACCGTCAATGCCAGCCTCAGGAGACCCAAACTGGTCCATAAAAGTAATCTGGATAGGTTCCTTGAGACCTGCACCTAGCGGGTAAAACTGCTCAAAGGCGTCCTCAAATTCGTTCTCTCGCCGGATCTTTGCGGTGTGCTTGTCAAATTGGTTTCGGGAGTCGGGCTGCTGCATTATCCGAAAGCGCCATGCTTCCGGATCTGCGCTTCCTCTTCGCTTGGTCATGTCTAAAAGGACAAACTCGCGAAAAATCTTGACACGTGTGGTGAAAGGGATGAAGAAGGGCATGTTCTGCAAAATCTGCAAGCGTGGCGCAACAGCTTGCAAGTACCGTTGTCTTGACGCTTTTCGCTGCTTTCGCTGTAGCCGTTCTAGTCGTCGTTGTTGTAGTGTTCGACTTGTACCGATAAGCTGTGGCGTATCGTCGACCTCTTCTTCCTCTTCGTCATTGTCGTCTGCGTCTTCCTCCGTGATCTTATGACGCGACTCTTCTTCTTGAACAACGGCCGGAATGAACCCCGTCATGTCGAATCGTGAAGTCATCAGCCAGTGGTCCGCTGGCAGAAACTTGCGCCTCGAATCTCGTTCGTACACCATGCGAAGCAACCCGGTGACCAGTCCCTTGACATAGTCGATTTTCAATCCTGCCACGCCTCCGATGGACGGCTCCGCTGTATCCTTCTGTACAGCGCTCTCTAGTGCCTGGGAGCTGAAGAAGCTGATAGTGCTGGAACTGCTGGTGCTGTCTCCTGAGCTGGTGATATCTGCTCCATTAAAGTACAGTGTAAATCCCAGATTCTTGAGGAAAGTGGTCAGATCGCGGACTTCTGACAATGGCAAACCGTTATCGCGGACCTGGTTCGAAGATACGCCGTGCTGTGACGAAGCGAAGAACTCCTCGTCGTCTGTCACCTTGAGCACAAAGGTATACAACTCCAGAAAGACTAGGATGACTCGCCACTCGTCGGCCGTTGCAGCCTCTCGGTCGACTTCCTGGTGTGCTGACTGCCAGAATCCGCCCGACGCAATTGTGGTGTCCGTACTCGGCTTGGGTTTCAACAGGCCAATGGCTGAGCGAGAATCACGGAAGATGGTCGCGAAGACGGACGAGCGTTTCGAAGCCTCCCAGAAGTATCGTATCGCAGGCATCTTACGTGTGTTTCCGGAACGCGAATCTGACGGGCCAAAGTACAGCCACATCCGTATTTCATCGCCACGACGTGGGAAGAAGCGAAGCAGGGCCAGGGCGTAATTGGCTAGCTGCCGAGCTTCCTCAATCTTCTCGTCATCAGTCGCCTCTGAGGACTGAGACAATCCGGTCAACAAGCTGCCGATGCCTTCTTGGTTGACTAATGATAGCACTTGTTCTTTCAGAAAGCTGGTCACTGCTTCGACTGCGCCTGTGCCATCAAGGTCTTCGTCCTCAACCTCCTCGATGGGGTCAGCGCGGTCGATAATGTTGATGGGCAGCGAGTTTAGCAACAGGGATACAACAGACACAAAGTCTTTGTGTACGACGTAGGCCTCGGGCGTGTTGAAGTTGTGTGCGTAGCGGTGGAAGTAGACGAAAGAGCCGAGGAGCCGTAATCGGCTTGGAGCATCTTGTAGCTCCGGCTGTTTGCGCAGACCCGGGCCTTTGAACAGGGTGGCGAGGGCATTCGCAAGCAGCTTGTAGTTGATCGAGTCGGCGAGCGAGTCGCGGAACTTTTGTACTAGAGGTGGTGGCGAGCCGGACGTGAGGAGTGGGAGTGGTAGGAAGGCGTATCCAAAGGCCTCATAGGCGTCCAGGGTATGCGGCGTGACCTGCTTCAGCGGTGATACAACTGCACCGTATATCTCCTCCCACGCTGCTGAGTCGTCTTGTATTGTTGGTGCAAGCTTGGTGACAGCGTCTGCAAGTGTGTGATAATACGGCTTCGCAATCCGTGACGTCTCGGCGGGTATTTGGTCGGCGACGAAGCGGAGGAGCTTTACGAGGTTCTCAGAGCGTGACCATGATAGGGCTGCAGACTTGCTCTGTCGCTGTAGGATGGTCAAGAGGGCGTGCTCGAGTTTGGAATATGCTGATCGCCAGGGTCCTGTGGAAGTTGCAGGTATCTCCTCCTGCATCTGCATCCGTCTATTCCCATAGTGCTGTATCCGCCGTATGTCCTCTTCATTTCTCGAGGAAGCGAAACGCAGCAGGCGCTGCAGTTGAACCAACGCTTCTCCCTGTGACGCATAGCCTGATGCTGGGCCATCGACGGCTGCACCCTCTTGAGCATCCCAGGATCGGCGCAAACTGTCCGCGACCTGCTTTCTGCTCGCATGCCCGCGCCATACACGCTGTATCCGCTTGGCGGCCTCCTGTGTGTCTCGCTCGCGCTGTCGCTGTGCTCGGTCTTGCTGCGCCTTTCCGAGGGCCGCCTGTGACCCGGCAGGAGAGCCGAGGCCAGTGCCAGAAGTTCCAAACGGGTTCGTTTTGCGACCACCGAGGTTCACATTGCGGGGGCGACGGTAGTTGCCCGAAAAAGAGGTGTGCATGGTGGCGGTTTGGACAGTTGAGTGGTGACGGCGGCCGTGGGGTGTGCGTGAGATACCACGTGTAGAAGTCTATTATGGAGTCGGCGGTCGTTGTTCGGAGAAAGGAGAGAAACGATGGTAAGCCAGTGGTTTGCTGCGGTAAACGCGTGGGTGATATCTCGACGGTCGCTGAGAGGGCTCGCAGTGAGCCAGCTACAAAGTCATAATATAGCAAGCCGGGTATCCTCGCAACTTGAAGTGATTGTACGCGGGTATCAACGTCTATTATTCAAGAAGGTCAAGTCACAGTCGAGTGTCCGCCTTCCACCAGCTTCCATCGTACTCCAGCAACGAAGGCGAGGCAGTCGTGGGTCGTAGTCAGCGGAGCGCCGCCGCGGTGGTTACCGTAAGGCTGAACCGCAGTTTAGCGTGCCTCGCCTCCCGTCCATGGCATCATCGCTTTATCAATATGGCTTCCGCAACTTCACCTCAACAATCAGCACTTGTCTATCTTCACGTGCGACAACGGACAATCTATGCGCTTGCTCTCCATCTTCTGACATTTCGTTCTTTTTCTAATCACGCGTGCTGGCGCATCTCTCTTGCAGAAAGCGTTATAGTACGCGCACGACATTCTGCACCTGTACCATTGATGAGCCGAAACAATTCTGGCTGTCGAGCTTGTTCGAAATAGTAACAGCCTCTCACCGTTTCCAATCTTCTATTCCTCTCTCTTGCCCTGACAATTTTATCTGGTACAGGCTCAACGCTAAGAAACTTGTGCGCCTCTGATTTGAAGACCCAAAATCTAATTCTGCTGAAATGCTGTATCTTTGGTACGGCCACACGCGCCATGAAGTAGAGGTACGTACCCATGCATATGTTGAATTGCTTCTACTTTCACACCATGGCCACTTCTGGCGTCCTTTATTACGCAGAAAACGATATACTACACACTTCATATTCTACCATATTCTACTCGATCCGCAGTCATGTCCTCCAACCACCGCACCTTCGGGCTCCTCCCTTCGGATCTCCCACCCGATAGTCCTCCAGCATACGCTGCAGAGCCGCCACCTGCATACTTTCCTGCTCCCCGGAGTAATGCTGTCTCTTTGCCAACCTACCAAGCAACGACATACACACGGGCAACATACGCGCAAACACATGCCTATGTTTTGACACGAGGACCTATCTTGCCGATATCGCAGACTCGTATATCACGGTCAAACGGGCGTGGAACGCAGTGTTGTTGCTTATGCATATGCATACTGGTGATTGCAGTCATTACGGTGGTTGTGAATGTTACGGACAAGTAATCATGAGCGAAGACGACACTCGCTTGAATTACAGCACCTGGATACAGTATAACATTCGACGACGACCATACACATTTCAGAAGACGTACCAATACCAACATCCGGGATCTTGGGGAGAAACAGATTCTAACATCCACCACGATCACCCGAATCACACTTCCGAACACCACTGCCATTTCATACCACTACATCCCCTCAACCGCAACCGTCGCATTCTCCATCCCAAACCCCAACTCCCCACCCTCAACCCCACCAACCGTCCAATTTCCCCTCCCACCCCCAACCCCTCCACAAACCTCATCAAATCCCCACCTTCCCCTTCAACACCTCAACCGCCACCTCCGTACTCCCCACCTCAATCTTCAAATCCCTAAGCGCAGCCCACTCCACCGCATTAGGATACAGCACCACAACACCCAGGACCAAAATGTCAGTTAGCGCCACGACGCTTAGGATGAGCGTGCATTTGCTCCACCATTTCGTAGCGGGCTTGGGCGCGATGTAGGACACGTCTTGGGCTTCGAGGTCCGCTGTGGATGTGGGGTGTTGTGGCGAGGCGAAGGGGTTGGTGGGCGCGGGGTGCTGCGCGTGCATGGGCGAGTCGTGGTATTTTTTGGGTGGGTTTTTCGGCGCGAGGTGCGGCGGCCCAGGACGGGGGTGGGCGTGTTGTCTAGGGCGGTGGTTTCGGTGGCGCAGGGGGACATTTTTTGGAAGAAAGAGATGGATGGATGGGTAGTAGATGACTTGTGTACAGTGTACTGAATTTTAGGGATCTGTGTGGTCTATATACTAGTGCTGCGAAGGGAGGAAGGGAGGTAGACGCGTTACTGACGCGGTGTCGTGGTGAATGCATTCCTCGCTACAGAATTCTGGTTCTGGACCTCGAGATGGATGGCTGGACATTCTATGCGCATGAACATCACGTGAGACGACAGCAGCTGATTGAACGAGTAGTAGAGCTCCTTGTGAGCTTGCTCTAAGGAGTGATTGAAGACGAACACTGATATGGACGGGAAAGATAGTAGGTCGTCCAAGCGGACAGCCCGACACGAGCACAAAAACATAGCATGACAGCAAAGCCGTAGATGTAAAGAATAGTTTCAAGTGCAACAATACTGCAGTAATTTGGAAATCATTTTCACTTGGGTGGCGGTGTGTACTTTTGTACATGTAAAACTCCCAGCACGTTGACCATCTCATTGGCGCTCGGCTATCCAGGACCCTGGCGCCCGTTTCAACGGCTTTGGGCAAGGCGCCGGTCTCAACAGCTGCACACCACACTTTCACATGCTGACTGCGACAACGCGGAACTGTGCGTATCAGTAGATAGATAGGCTCCGCTGTGAAAAATGTCGAACGTCCTGCTGCTCGATTCCCTTTCGTCGCGCAGTGGTCCTTCTGAACCAGATTTTGAGCCAGAACCGGACTTTTGGTACCATGGATGCAGATATGCTGCGATATGAGCAGAACCTTGCGCGAGAGACGGACTCTCACTCGTATTTTGAGCAGCACAACTCGAAATCTAGCTTGTTTTTCCAGGTCTTGCCAGCAGTTGTCCAGAACCGCATGCCGAATATGCCGTCGATACGGCAGTCCATCAGCGACTTACGGCGCACACGAGGTTCACACGGTAAGAATAGCTCCATGTCAGAGGAGTCTCTACCAGCTACGCCCCCGCCTGAATATGTATCGAGGCCTGGTACTGCCAGCGCAACGCCGTACGGACGGATGGGAACGAATTACGACGTCGAGGACGGGTCGTCTGTCGCAAGCTCCGCGTCTTCGATACGGTCGCTGAGCGTTCCGTACGAGACTGCGACGGGGATCAGCTGGCAGCATGCCAAGCACGGTAGGGATTCTATACTCAATACAGGTGAGAGATACTGATAGCGTGCAGGCGTGGTAGCAATGGAGCAAGCGCACCGACAAGCAAGCGCTCCGATGGACAAAGACGATATCATGGCCACCATCACGCGCTCGCAATACGTACACGGGTTGACTCTGCTATTGAGAAGCCTGCCTTCGGGACTCAGCGTAGTGGAGCAGATGAGCCTGCACGATGCGATACCACAGAGTGTTCTCGACCTACACGAGGCCGTGCCGCAACCTTTGATAAAAGCACATACTGAGCCTATGAGGCGAGAACCCGAACGGACGGCTCTCTGGAATATGACGGCATGGCTGGTTCTCAAGCTGTTTTTGCTGCTGCAGCTCTTGCTACCGTATGTCAAGCATTTTGCGCGGTGCGTGGCACAGTTCGAAAGCGAACACCAAGTCACGCGACGGGTGTTTAATACGGGCGTTGCGGTGGGTGCTGGGGTTAGTCGCGAGTGCTGGAAGTTGAGTCGGGCGGTGTGTGTTATGAATGATGGGATGCTCGGCGACGTCGTGTCGGACGCGGTAGGCTACTGCGCGGAGAGTATCGGCGGCGGGATTCAGCAGGGCATTGCGCAGGCACGATCGCAGCAGGGAGCGAAGAGGATAGACCGCAGAGTGGCAGTGAAATAGACTGCGAGTTCACACAGAAACATGTACATACTCCATGTGATGACGTGTTTTATAAGCGAGTGCGCATTACAAGCGAGTGCGCAACCCAAAACCACACCAAAAAGCGGACCTTTAGCAGGTTAACATCTCAACAACCACGGAACAGATTTATCCTAAAATTTTATTTTCAAGCTGCATATATGTAAGCAATCAAAAGATATAGTTATAGGATAATAGAAGGAGTGAATGTGAAGTTATAAAGCAGAAAAAAAGTATTGCCGCCTTTTCAGCCCCCAAATTCTATATCTCTATACATCGAGTTGGTAAGGCCTTAGAATCTCAGAACCTTAAGAGATACGGTGTCTAAGAATCTTAGTATGCACTTTTAGAGAAGTCTATTGTGTAGTTGTTGAGATGATGAGCTGCTGAAATTCTACTTTTTGGTGTGGTTTTGGGCTGCGCACTCGCTTGTAATGCGCACTCGCTTATAAAACACGTTGACGCTGCAGGTAAATGATGCTCTGGAATGATGCGTTATCGATTGTCTAGCGCGACGTGCACGGCCTATGGCCTCGAAAAAGTGAATTTCTGGGCCTTCTTGACCGCACTCACGGCCACGAACAGCCTCTGCTGCCACTCTTTCATCCCAAGTCGCCTCCTCCAGGGCGTATCTTTCTCCTGTAATTCTCCAAGTAGTACACTGCCGCACTCGCCAATTGACGCCATCGCACTTTCACTACAGCACACGCACCATGTTTGGCGCATTACGAAGATGTCCCGCGACATTGTCGCGCAGCGTCTCCACGGCCGCCATCTCCTCCAGTGCCCTCCGCGCGTCTTCCTTTAGAGCAACAAGCGCACTGCGGACGCCGTCCTCCCGCATCGCCAGTGTAAACAGCGCGGGCTTCCACCACAGCGCACAGTGGCAACAGATCGCGGCGGCACAGCAGCAGGCAGAGCACGTCATAAGCTCAGATGGCCCCATCACAGAGTTCAGGGACCTGGCGACGCGGGGTCTGGTGCACCCAAACGTCGTCGACACCATCACGAAGCAGATGCGGCTCACGACCATGACGGACGTGCAGACCAGGACCATCAACGAGGCATTGCTCGGAACCGACGTGTAAGCACAGCAACATCGTCACCACCTTTCCCTACTGACACGGCACAGCATCGCCCAGGCGAGGACCGGTACCGGCAAAACGCTCGGCTTCCTCATCCCCGTCATCCAGCGCATCATTGGAAACGACCCCAAACTGGGCGAGAAGCCGCGCGGATACAGGAGGGCGCGATCCGACGACATCCGGGCCATCATCATCTCGCCCACCCGCGAACTGGCCGAGCAGATTGCCGTCGAGGCCAAAAAGGTCACCTCAAACACGGGCATCATCGTGCAGACGGCCGTGGGCGGGACCCAGAAGAGAGCCATGCTCCAGAAGACGCAGCGCGAGGGTTGCCACATCCTGATTGCCACGCCCGGCCGTCTCAACGACATCCTCTCCGACGCGTACTCGGGCGTGAAGGCGCCCAACCTGAATGCCCTGGTCATGGACGAGGCCGACCGCCTGCTCGACGACGGCTTCCAGGCCGAGATCGACCAGATCAAGGAGCATCTCCCCGACCCGGCGCAGGTCGAGCGTCAGAACCTCATGTTCTCCGCCACAGTGCCCCGCAACGTCGTCGACCTCGTCCGCAGGACCCTCCGTCCCAACTTCCACTTCGCCAAGTGCGTCGACGAAAACGAGGAGCCCACCCACAAGCGAGTGCCCCAGAAGATGGTCCACCTCGCCGGCTTCGAAAACATCATGCCCTCGCTGTACGAGCTCATCCTGCGCGAACACAAGGCCGCACAAGCAGGCGAGGCCCGCCCCTTCAAGGCCATACTCTACTTCAACAGCACCGCCGAAGTCACGCTCGCCGCTTCCGTCTTCTACAAGCTCAGCGGCGGCTTCAAACGCAACACGGCCCTCAACGGCATGCGCGCCTTTGAAATCCACTCCAAGCTCTCCCAGCAACAGCGCACCCGCGCCGCAGACGACTTCCGCGCCGCGACTTCCGGCCTGCTCTTCTCCTCGGACGTGACAGCCCGTGGAATGGACTTCCCGAATGTCACGCACGTCGTGCAAATCGGCCTCCCGCGTGAGCGCGACACCTACATCCACCGCATCGGCCGCACGGGTCGTGCCGGCAAGGAAGGCGAGGGCTGGATCTTCTTGACACCGTTTGAGCGGAATGAGAGCCGCAGACGTCTGAGCGACCTGCCTCTCGCAGACGCAACAAAAGACCTCCAGTGCGCATCGCTCGACATGAGCCAGTCTGTCGAAGTCCCAGAGAACGTCGGAAAAATCCTGTCAGACTGCGTAGACGCGCACAAGAAGGTCTACCCCGACCAGCTTGACGCTGCCTTCCGCGGCCTGTTTGGCTCGTACCAGTGGTACAGCGATAAGCAGGGTCTCGTCGAGGGCGCTAAGCGTCTCGCTGAGTTTGGCTGGGGCATGTCTATGCCTCCGCCCGTGCCGTCGAGTGTGTTTTCCGGGGGTGGTGGCAGGAGGGGAGGCGGTGGTAGCCGGGGCGGATTCGGTGATCGCAACGGCAGCCGCGGAGGTGGTGGTGGGTATGGTGGAGACAGGGGCGGAGAGCGCGGCGGCGACAGGCGAGGCGGAGGCGGAGGCGGTTTTGGCGGCGACCGGAGGCGTGACGGCGGCTTTGAGCGAAGAGGAGGTGGTGGAGGTGGCGGAGACCGGAGAGGCGGTGGTGGATTCGGCGGCGACCGAAGAGGAGGTGGTTTCGGCGAGAGGAGGGAGTCGACACGCATGGACTTTTAGATGACGCGGCCGCCGTTTAGGAGAAAGACCTTCTTGTACACTATATAGATACCCGAGCTTGTAGGGTTGGGGTTGTCACGATAGATGCCGGATGGATGCATTGGGCGGCGTTTCTTTGACCATAGGGGCCGGCCGTGGATCTCTTCGATCTGTTCCTTTTTGTTTTTGTATTTGCGGTTTACGACATCTCCAATCTAGGGCGCTGGAGTTGTGTGCGGGAAAAGTGGGGTAGTAACGTACAGTTTCATGAAGATTTACGTTGTTTCAATGGTCGGTCTGGAGAAGTTCGATGGATACGTACGTATCTTGACATCTCAAAGCATGTTGACAAAACACACATTTTAGGGAACATGGACCTGGTCTTTCAGCAGGACATGCCACTCGACAGAACGATAGCAGTATCATTCATGTTGATACGAGAAGGCGGGGACCACTATGCGACAGGCGGGGAGAACGTTGCAAACTACTTTTTCGGAGTATTACAAGGAGCATCTCTACATATTCGGACGAAAGAGATGTATAGATAGTATGGTTGAGAACGGCGTATCTTGGTATCTATTCTCGATCAATGAGCATGAAGATTGTGCCTACACATCTACGCTTGACACGTGCGGAGGTTTGAGTAACTTCTTTGAATACGGACAAGCTGATATATACTATGAAATCCTGCAGGCAGAGTACGAGATGTCCACGGGTGCGTCTAGGTTCAAACAGTGATGCAACTGCATCCGAACTGTTACAGGCGTTGCTCTCCGTGACAGCAAAGAGGTAAATTGGAACAAGTCACATGCTATTCAGCTCGCCAGACCCTCGAAATCGGTTTCTACTTTTAGCTACCTGCTCCTGGATAACTTCAAAGTCTCGAATGAGATGTTAAGGACTCGGGCTTTCAGAACAAGCTTCCCTTTGGTTCGACGTTGTTCTTCGTGACAGCAAAGGAGTAGATTAGAATGTACATGCTGTTCGGCTCGCCAGACAGGTTAAAATAGGAATTTGCTTTAGGTACTCCTGGATAGCTTCAAAGTCTTGGATGTAAGATCAACAGCAAAGACTTTCGGGACAAGCTTCCCAACCGTTTAGCGCTTTTATGCTGCGTGTTTGTACTTGTAAAAATAACTCGATACATGCCTAGGTATCTAAGGAGTGCGCTCTTGGATTCCAGCACGTTAATCTTATTACAACTTTATCAAGTATGCATAAGCTAGTAGGTATGCTGTAACGTATATGTTGTACATAGGGCATAAAGCGTCACGTCGGGCGTTAGGCCCAAGCATGCTAACTGAATCTCAACGTCTTAGTTCTGCAAATAAGTATCTGCTTTGAGTACTCCTGAATGTTCTCAAAGGCTTAGATGCGAGGTTGCGAGCAGCTGCGTGCGAACCTGCATCCCAGCGTGTCAGTCATGAAAGCGAGTTTCGGTTTCGAGTACTCCTGAATGTCCTCAAAGTCATGAATGAGATGACAGCGCTCGTACACTGCCCAAATGCTGCTGCGTGCCCGCCGCGCAGCGGCGCACCTCTACAGAGAAGATTAGCATGGCCCCTGCACTAAGGATGACACGCTCAATCAAAGAGAAGCTACCGTTTTTTTTCGCTCTTGATCTGGCGTTCGCCGAGCCCTGATAGTGAGTGCTGAAGGTATACAAAGTAGTTAGCCAGCCTGTGATGTTGGTGTTCGCGCTAGCAAAAAGAAGGGTCCAAAAGCAAAAAGAAGCGCCAGAACATGGTTGACACTTGTGGGATTCGAACACGGGAT
>Ga0265780_10009409_pt1 | contig 11723 bp, 13 predicted proteins | sample P1T30metagenome_FD_192432 | JGI IMG/M metagenome (GOLD analysis project Ga0265780, IMG submission 192432) | Plant litter microbial communities from East Loma Ridge, Irvine, California - P1 T30 | ecosystem: Environmental > Terrestrial > Plant litter > Unclassified | place: USA: California... | reverse complement strand
TAGAAGCCGAGCTGATAAGCATTGCACACCGCATACTGAAACTTAAAAACAGGGCTGATATTGACCAGTTGCAGCAGGAAACCCTTAAGTTGTATGAAAAGCTGAGCGTAATTAAATTTGTGGAAGACCATTTTGGGGGTAACGAGCCTACCATAGGGCGTGCTTCGGCAGTGTTTAGCCTTGAAGAGATTTATGACCTGAAGGAAGAGCCGGTAGTGCATGGCAATGAAGTTGAAGCGCAGGAAGAAAAAGCCCGTGCCGAAAAGAAGGCGGCAACCCAAACCCCAAAAGGGGGCGACGAGGATAAGGCGGAGCCTGAACAAGAAAAAGAAGATAAGGAAAATGAAAGCGGCGAAGGTTTAGATACTGATGGTGATGGCAAAATGCCTGTGGCTGATGAAGAGGCCCCCAGCCCCAAAGGGGAGCAGCCTGAAGCTGAAGCCAATGATAAGGGGGAAGAAGCTGAAGCTCCAAAAGTTGAAGAAAACGTAGTAGAAGATGCTCCGGAAGAAGCAGAAACCACTGTGGAAGAAGGAGAGCCGGAAGCTATAGAAGAAGCAAAAACTGCTTTGGAAGAAGAGGAGGAAGAAGACGAAGACGAGTCTTTATGGGAACCTACGTTAAAAATACAGGTAGAGAAACCTGCTGAAGATATTAAAGCTGAGGAAGTTGCTGCTGCAGCGGTATTCGAAAAGGAAGCTGCAAGTACCCCGGAAGAGGAAGAAAGGGCGGCTGATGCCGAGATAAAAACAATTGAACCCAATGCTAATGCCCCGGTAGAACCTGCTAAGGCTGGGTTTGAGTTTGCCTTTGACCGTACCGAGGAACCGAAAAAACAAAAGGAAATCTCGTTTGAAGATTTTCATGATTATAAAGAGCCTGAGTTTGTAAAAAAAGACGGTGATGCGCGTAAGGCTGAAGCATCTGCTGAAACGAACGACTGGCGTAGCTGGGAACCTGCAAAACCTGCTGCCCCCGAACAGCCAAAAGCAGAAGAGCCTAAAACGGAAGCCCCGGCACCTGAAGCACCCAAACCTGCTGAAACTGTGCGCGACTGGCGTGAGTGGGAGCCTGCTAAAAGCCCCCTAACCCCCGAAGGGGGGAAAGAAGAAAAAGAGGCTCCAAAACCGGTTGAAGTACCTAAGCCTTTAAATACCGGCCTGGGGCGCAGTATAACGCTGGGGCTAAATGACCGTATAGCGTTTGAAAAGAACCTTTTTGGCGGTAGCGCAGATGATCTTAACCGGGTGATTTCGCAGCTTAATACACTAAATAATTTTGATGAGGCCCGCAATTTTATAGACGACCTTGTTAAGCCTGATTATGCCAACTGGGCGGGTAAAGAAGAATATGAAGAGCGCTTTATGGCCCTTGTTGAAAAACGCTTTAGTTAAGCATACTAAGTACATACATGAGTAAACTATATATTGTTCCTACGCCTATAGGCAACCTTGAGGATATGACCTTTCGTGCTATAAAGGTGCTTAAAGAGGTTAACCTTATACTGGCCGAAGACACGCGCACCAGCGCCAAGCTGCTTAAGCATTTTGACATAGGTACGCACATGACCAGCCACCACATGCACAACGAGCATAAAACGGTAGAGGGCATCATTAAGCGGCTGGAAATGGGCGAAACCATTGCCCTGATTAGCGATGCCGGTACGCCAGCCATTTCTGATCCTGGGTTTTTGCTAACGCGCGCCTGTGTAGAGCACGGTATCCCTGTAGAATGCCTGCCCGGTGCCACGGCCTTTGTGCCTGCGCTGGTTAACAGCGGGCTGCCGAACGACAAGTTTGTCTTTGAAGGCTTTTTACCCGATAAAAAAGGCCGCCAGACTCGCTTTTTGGCTTTAGCCGAGGAAACCCGTACCATGATTTTTTATGTTTCGCCACACAAACTTGTAAAAACGCTGGCCGAATTTGCGCAGTACTTTGGCGAAGGCCGCCCTGTGTCGGTTTCGCGCGAGCTAAGCAAACTGCATGAGGAAACCGTGCGCGGTACCGCTACCGAAGTCCTGGCCCACTTTACCAAAAAAGAACCCCGTGGCGAGATTGTAGTTGTGGTGGGTGGGTTTGTCCCTGAGCCTAAGGTTAAGAAGGGAAGAGAAGTAATCAGTGATCAGTCGTAGTAGGGAATAGTTTTACTTAGCGGTTGGGGGCGCTGTATGTCATGTCGACGACTGGAGACATCTCATAAACTTATAATTTCTTGTTGTATGCATTACAAATAATACTATGAAAACGAGATTTATACTGTATATAGCGCTACTATTTATTTTTTGCCATAGTCAAAAAGATAAAGTTGTACAACCGGATAAGCCTTTTGCTAAAAAAAATGCCGTAGCAAGTACAGATACTCTTGTTCCTGCTTTGGTTAAGGACACAAATACAATTGCAAAAGACCCTTATAAATCTGGCAACTATGAGTTTGCGAAATCGGCAGATCTATTCCGACAACGGTTTAACAACTATATGCAAAAATCAGGTTGGAGAATGCGGCTAGAAAATGGTATAGCCTCAAATGAAGATACCTTCAAAATTTGCACTATGAAATTAACTGATGAAATTACTATTGTTGCTAAGCTTAATAAAAGTAATGGTGTAGTTAAAGTGGTGCTTTTTGGCGATGATAATTTTTCGGTTCGATCAGATATTTCGATAGTCAGGGCTATGAAAGGTATGGTTGCAGCTGGCCCTGCACACCAATATATAACAGATGATGGCATCGAGTCAATACTATACCGCTTGGGCACTTTAGCAAATGACGAGGTTTTTGAACGCGGTGTCTGGCGTCAGGACGGTGTGCGGTATGAAATCAAGGTCAATACAGGTAAGATATATTTCGGGATATATAACTAAGTTAAATTGTAAAAATGGCTTACCCGAAAAAAAGATTTAATCTCATAATTCCGGGGTATTAGGCTCAGTGTCAAAATCTGGATTTTGTAGCACTGCTTTTCAATCAAAGAACTACAAATATTTTTCCACAACTATAGCATAAATTATTTTTTGGCTGTAATTTCGGGCACATTCAACAATCTTATGCGCTGGAACCTCAAACCCCAACCCGACCTACATATTACCCAACAGTTAGCCGACGCGCTAAGTGTAGATGCTGCCATTGCGGCACTGCTGGTGCAGCGCGGTGTGGCCACGTTTGAGCAGGCGCGGCAATTCTTCAGGCCGTCGCTGGATGATTTGCACGACCCGTACCTTATGAAGGATATGGATAAGGCTGTGCAGCGCATTGAGCGGGCCATTGCCAATAACGAAAACATACTGGTCTTTGGCGATTATGATGTAGATGGTACCACGGCGGTGTCATTGGTATCCAGCTACCTGAAGTCGTTTTACCCTAATGTAGATACGTACATACCTGATAGGTACAAAGAAGGCTACGGCGTTAGCGATGCCGGTATAGATTATGCCGACGATAACGGCTGTAGGCTGATTATCGCGCTTGACTGTGGTATCAAATCTATTGATAAAGTGGCCTACGCTAACAGCAAAGGCATCGATTTTATTATATGCGACCACCACCGCCCGGGCGATACATTGCCGGACGCCATCGCGGTACTCGACCCTAAGCGCCCGGACTGCGATTATCCTTATGATGAGCTTTGTGGCTGTGGGGTGGGCTTTAAACTGGTGCAGGCACTGGCAGCAAATCGTGGGCAGGGCATAGCCGACCTGATGCAATACCTTGACCTAGTGGCTACGGCCATAGCGGCAGATATTGTACCCATAACAGGGGAGAACCGCGTGCTGGCAAAGTTTGGCCTGGAGGTTATCAACAGCAACCCGAGGCCCGGTATTAAGGCGCTGGTTCAAAACCTTAAAAAACGTACCCTAACTATAAGCGATGTGGTGTTTGTTATAGCTCCACGCATTAATGCAGCGGGACGTATAAAGCACGGCAACTATGCGGTGCAGCTGCTTACGGAGTTTGGCCTTGACGAAGCCGAAGGCTTTGCTGCCCAGATTGAACAGCTTAATGCCGACCGTAAGGACCTTGATAAGCAGATTACCGCCGAGGCGTTGCGACAGATTGCGGACAATGGTGACCATGATAAGTTTACAACTGTGGTGTTTCAGCAGGACTGGCACAAGGGAGTGATAGGTATTGTGGCCTCGCGGCTTATTGAAACATACTACCGGCCCACGCTGGTGTTTACCAGGAGTGGCGATAAGCTGGCGGCTTCAGCGCGCAGCGTTAAGGATTTTGACGTATACAACGCCCTGGAGGCCTGTGCTGACCATCTGGAACAATTTGGCGGTCACATGTATGCGGCCGGCCTTACATTGCTGGAAGAGCAGTACCCGTTGTTTCGTGCCAAATTTGAACAGGTGGTGGCCGAGACCATCCATCCGGATTTGCTGATTCCGGAGATAAGCATTGATGCCGAGCTTGAGTTTGCTGAGATTACACCTAAACTGATGCGCATCCTAAAACAATTTGAACCTTTTGGCCCGGGAAACATGACCCCGGTATTTCTTAGCCGCGACCTAAAGGACACGGGTTTCGGGAAGCCTATTGGGGCCGATGAAAGCCATCTGCGCCTTTTTGTAAAACAGGGCAATAGTGAAGGCTTTGCAGCCATTGGCTTTGGCCTTGCCACTAAAAAAGACCTGGCCTGTAATGGCGACACGTTTGATGCCGCTTACAGCATTGATGAAAACGAATGGAACGGGCAAACCAGTTTACAGCTACGGCTAAGGGATATAAAGTGTGAGTAAGGAAAAAAATAAAGGCTGCCAAATATTTTGGGCAGCCTTTAGCTAAATGCTTATTTAGTCTTGCTTAGGTAAAGAATTCCATCTTCAGATTCGGTGCCTTTTAAAGCACGAATATCTTAACATCATACACCTGCTCCATAATAAAACCATCTATACCGCCATATGTTGTAACAATTACCTGCGTATCGCCCATATCAGTGGCCAGGAACGTCCATACAATCTGGTTATCCTGTATGGCCGAGCCTTGCAGCTGTAAATACTTTGTATCATAAGAAACCTTGCAGCTTCCGTATTTAGGCACTGCAGCACTGGCCGTAATATTAAATTCGGTTTTATACAGCACATTAAGGTTTGTATGGCCGTCTGTGTTTTCTGCAATAGCAGAAGCATTCTGTTTAACAGCCTTAATTTCGTTTGCAGTGGCTATTTTAAGATTGGCAGTGTGTGGCGGCATGCCGGTATACCTTATAGGCACAGCAAGGCCTTCGGGGTGGTTAGACGTTACAATGATAACGTTGTCTGAAGGGAATACCCTTGATGGCAGGCTTATATTAAACGCCTGCTGGTGTTTGTAGGGCTGTTCTTTGCCTGTAAGCGGGCCTGTCCAGGCTTGCAGCGTAAACTTTAGTCCACCAAACCAGGCATCCTGGCGAAAGTTAAACCCATAAGTTGCACCCTGTACTTTGCCTTCGGCATAAATTATAAGCTGCCTTTTTGTAGTGTCATATAAAGCTGCCAGATTATCGGCTGGTATTGTTCCTAAAAATCCCATAATAATAAAAATTGAGTTGATTGCTGTACCTACTCTCTCCGGGCTTTTCGGTTTCCGCCCTGTCTTGCTTTATGCGCATTGTAAGGAAGACATTACAAAGCTGCAAAAGATACTGTATTGATTTGTAGCATAAAAGGATGGTTTTACCCATACCCCTATTGGGGTAGGGCAAACCTGTTGTCATAAAAAAAGCCCGGTACAATAACCGGGCTTGCATTTTTTAAGATGATGTAATTATAAATTATTCCAGGCATAGGCTTACTGGCCGCTTGCAACAGCCAGGAAAGGATCAAATGCATAATGGGTATTGTTAATTACAATATCAAAAGTGTATTGATAGTTGCCGGCGGGATTTCCTCCCAGCTCAACCCTGCTGCCCCAATAAGGCTCGTTCATGCTTGGATAGTAGGCCGGCCTAATAACAGAGGTGTTGATGGCTGTTCCCCTAAAGTTAGCAATGCTTATGTCAGCATCCGACTGGATGGCTACGATAGTCCATTGAATAATATCGCCATCTGTACATTTGGTTGTCAGTTCATAACCGCCCTCCTGTTCGCCAAGATAGCCTTTGTTATCAAAAATATACACGTTACCGTTAACGTCGCCGGTTGTGGCTAAGCCCACCGCATCTACTACTGTTAAAATTGGAATTATCTGACTCATGGTTTCTAAAATTTAAATCTTACTCATAAGGCTTTTCAGTTTCCGCCTTCTGTGCTTTACCCCGCAGAAAGGGCCGTTTATTTAAGTGGTGCCTGCTCCACTTTTCCTACTCTGTTTGGGCTTTTCGGATTTCCGCCCTTGTCTTTTAATTAGATGCGCATTGTACAAGACATTACAAAGCTGCAAAACATATTGTATGGGTTTATAGCCTAAAAGGATGGTTTTTGCCAATACCACTTTTAGGGTATTTTTTGACAGGGTTATTAAACAGAAAAAGGCAGCCTAAATCAGGCTGCCTTCTTGTATTATAGTACTACTATTTTATAATACAAATTTCCAAAGGTAATTATCTGTTGTTGGGTTGTTACCCTGGCAGGCTCTGTCTGCGACTTCTTTGCCTGCATTGAATATGTTTAAATATTGTCCGCTACTTTTAACCTGTAGTTTAAAATATTCGCCTCCGGCAGGAATAATTTGCCAGAAATAGTTGTCTGTTGTAGGGTCGTCGTCCTGGCCGGCCAGTGCTGCCTGATCCTTGCTGTCTTTTAAAATATTAAGATACTGACCGCTGCTTTTTACCTTTAGCGTAAAATAACCCCCTACTGTTGAAGGTGTCAGCTCCCATACAAAGTTGTCTTTATGAGAGTCATTGTCCTGGCATGCCACTGCGCCAACTTCATCGCTGCAATTTAAAATGTTTAAATATTGCCCACTGCTCTTAACTTGAATTTTCATGACGTATGATTTTTAAATTTTGTTACTAATCTGTTTCCGACTTTTCGCATTGTCTTTTTTAGTTGGATGTGCATCTGTTGTTACAAGACATTACAAATTTGCAAAACATGAGTTTATGGCGTATAGCTTAAAAGGATGATTGTGTGTGATACCCCAATTGGGTTATAAGCGGTATAAAGGAGGTAGGACCAATTAAAATAATCATTGCCTAAAAATTTAGATACAAATTATAAAGTATATTTGACAATACCTCTTTTGGGGTATAAGGCGGATATTTTGGTGTGTTACATTTGGTGAAATTTAAAACTAATAAACTTTAAAACACACACCATGAAAACCGCACCAGTAACGCCAGAGGCAAAACACATTTTTATACAGGTAAACACTGACAATATTATTGCCTTGCGTGAAAGCGGGATGTCTGATAAAGATTTTGAAGCTGCAGTACTTGAACATATTATAATTTATGATCAGGGCTCGATGGCTTTGGGCAGCCCTATTGTGGATTTTGCTATTGCGGTAGATTCTGTACAGGATGTTTATTTTACCATTTTGCCGATAAAATTATTTTCTTATCACAAGGTTTGTCTTACAGGGTTTAACGTTGAAAAATCAACGGGTATTAACATTCCGGCTTGTAAATGGGATCCGGGTGTTTTAAGTTTTAAAGTTAACACAGGAAATGTTACGGAAAATGGTAGCCTTGTGTTTAGCCTTGTTGCCAGAATTGATTACATACGCGGGGGATTGGCAAAAAATATACCAATAAACATTGACCCTGTAATGAGGGTAAGACAACGATAGTAATAAAAATGATACGTATTGATTTGCTTTAACAGTAATAGAAGAACGCAGGTTTTTTTGTGTTGCCTGCTTTTGAGCTTATGCCATGCCCTGTTAGGTCAGGACCAAGATAAGGCAGACAGTCTGAAAGCGCTTTTAGGCAAGCGTAACCTGCCGGGACATGATGAAATGGCCATAATGGCCAAAATTTCTACCTACTCTTCATCGCCCGATGAGGTACTGCTGTATGCAAACCGGCTGCTGGTGCTTGCTGCCCAAAACAAGAAGCCGCATTACATGGTTGAGGCCTATCACTACAAAGGCGTTGCCTACCGGCTTAAGGGCGATTTAAAGATAGCGCTTAAAAACCTGTTCGCCAGTGCCACATTGGCCGCTGCTAACAAACTCTTTGAGCTTGAAGCCGAGGCTTATGGCGAAATTGCCAATACCTATACCGCAAATAAAGACTATAAAAATGCATTGGTATACAACAAAAAAGCCATTGCTATTATGCGGGTACATGGCAACAACGAGAGGCTGGCGGCAAACTTGCTAAATACAGGTTATAACTATTACCTGCTGAATGAGCTGGACTCTGCCATGAAGATGTATAATGAGGCGGAGCCGCTTTTTATAGACCTAAATCTTACAGTAGGTATTGCCTACATTATAGGTAACCGTGCACTGGTGTACTGGAAACAGGGTAAATATGCTAATGTAGAGAAAGATCTTTTAAGGGCTATTGCTATGCTGCAACCGCTGGACGACCGTTTTGGTATGGCTGATTACCACAATTACCTGGGCAGCTTTTATGCCCAGCGGGGCGAAACCGATAAGGCCATAGAGCACACCTTAAAGGCCCGCGATATGGCGAAAGGCCTGAACCTTAAAGAACAAATGAGGGATGCCTCTTTGCTACTGTCTCAACTTTATGAAGCTAAAAGGGAGTATCAGAAAGCCTACATTTACAAAAGCCTTTATGTTGTATATCACGACAGTATAGAAAATACTGAGAACACCAAGCAAATAGCTAATTTACGCACAGAGTTTGAAGTAAACCTGAAGGAAAAAGAGATTGCCCTGCTCGAAAAACGCCAGCTATTGAACAGAATTTATATTATTATTACGGTTTCGCTACTTTTAATAAGCGTTTTGCTGTTACTGTACTTTAGGCAGCGTTTTACAAATGTGCGCCTTTTGGCCGATAACGAGCGCAAAGAACACAGCGAAAAAATAAAGACCCTTCTGAGCGCACAGGAAACCAGGACGTTGCAATCTATAATACAGGGGCAGGAAAAAGAACGTAAGCGCATTGCGCAGGAGCTGCATAACCATTTTGGCAGCCTTATGGCTACTATTAAGGTAAATCTTAATGCTATAGATGAGCATGCTATTTTTAACTACCATACGCTTACAACGCTTGTAGACCAGGCCTGCGCCGATGTGCGTAACCTTTCTCATGCGCTAAATATGGGTATCTCGGGCAATTTTGGCCTTGTGCCCGCCTTAAAAGAGCTTACGGTACATATACAGCAGTCTAATGAGCTCGATGTAGAGTTTTCGGCGGCTATGTGTTCTGAGCAGATAGGCAGCGAGAACGAACTGTTTATTTACCGTATTGTACAGGAGTTGCTGAGCAATGTGTTAAAGCATTCCGGCGCTACAAAGCTCTCTGTGCTGCTTACCTGTTTTGATGAGCTGGGCCTTATAAACATTATTGTGCAGGATAATGGCAAGGGCTTTAATGTTAAGCAGGCAATGAAGAATAATGCTGGTATGGGCCTTCAGGGCCTTGAAGATATGGTTGCCAACCGGCATGGCGACATTAAGTTTGACAGTAACCCGGCCAGCGGCACAACAGTAATTATTGATTTACCCATAAACCCGGCGGCCTAACCCATACATTATGATAAAAGTACTGATTGTAGAGGACCATCATTTATTTGCCGAAGGGGTAAGGGCCATGTTTAAGCCCGAAGATGGTGTGGCCATTGTGGCCCATACTAAAAACGGCAATGCAATACCCTCTATACTCGACACTACCGAAATAGACCTGATACTGATGGATATTGACATGCCGGTTATAAACGGCATAGCCAGTATGGAGCTGCTTGCCGGTAAAGGATATGATAAGCCTATACTTATGCTTACCATGCACCAGTCTATAAAACTAATCAAGAGCGCTCTCGAAAAAGGTGCACAGGGCTATATACTTAAAGATGCCTCTAAGGCAGAGCTGCTACAGGCTATTATTACTACCAGCCAGCGCAAAAATTATTTTCACCCTAAAATAAACGACCAGGTTTTTAACTACTTCAGGGGTAAAAACACTACTAGTGTAGACGAGCTTTCCTCCCGGGAAAAAGAGATTATTAAATGCCTTGCAGACGGTAATAATACTAAGGCAATATCTGCAGCCCTTTTTATTAGTGAGCACACTGTAAAAACGCACCGCCGCAACATTATGCATAAGCTTCATGTAAAAACATCGGCCGAGCTGATAAAACTGGCATTTGAGCGGGGTATTATTTAGTTTACATACAAATTTGTGCTATGGCAGCAGATTAAAAGGTTAAACGCTTTAATCACAACTAAATATTTATGTCTCAAAATTTAGGAATTTTATTTAAATTCATTCTAAATAATTGTTATTTTTGTGGAAAGCAATTTGGGCATGAAACAAGTAGAGCAGCTATATTTTAATGATTTTGGGGTGGCATTTTTCTGGAAGAAAAATGGTACGGTACTTAAAGATAAGGTGCAACTGGTATTTAAGGAAACCGGATTTTATTTGTCTGGTGCCGAGGTGCAACAATTTGCCCTGCTTGTAGACGATGCCGTTGCCGAAATAGGTTGCTCTGGATGCGGCGGCAGAAGCCGTTGCCACAAATTTTTATTAAAGACGCCCTTAAACCAGGTAGATATGGCCGTTACCCGCAGCGAGCTAACCGAGATTAAAGACCTTGTGGAAGGGGCGCTGTTTCATGCGCAGCTGTTTGATTACCTGGATGATTTGTGTATGAATTAGGAAAGCCGGATTGTATAGATTATTAGAATTTTCGATAGTTCAACAAAAGCTTTCATCATTGGGTTATTGAAGTTTAACTGTTCGAAAATTAAGGCTTATATTCTTTAAGCTCAAACTTCTCCCCATCAAAAACACCATAGGTAAAATAGCCTATCCAGTCGCCCAGATTAATATATTCTGAGTTATCTCCTACCTTAATAACCATGGGCAGGTGGCGGTGGCCAAATATAAAATAGTCATAGTGTGCGGTTTCCAGCTTACGTTTGCTATACAGCACCAGCCACTCTTTATCTTCGCCTAAAAACGTAACATCACTATCTCCGCTAATAAGCTTGTTTTTAACCGATAGATATTGCGCCAGTTTTACGCCCAAATCCGGGTGCAGCCAACGGAACAGCCATTTAGAGAAAGGATTGGTAAACACTTTCTTCATGCGTTTATAGCCTTTATCACCGGGGCCCAGGCCATCGCCGTGGCCTATAAAAAACTTCTTCTCGTTAAACACAAACTGCTGTGGTTTGTGGTACACGGGTATGTTTAGTTCTGTCTCAAAGTAATCGTGCATCCACAAATCGTGGTTACCGGTAAAAAAGTATATGGTAATGCCACTGTCGCGCAGTTCGGCCAGTTTGCCAAGCACACGCACAAAGCCTTTTGGCACTACGGTTTTGTATTCAAACCAAAAGTCGAACAGGTCGCCTAAAAGAAAAAGCACTTCGGCATCCTGCTTAATTTCATCAAGCCATTTTACAAACTTTTGTTCACGCGGAAAGCTTTTTTCGGCTGTTGGTGCGCCAAAATGCTGGTCTGAGGCAAAATATATCTTTTTATCCATTGCAAAAATTAGTGGGACAAAGATAACAATACTGCTGATACGAAGTGTTTACAATATTAATAGTGATATACTTTTAAAAATAGACAGTGTGTTTTTATATTCATAACAAATGAAATAAATTTTGTTTTTTTTAAATAAAAGTTACATTATGTTTAACAAGAGGTGCCC
>Ga0265780_10009408_pt1 | contig 11723 bp, 11 predicted proteins | sample P1T30metagenome_FD_192432 | JGI IMG/M metagenome (GOLD analysis project Ga0265780, IMG submission 192432) | Plant litter microbial communities from East Loma Ridge, Irvine, California - P1 T30 | ecosystem: Environmental > Terrestrial > Plant litter > Unclassified | place: USA: California... | reverse complement strand
CGCGCGTTGCAGAAAGGCCGTCGAGCCGTGGAAGAGCGCCAAGCCCTTGTCGCAGAGATGATGATGCTCTGGGAGTTCAAGGTTGGAATGCTCAATGCAGTTCAGCTCAGATGAAAAAAAAAAGCCACGGCCTAGCATTTGCTCGAGTAACGAGAGGTGCTTCGACTTTTATGGGGAGCTTCTTGGAAAGTCTCTCGTGAACGAGAACTTCGGAGCATCAGTCATTCGCGTCATCCTGTGAAGACGATTTCCCCATCAGAACAACCCTCGTCGTATGATGGCGGGCAGGCGTGGATGGTGGCAATGCGTTTTGCAAACCCCAGGCCGAACAAGCCTACTGTCCACCCAAACACGAGACCTTGCTATGTTGTCACGGCCGGTCCGGAATGTGGCGGATGACAACGAACACGAACACGAAGCTCTCGAAAGTCTCGAACGCGCGACACGCAAGAAAGCAGGGAAGGGTTCGAAGCAAGCTGTCACGATCAGACAAAGTCCAGAACAGGCCCGCAAAGTTCCCCACGATCGCTACTGGGGTGAAATCGTGTTGCAAGAAAAGTGGAAAGAAGGCGGTGCAAACCCAGGAATTAGAAATTCGGCACTCGCGCCACAGTAGTCAGAAAGAAAATCCATCAAACCATGAAACCAACCAAAAAATCAAAGAAGTTACCTGTAAACACGATCTCCACACTCATCGCCTATTATTGTCTGTCACCACCTTACTGCCCCGCGGTCCGTTACACATATAGGATCAAAGCTATCTAGTAAGCCTCGTATAATCGCAAATCGTTTGTTCTAGAGCGCCGGGCAACGCACGGCAAGGAAACGAAATACTTGTTTGCTAATAGAGGTGGCACCTACTAGCATGTTTCATCAGCTCGCATCTACGTACCGGTACATACATACTTTTGCTGACTACATACTGGCATAGCGCGGACGAGTAGGGATTATGTGCATCTCTCCTGCGGGTGGCGGCGGCATTGGCTCGGTGGCTTGGGAATCTTGAAACATCGAACACCCACCCTTGCGAATAACTTACACGTATGCAGACAAGGAGTAGTAGGAGTGACCTCACAGATTCTTGTCCGCGGGATTGAGAGCAAAGAAGCTCGTATGGTTGTTCGCAGTAGCAGGGTATGGTGGTCTAGACACGATGCTGCTGCTGCTGCTGCTGCTGATGATGATGATGATGACAGCGATGCGGGTCTCAAGTTTTTGTTCACAGTTGTCGCGTGTGTGAGAGTGTTTATGTGATCATCACAATCTGGCCCTCGGTGGCCCCTCCTCCACAGATCGAGAGACACCAATTAGCGTGATCGTCACAGTCGAAGTGTGAAAGGTCGAAAAAGGGAAAAGGGAAAATGGGGGTGGATTCGATTTCTTTTCAGGTCTTGAGACTTCATGAATCGTGATCGGCTAACGGTCGACAGTATAGGTAGTTGCAGCAGACATGCTTGGTGGTGGGACGATTTGCCGTAAGAAGAGTAAGATGGTGACATTGGGAAGAGGGGGTATTTGGTAATAACAACTCGGCTCCTCTCGCGCAGTAGTAAGACGTGTCACCATGATGGCAGACAATAATGATGTGAGACGAGAACACGAAATCTATTCTCCGTTTCTCGGGCATCGTGGCGGAAGACCATGGTAGTCCACCACCATGATACTGTAATGATAGCTGCAGGCTTTTATGCCTTATCGTATCGTCACCACAAATATCGTGGCATCTCACCGCCAGCCGAGCGAGGCTTCTTCCAGAAGTCCGTTCCCGCACGGGATGCAGAGTACAAGTGTACATGTACTTACAGAGAGACTCAAGAGACTTTCACACTCACAAAGTGAAATTGCAAGGCTGTGTTGTTGCCCGCATGCCTGCCAACATAACATCACTTCACCTCCTGATTGCGTAGAATGGCGCGACGCAAATAAAGGGAAGAAATCTCCTCCTACCTCCTATGCAAAACGGTTTGGCTGCAGAGGATCTGTGCAGCAGCGTTCATGACTTGCACTTCGATCCTTTGCAGATGGGACCGTGAACCTGCTCTCTCCGTCGGCCTCTCTCTCTCTCTCTCCACACGCGCGGCCTTGGGCAGGGCCCACGTCGTTGCATCCAATTGCCCAATCGGGGCGGGTGTTGGCACCGCGGAACGAGGACTTGGAGGAGTTCGGCGGTGGAAGGGTGCAGACGGCGATTCGTCTCACACGTGTTCGCCGCTACACCAGTCGCCCAGTCGTAAGTGCTGCTCAGTCCATGCGTGGTCTAGAAGTCTAGAAGCATACCCCCCCGGTAAGGCAGCCTCAGGGAGTGCGTACTACTGGGACTCGTTTTACTGCTACAGTACCTCGCCGTGCCTTGCGCTGTCATGCCTGCGGCGCCTCCCATCACAGCATGACGGTGACGGCGCGGCGGTGGAGCTTCACAGCTCGTGCTTGGTGCACTGGTGGGCGTCTGACGGGCTCGCAGCAGGACATTGATGGGCGTGTCTCAGGCGTGCAGCGCACATTGGATGGGCGAGAGTTACGGTGCTCATGCGGGCGGCGAGTCGACGAGGTTCCTGACGCCGTGTCACCAAGCGACCCACTATTCTGGCTTGCACTTCTCGAGGTGATCACCGAATGGCGCAACGGCTTTGGTCGCACGCCTTCGCCGGGCCATCGAGGTACGCACACGCGTTGGAGCGTAATAGCAAGGTGCCGTAGTCAGCGGTTCGCCCGTGAGTCAATTGTAATAATAATCCATTACTTTTCCTGCATACCTACACACATACATATCATTTGTTGCATCCTTTGTTTGCTTCAAACCAAATATTGCTTATCATCCTTCACTACCCGAGTACCTGTACCTGTACCACTACTGGTCTCCTACTCACGACTCAGTCACCGGCTTATCTCTCGCTATCTTCCATCACCCGCCAATCCCACCGCCACCGATACCAGTAGCTCGATCAGGTGCTTGCTGCAACGCCAAAAGCTCTGCCAAAGCCGAATCGTGTAAGTGTGTATGACTATATGTCGTGCGCCTTCAACCGTGAGACACGAGAGCTGATGCAATTTTCAGCGCCAGATATCGCTCATTGAGTCAAATACATTGCGCCATATACTGCGGTTCTTGCACACTTGCAGCGCGCCCATCTATCCGTCACCGCCACGGCCAAACGCTCATCACATAATCGCGCGGATAACCGAGAGTTTGGTTTCAAGCCGTCTCCAACAACGCATCCACATACCCACATCTGGCCTGTTGCACGCCCACAACACGCCGACCTTTTATCATCATGAACGCCCGCCCTCACGTCCGTTCAAAGTCCAATGGCCTCAAGCCTCCCACCGCCCACGCTCGTTCCAACAGACCCTCGCTCTCAGTCAAGCGCGGTTCCAGCTATAACCACGCTGCCGTCGCACATCCCTCTGCCAACCTTCGCCGTCAGAAATCCGGTGTTGAAGTTGTAAAGCAAGGTACCGACTCTGACAGTGAAGACATGGCCGCAAGCTTTCTGCAGTTCTGGTGAGTTCCTGTCGATCTTCGAATCCTACCGCGAGACCCTGTGCTGATCAACTCGAAGCGCAACCTGCGAGAGGCAAATCGTTACACCCAACTTCAGTCTACTGTATTGCTCAGAGTCGTAAGTCTTTTGTCCATCCTGTGATACTCAAATGCATGTACTAACAACAGCCCAGCTGCCGCCGACGAGACTCGTCAACATGCACATCTCAACAACCACAATCGCCCCCCATGAGTCCAACATCGCACACATACCACGAACACGACTCAATAAACATCCTCCCCCAGATGTCACCAACCGTCGTTCGCCCTCTCTCAACAACCTTCTCCGAACTCAACCTCGCTCGCATGTCTTCCAACTCATCAACAAACTACGACTACTACGATCATGACCGCGATCATGATCACCACCACGAACACGACCACCACTTCGAGGCTGAAAGCCTGGACCCTCACGTCCTCGACCTCCCCGGCTACCCAACCTCTGAGACTCTTACCCCACGCAGGCCTTCTCAGAAACGGGCCTCAACAACCGAAGTCCCTTCGCTGGTCCACTCTCCATCAAGTTCATACGGCACAACCGCCTCGCACTGCTATCACACCACGGCCACTCGCTCAACGGCAACGAAAAGCATCGATCTCGTCACTCCTCACACGGCGCCACCCAGTCCTACGCTTATGAGCCAGAAAGACGCTAGCCTGAAGAGCCAAGCGAGTACTCTGACGACGCTACGAATCGCCGAGGGCAACACTACCAACGACGCTAGACGGACTAGCCTGGAGAAGGACCACAGGCGTGATAGCACGCAGCTCCCTACTGGAGCGGCGATTGGCAGTTTGAGACAGCTGTTCAACCATGATGCTATCCGCTGTGCATCAACGAGGAGAAGTCGTGGTTAGATTGATGTTTTCACTTCTGCAATATGCATTGGGAGCATCGCGTAGAGCGTGATGGGTCCGCTGGGATTTCGTTTCTTCTTCATTGTTCTTAATCTACATTCTGTCGGGCATTGCGCAGGGGAGAAAAATTGGGTCTGGGCTTTGGAAAGGCTTTCTCTCATGAGAAAAACACATCCAATCTGGAGTTACTTGGTTTCGGGAAACATGAAAAATGAGGCATTGTCAGCGTGTCAGGGTTGGGGAAATCGGACGCCATACGTGGCTGCATGGAGTTTATATAGGTAGCACCCCAACTTTCCCGGAGGTACGACCTCTTTCGGATCCTCGTCGAAGCCATGATACAGGCTGGCTTTCATCTAAGAGTAGAATAGGGAGAATTCATCATGGGCGGCTGGTAACAAGTCGTCTCATCATTAGCAACTCTACACATTTCACGTTTGCTACCCTACACATCACGACCGACTTCCTCCGGCTTCACCATGCGCTTCGGCAACATGCACCACCACAACACCCGCCTTCCCATTCTCAGCGCCGCTCTCCGCCGCGTCTTGACCCCTCTCACTCCCAATCCCACCATCCGCATAAACCTCCCCCTCCTCAGCCGGCGCATGCACCGCCCGCCACCGATCCACCCTCCGCCTCCAAGGCCCATAACACACCACCGCCAACCCGCCAAATACCACAAAAGCCCCACACACAGCCCCCCCGATAACATCATACCTGTCCCCCGCAACCTCCACGCCCCGCCAGAAAGGCCCGCCCAGCCCCGGCTTCACAGAGAGAACCATAGTAAGCAACTGCAGCGTCCCGATAACCAACGCCACCGCCACCGTCAGCGCCGTCAGCACACACTGGTAATAGAGCACGGCGATGCTGTCGCTCGCCAGCCGCGCGCTGCTGTACAGGCTCATCATCGCGGCGCCGTCGACGGTGTCTAGGAGGCACATCCCGGCCGTGAAGAGGGCGGGAAAGACGAGGATCAGCCAGATCGAGGTCCCGTGCGAGGCTTGGATCGCGCTTATGCCCAGCAGCGCGACTTCGGACGACGTGTCGAAGCCTAGGCCGAAGAGCACGCCGAGCGGGTACATTTTCCACGGGGCGTCGATTAGGTGGAAGAGTTTTTTGAGCAGCGAGGTCATGCAGCCGCCGGTGGCGGGGAAGAGGTTGGTTGTGGCGCTGGTGGTGGTGGTGGTGGTTTCGTGGCCGATGGGACAGCGGATTGTGGCGAGGAGGGTGGTGAGGAGTTTGTAGAGGATGTAGGCGTTCATGGAGCCGAGGATGATGAGGAAGGCGGACGAGACCGAGGAGCCGATGATGCCGCCTACGTTGCCGAAGGCGTCGAAGCGGGAGCTGATGGCGGCTGAGCTGGCGGCTACGACGATCGAGGTTACGATTACGATCGTGCTGTGGCCGAGCGAGAAGAAGGTGCCCACTGTGACTGGCCTTTGGCCGGAGGCGACTAGGCGGCGGGTGCAGAGGTCGATGGCGGCGATGTGGTCGGCGTCTAGGGCGTGGCGGAGGCCGAGTGTGTAGGCTAGGACTGCGGTGGAGACAAGGGAGGTGTGGAAGTGGAGGACTATGGCGCAGGCTGTCCAGACGAGAAGGTTGATGGAGACCAGGAAGAGGACTATGGCGAGGGCTGATCCGGGCAGCTTGCGGAGGTAGGGGATCTTTTCGTGGTAGCCGGTTGCTTTTTTTCGCATGCGGTGGATAAGAGGTTGGTTTGATTCGTCCATGTTGGGTTGTTGGTTGTAGTTTTTTGTCGTCTATTCGTCGTCCTGGTTATCGTCCTGGTGGTGTCTATGTGACTATGTCGCCACAGGCCGATGATGCCTGCTCTCAAGAGATCCCGTAGTCTGGCACCGAGGACATGAAAGTCTCAATGCCTGGCAATGAAAAGCTCTGCTCCAATATGCATGAGCAGAAATGTCCAGGAGTGTTTATACCTCATACCTCACCCGGTAGTGGTGCTCGAGTGGGTCCTGATAACAAGAGCGGGGCTAAAGTGTAAGATGGGAATCTTCTCAAGAAACAACAACCGAACACGTCGATGCTGCATCATTGTCATCTCTAATGACTCTGTGAGAATATGTCGGCTAGACGTAGTGGTCATTTTTGCATCTGCGACGTTGAACGTGTTAATACGATGTCTTTTTTTCCCTTTCGTGTGTTTTACAAGACCAAGTCCAAGTCCGTTGTGAAGAGTCGCAGTGACTTTCGGCGAAAGGGAAAAACGAATTCGCCGGACTGCAAAGAGTTGCAGATTGACACATCATATGACCATGTACATTCAGGGTTGAGATACCAGTTCTAGTCGTCTTCTTTTGCTGTCAATCTGTACATCAATCCGATCTGCTGGTGTGCTTTGAATGTAGGTACTTACAATGGTGTCGGGACGCATAGCTCCTGCGAGTCGTCAGCTCGTAGGTCTCTCAAAAGATCATTAGAAACTATTCCAAGCCAGAGCGGCTTTTTGATGGATCAATAGATGTAACTTATATGTATTCCTGAGTATTGTGTGTACTTCGTGCAGCCATGAAGTGTATCACTCAGAGTTTAGCGGACGATTTGAGGCAACAGCGAACCCCAGATTGGCCTTCCGTCGCGCCGATATCTGTTCTCCTTTCTTCTACAAGACATCCAGGAAACGAAGTCATACGTGACAAGCTTATGCATCTATGGCAAAGGCATGGTCACATTAGATCAGGCGACTGCAGCGACCGATGCAGCTGCGAAAAGAAAACGCGTGGTGACCTCCAAGCCCACCAAGAATGGCTGCAAGACCTGCCGGTTCGTCTACACCTCTCTCAGTGGCACTGCACACACATCATCTAATGCAGACACAGGACAAGACGTGTCAAATGTGACGAGACACGTCCGGCGTGTGTAAAGTGCACTAGGGCCGGGCGCACCTGCGGTGGTTACATCTCATTGCCATCAAGCCGTGCGGCAACATCTCGCCCTCTTCTTCCTGCTTCAAGAAGCCCGTCAGCAGGTGGCGACGATGCTTCTTCATCCGGGAGCTCACCAGAACAGATAGAAAGGCTGCTACCAGCATCCTCGCGAAGCCCGACACCCACAGCGCCATTGTCTATCGCGCAGTTCACCATCGACAATCTAGAACGCAACGCATACGACTTCTTCCGCTTCCGTATGGCCGGTCCGCTAGAGATCATGTCGCCGGGCAAGGGCTGGGTTGCACAAGCACTTCAGTTGAGTCTTGGATCGAAAGCCGTCTTCCACGCCATAACTGCTCTAGGTAGCGCCAACCTTTCGATAGGGTCCATGAGCCACCCTACTATGACTGGCCAGCACAAGCCAGGAATGTACACGGACGCCTTAGACCAGTATAGCAAGACCATTGCTTCCCTTAATCATCACATTCGGGCTGTGATGGAAGGGCGAGGGCCTTTGCAGCCTGTGCTATTGACATGCCTTCTCCTCGTGTGCTTCGAACTTCACACAGACCGGCCGAGCATGGCTCTTCGTCACCACATCATGGGCCGGAACATTATGCGGAAGTCTCTGGGAGATGGAGGTATTAGCTCTTCAAGTCCGCCGCAGTCGTCTGGCTCCTTGCAGATTCTTTCACAAGCGTTCGACGGGCTGTGTGTCAGCTCAACACACCCCGACAGCCGGAAACCGATGACTTTGACGGAAGGCGGGACACAACATACTGGTATCGTGCCACTAGTCCCTATTAATGGGCTCGCGGAAGCCTGGAACAAACTTGATCAACTGATTGATTTCGGAAACGAGCTTCTGCGGAAGCTGTACTTTTTCACTGAACGCCAGGTAAAGGCTGTATGTCGAGACTCCCTGGACCAGGCGACCCAATATTGCCTAGCGAGCTGCTGGAGTCGATCAATAAGATTACCGGCCCATGACACGACCCTTGTCGAAATCGATTGCCTGCTGCAAGAACTTGACCAGTGGCAACACAACACATATGTCTTTGACGGATGTGACCAGGAGACGACCCGCGCACTTGCTCTACTACGGATACGCCAATGGACAGCTTCGTTCGCGTTGAAGACTTGCAGAGAAACCCGGGAGACTTCCGTGGACGTTCATGAAGGCGACTTCATCCGGGTCATGGACCTTGCCCAACTATATTTGAAGCCATTGAGCACGGTGCCTCGACCAGTTCGACTGCGCAGTGTATACGGTAATGGCCAAGATGATGACTTCAACCTGGAACAAGGTATCTTGCCCGCGCTCTACCTCATAAGCCTCAAGAGCCGCACGTCGGCCATCCGCCACCGAGCAACCGACATTCTCGCCAACGCCTACAGGCGTGAAGGGCTTGGTTCAAGCACAGTCACAGCTCAGATCGCTGTCGCCATCATCCGAGTGGAAGAGAACCGAGCAAGAGACATGGGTCCAGCATCACACTCGCAACTTCTCAGCTCCGACATTCCAGAAGTGGCGCGGTTCGCCGATGTTGTGCACGCGGCCGGAGCGGACGTACAGTACCCAACTTGTCGGTTGGTGTGTGCGAGGCACCTGCATGAGTCCGGTGGTGGGATCGAGGTCATCGAGTATCTCAGCAAGGGACCTTGTTTCCCGTACAGCAACTGCGCTGGGCGGTGTTTGACGGGCTTCAATTTTGAGGTCAGCAAAGAGAAGGTGAGATATGACCTCCGTGGGATCTTGTGACAAACGAGTGAACGATATCTCGATAGCGGAGACTTTCACGTGACACCCAATCATGAGTGGATTGCGCCCATGACGTTGAGCCGAGTGAAGTGAGATTGATTTCGCTTCTCCAGCAAACGCTGTCAATAAACGCGTCTCTATAAATCAAATTTACATCCTCGCCGAGACATATCAAAATTGTCTTCTGGTACTTTCGCTTGAATACTGGACATCACACGACACCGATGCAGCTACTCGAACGCTTCTCCCTGTCACTCGAAAACGCTGCCGTATGCCAACATGCCGCAACCAAGCAACGCCCAAGCTGGTACGGACAGTCACAACAACACGCTTCCTAAAGAATGGTCCCTATCGAAGCGCCCTGACATGCCGAAAACGGCCATGCCAGGGCCCATTCACTCGGAGAAAGTCGGCTTCCAGAAAGTGTTTCTTGCAACACATCACACGCTTAACGATTCTATCTTTGCTATTGTCATGGGTAGTGCCACTATCAAAGCTTGGTTCGCACTGATCTTTCCACACATGAGGCAGAGAAGCGCGCCTGACAAAGGACTGATCGGGCCATCCTACAAACCGATTTGGGAACTGATCAAGAAACACAAGGCGGCGTGGAGCGAGCATTTTGGGACCAATGGCCAACCTGCAACACACTGGGAGCTTCATGAACCATCATCTTTGGGCGAGTTCCACGCTCTTGCCATGTTCGCGATCTATCGCAATGTGCTAGAGAACCCAGAAAAGACGACGAAGGCGTGGCTGGGCTCAAGTGGAGCAAGCATGTCGATGGAGATGAAGAGAAGTTTTTCTTCCTCTGGAGATTTCTCTTGTTCCTGAGGCTCCATTGCGTGGGTGAAGGTGCGATCCAATTTGACCGCCCCTTTGGCCTCCTAGCAGTGCGGAAATGGAATGAGTCTCGTGGAGCGAAGATGCACACAGCTGTGCGACAATTCCTCGTCGGTGAGTGAATCTATCACCTCACAACAGTTACTCGACAATAGTTAAAATTTACTGACCAATTCAGACAGCGAGTGGAACCCGAGAACCTTGCGTGGCTACGGAGAACGATACAAAGTTTCGCAACGCGACAATGTGGGCTTCACTCTGAACGAAGGCATAGCCAGAGACAAAGTGGTTTGGCGATCGGTGAATGAGATTTTTCAAGAGGCTCAGAACTACTTTACGCAAGGAATCAACCATCCTTTCAGCATATCGCTATCCGCAGTCCTGGAATGGCCTAGCAGTGTGAACATCACGAGGGTCAAAATACGCAGCGACAACGACCAGAGAATGTCCATTGAAAGGATCGAGGACTTCCTGAACTACGTCCGCAAAGCTCACGAGCCGTGGGTCTGGGTTGACACTGCCGCGGTATCTCGAAAGGATCTCAATGACATCAACCAGGCAGACTATACTCGCCACCCGGTTCTTCAACTTGAGAAGTGGGTGAACACCCTGACAGAGCAGGATGCCGGATTCGCCGCATCTCTCTTCACTCTTCTACGACGAAACCACCGCCGTAGTCAAGACTTCGTGGAAGATCTGACCAAGCTGTTCGCGCCCTTCAAGATGCTCAACACCACCAGCTCCGAACGATCGCGCTCACTGCTATGATCAGACTGAGGCTTCGTCTCACGCATCTCAACTTGCGAAGCTCGAGAGTCTGGCCGCTGAATTGGATAGGACGCTTGCCGAGGATGCACGCGCAGTCCTTTACCTGATTCGCCGGGGATACAGAACTTGTCGCGACTCCATGGATGAGCTCAAAGTCATCTTTGGGCCGATGAAGCAGCGAAATGCAGAGGAGTTGGAGCGCGCTGAGCAGATCAAAAAAGTCTTTGAAGCTATCGACAAGGAAGCAGAGACCATCTGCGTCGGGTGATGGGTAGAAGTGGTGATCTGGAAGCAATTGTTGTAGCGAGTGAGCGGAAGACTGAGACTGGGAGCACCCGCATGCTTGTCTGCTTCTACCAGTCGACATCAAGGATGCTGGGTTTTCCCCGATATGAGATCGCGAGGGTCCATTTCCCCCACTTGCGATAATTTAAGAGTACAAGCTTAGGACCGATTGCAGCTGTCACGTATCAATCTGTACTAACACGTGGTTCTACCATCTCTTCACTCCCAGCAAGCGGACCCCACTTTTATCGAGCGCATAATTGCTCGCAAGCTTGACGCCAAGCTATCGGCATCGCTCCCTCCCTCCCTCCCTCTATGTGATAACAATAAACCAAAACCAAGATCACCCACCAGATGATCTGTGCCAACCTCCTGCAAAGTTTCCTCCGCCCTCGGTTCTTTGGCATTCATCACAATCATCGTCTCTTCATTCTCGCCTACGCTCCCCTGCCTTCCGTTGCCACAATATGTCAACACTCACTACCCCGGCACATCCGAATGGAAGGGCAAGGAAGAAGGTTGATGAATACCTTATGACCGCGTCGGCGATATACTCGCGCAAGCGTGAGAGAGAGATGTCTCCCACTTCAAAGGAGAAGAGGAACAGAACGCTGGGTGAGCGGAGAGCTGCGAAGCGTGAACAGGAACGCACGGAGAACCAAGGTGATGTTGAGAACCTCAGTGGCGCTCGCAAATACTCCATGACCGCAAACGCAATTAAGCTACGCGAGTTTGAGGCAAAGAAGACTCTCGAACAAAAGGAGGAGGA
>Ga0265780_10009407_pt1 | contig 11724 bp, 4 predicted proteins | sample P1T30metagenome_FD_192432 | JGI IMG/M metagenome (GOLD analysis project Ga0265780, IMG submission 192432) | Plant litter microbial communities from East Loma Ridge, Irvine, California - P1 T30 | ecosystem: Environmental > Terrestrial > Plant litter > Unclassified | place: USA: California... | reverse complement strand
ATGGCGTTCACATCGCTCAGCGGCATATCCAATACGCGGCCCACATCCTGGATACTTGTACGGGCGGCCATAGAGCCGTAAGTAATGATCTGTGCTACCTGGTTCTTGCCATATTTATCAACCACATAGTCTATTACCTTTTGGCGGCCGGTATCATCAAAATCCGTATCAATATCGGGCATCGATTTACGGTCGGGGTTAAGGAAACGCTCAAAAAGGAGGTTGTACTTAATAGGATCTATATTGGTGATACCCGTACAATAAGCCACCACCGAGCCCGCTGCCGAACCACGGCCCGGACCAATGAACACGCCCATGTTGCGGCCTTCTTTAATAAAATCGGCCACGATGAGGAAGTACCCCGCAAACCCCATGGTTTTAATAGTGAATAGCTCAAAATTAATGCGCTCTTCTACCTCGGGGGTAAAGTCTATATAACGTTCGCGGGCACCGGTCATGGTGAGGTGCTTAAGGTATTCCCACTGGTTCAGCACATCAGACTCCGGGCCTTGATGTATCTTAAACTCCGGGGGTATGGGGAAGTTGGGCAGCATAATGTCGCGTTTCAGCTTCAGCACGTCTACCTTATCTACAATTTCGTTGGTATTATCTAAAGATTCGGGCAAGTCATGAAACAGCTTACCCATTTCGGCCTGCGTTTTAAAGTAAAACTGATCGTTAGGAAAACCAAAGCGATAGCCCTTGCCGCCCTCTTCGTCGGTTGCAATAGGGGTGCTTTGCATATCGCCCGTGTTTACGCACAGCAAAATATCGTGTGCGTTGGCATCCTGCTGGTCTACATAATGCGAATCGTTAGAGCAAATAATCTTAACGTTATGCTTTTTAGAGTACTTTATTAAGGTGTTATTGATGATGGTTTGCTCGGGTATATCATGGCGCTGTACCTCTATATAAAAGTCTTCGCCAAAAATATCAAGCCACCACTTAAACTCTTTTTCGGCTTCTTCTTCTGTTTTTTTAAGGATAGCCTGCGGCACCGATGCACCAATACAGCACGTGGTAGCTATGAGGCCTTCATGGTACTGCAGTATGAGCTCCTTATCTATACGTGGCCACTTGCTATATAAGCCCTCCATATAACCCAGCGAACACAGCTTGATGAGGTTTTTATAACCCTGCGCATTTTTGGCCAGTAATAACTGGTGATGCCTTACGTCTTTCTTTTCTTTGGTAAACTGTTTTTTATGCCGGTCTTCTACCACGTAGAACTCGCAGCCCACAATGGGCTTTACATTGTGCTTGGCTGCCTCGGCCACAAACTTAAACACACCAAACATGTTACCATGATCGGTTATGGCCAGGGCTTTCATACCATCGGCCGCTGCTTTTTTGTAGAGCTTGGAGATATCGGCAGCACCGTCGAGTAATGAAAATTGGGTATGAACGTGTAAATGAGAAAAATCTGGCATAACTAATCCTTCGCGTGGAGTACAAATTTAATAAAAATAGCGCCCCGGATGTTTAAAAACGCCCGGCATTTTTCAACATAAAGGCTAAGATGTTAATAGTGAATACAGAAGCTTAACACCACCCTAAAAACCATAACCAGTATTAGTACCTGATATTAAAAACGCTTAAAACTATTTGAAATTATAGCTGTTCACCTGTAAAAATGCCGTTATCTTACCTTCTCCTGGGTACGAGGCATAGTGTTTGTACTACTTTAGGTACTGCATCATCTACACCTTGAAAAGTTAATAAATTGGAAAAATTTGGACGTATAGCTTTAAAAACCATTCTTTGGATAATTGGTAGTGTCATATTTCTGGTGCTGCTTGTAGTTGTTTTGATACAAGTGCCAGCCGTACAGAATTTCGCTAAGGACAAAGCCGTAACTTTTTTAGAAGGAAAAATCCACACCAAAGTGGAAATAGGCCACATTACTATTGGCTTCCCCAAAATGCTTGTGTTAAAAGACGTGTATTTTGAAGATCAAAAACGCGACACCCTCATAGCAGGCGATGAACTGAGAGTAGACATCAGCATGATGAAATTGCTGAAAAGCCAGGTAGAGGTTAACGAAATTAACCTGCAAGGCATTACCGCTAAAATTAATCGCGGACCAGACAGTCTCTTCAACTTCGACTACATTATTAAAGCCTTTGTTGGAGAAAACAAAAAAGAGCCCAAACCTGAAGACACCACCTCTACGCTTAAAATATCGTTAGACAAGATCATACTCGACCGCATTAACATTGCCTATAAAGATGTAACCACCGGTAACGACGTTAAGTTCCTGTTAGGTCACTTTGATACCCGCATTAAGAAATTTGATTTGGACAGCATGAGTTTCAGCATCCCGAAGATCAATCTGTCGGATGTTAACGCGCGCATTATTCAGACCCCGGCAGGCTCGAGCATTGCCCAAACCAATGCTACTGATACCGCCACTACCCCACTCAACCTAAAGCTAGAGCTGGGCACCATAGATTTTTCGAAGATCAAGGTAGATTACCGCACTAACGAAATGACTACCGTGACCAACCTGGGTAAGTTACTGGTGGAGATGGATAAAATTGACCTGAAAAACCAGCGCGTAGGCATTAAAAGCATTACGCTGAACGATACCAAGGCTGGATTAGCTTTAGCCAAACCTCAATCGGTAGCGCAGGCCGTAGTAAAAGGTGCTAAAAAGTTAGATACCCTGGTTACTGCCCGTAATAGTAATAAGCCCTGGAGGGCTACCATTGGTAAAATAAGCCTGGCTAATAACGACATCAGGTTTGATAACAATGCCCAGGCACCCTTGCGCCGCGGTATCGACTTTGGCCACATGGATATTAAGAACCTGACCACGGAGATAGAGAACCTGTCGTACAGTCCCGACACTATTGCCGGTAAAGTAAACCAGTTTACCTTTAGCGATAAAAGCGGTTTTAACTTAAAGCAGTTCCGTACCTCGTTTATGTACGGTGCCAAAAGTGCTTACCTGAAAGACCTGTATGTAGAAACTCCGCAAACCGTATTACAACGCAGTGTGGAAGTGGGCTACCCTTCTATTGAAAGCCTGACCAAAGATATTGGCCGCTTAAGCATTAACGCCAATTTAGATGGCAGCCGCTTAGGTTTAAAAGATGTGTTATTGCTAATGCCTACCATGGCCAGCATGGAGCCGTTCAAGAGTACACCTAACGCCGTATTCAAAATCAACGGACGTGTGATGGGCCGGGTTGATAATTTAAACATTCCTAATTTTGAAATAACCGGTTTATCAAATACACACATTAAAACATCGGCCGTACTGCGTGGTATGCCGGATGTGAACAAGGCTTACTTCGATGTAAACCTGACCGATTTCACTACCAGCCGCCGCGATATTATGCGCCTGGCGCCGCGTGGAACTATCCCTCCTAACATTAACATACCCGAGTATATGAGCCTGCGTGGAAAGCTGAAAGGCACCATGAAGGATCTCTCAACCCAAATGAACTTGCGTTCGAGCCTGGGCGGTGCAGATATTACGGCCAACGTGAAAAACGCCATGGACATGAAGCGTATTGCTTATGCGGCCAATGTTAAAGTAAATAACTTAAATGCCGGAGCGTTAAGCGGGCAACCGCAAATGGTAGGCCGCCTTACCTTAACCGCCAACATTAAAGGCGCCGGTGCCGATCCTAAACATTTGAACGTGCAGTTTGCTGCTAACGTGGTAAGCGCACAGGTTAAAGGTTACAACTACCGCAACCTGGTAGCCAAAGGCAGTGCCCGCAACGGTAATTATGTAGCCACCGCCCGCATGAAAGACCCTAACATCAACTTTACGCTTGATGCCAAGGCTAACATGAACAAGAAATATCCGTCGGTAAATGCTACGTTACTAATTGACAGCATTAACCTGCAAAAGTTAAATTTTGTAAAGGATGATATGCGTTTTCATGGTAAGCTGGTAGCTAATTTCCCTACTGCCGACCCTGATTATCTAAACGGCAGCGCCGTATTGACAGATATGTTGGTAGTAAATAAAGGCCAGCGCATTCAATTAGATAGTGTAAGCCTTATCTCTACCGCCAATGCCGATAGCAGCAGCCTGCGCTTACAAACACCTTTTCTATATGCACATTTAGGCGGCAAGTATCAGTTAACGCAAATAGGCACTGCTCTGCAAGATAATATTAACAAATATTTTAACACTGCTTTAGCCGCTGCCCCGGCAGCACGTGGTAAGGCGGTTAAAACTGCGCCTTATAAACCTCAGCAATTCAACTTTGATATGCGCGTGGTTAAAACGCCATTGGTAACCCAGTTTGCGCCCGATCTGAAACAGTTGGATCCAGTACTCATCAATGGCCGCTTCGATAGCCAAACCGGCGAATTGCTGGTGAACGGCACCATGCCAAAAATTGTTTACGGCACCAACGTAGTAAGCAACGGTAAGCTAAACATTAACACGGCTAACAGTGCCCTAAACTATGGTTTAACCTTTGACCAGATACAGGCCGGAAGTAGTTTAAAACTGCTTTACCCAAGCCTCAGCGGCAGTGCTCAAAACGACAAATTGAACCTAAGCTTGCAGGTGCGCGATGCGGCTAAGAAAGAGCGTTATCGTATAGCCGGTGTGTTTAATGTAATCCCGGGCGCTTACCAGTTTAGCTTTTTACAAAATGGCTTGCTGTTAGATTATGCCGAATGGGCCGTGAATCCCAATAACTCATTCCAATATGGTGCTAAAGGAATTTTAGCACGCGATTTTGCTTTGACTAATAACAATCAAACGTTAAGCATCAACAGTAACCCTGCGCAGCCAAATGCACCGCTTACGGTGGCTTTTAATAACTTCCACATAGAAACTTTAACCCGCCTGGCGCAGCAAGATTCATTACTGGTAGGTGGTACCATTAATGGTAATGCCGTAGTAAGCAATCTGCAAACGTCGCCGGTTTTTATAGCCGACATGAACGTTGGCAACTTTAACTTTAAAGGCGATACCGTAGGTAACATTGCCATTAAGGTAAACAACCAAACCGCCAATGCTTATGCCGCCAATGTGAGCATTACCGGCTACGGCAACCAGGTAGATTTAACCGGCATGTACTACACCGATACCCCTGCCGGCCGCATGGACCTAAACCTGAATATTGTAAACATGAGCATGAAGAGCATAGAGGGCTTCAGCTTTGGCAGTATCAGGCGCTCTATGGGTAACATAACCGGGCAGTTGAAAATTACAGGTAATGCCAGTGCCCCTGCCGTAAGAGGTGATATTAACTTTAACAAGGTAGGCTTCAATGTATCTATGCTGAACTCTTACTTTACCATGCCTAATGAAAGCATTACTTTCAACAACGAAGGTGTACGCTTTAACGATTTTACACTTATAGACAGCCTGGGCAACAAAGCCACCGTTACCGGCGCAGTATATACCAAAACCTATACCGATTTCCGCTTTGGGATGGATATAAACGCCAGTAACTTCCGTGCGGTGAACTCTACCCGTGCCGATAATAAATTATTTTACGGTCAGCTTTATATTGATACCCGTGTTAAAATACGGGGCGATATGAACAAGCCGGTGGTAGACGCCAGCCTTACCGTGAACGACAAAACAGACATGACCTTTGTGCTGCCCACTACCGATCCAAGCGTAGAGGACCGTAAAGGTGTAGTAGAGTTCGTCAATAAAAATCCAGATTTGGATTCCATTCTATATGCCAAACAGCTGGATTCGCTCCGTAAATCGGAGTTAACCGGGTTAGATTTGACCGCCACTTTAAACGTAAGCAAGAACGCCAATTTTAACATTGTGATTGATGAGCGCAACGGCGATGTGGTACATATAAAAGGTGAAGCTCAATTGAGCGCAGGTATTGACCCGAGCGGTAAAATTAATTTGACAGGTACCTACACAGTTAATGAAGGTTCTTACCAGTTGGCTTACGGCCCGGTTAATCGCCTGTTCCGCTTTAAACGGGGCAGCACCATTGTATGGAATGGTGACCCTACCAATGCCAATGTTGATCTTACCGCGATCTATGTAGCCAACGTACCTCCTATTGATTTGGTGGAAGACCAATCTACCGGTACCGATGCCTCCAGTACAGTATACAAACAAAAACTGCCTTTCAACGTGAACCTGAACATGAGAGACCAGTTGCTTACTCCAAAAATTAGTTTTGACATTGTTTTGCCGGATAGTAATTATACTGTACCTACAGAAGTGATCAACACGGTAAATACCCGCTTAGATCAAATAAGACGCGATCCTAACGAGATGAACAAGCAGGTGTTGGGCGTATTGGTGTTAGGCCACTTTATTGGCGATAACCCGTTACAAAGCCAGGGTGGCAGCGCCGGTGTAGAAGGTGCCGTACGTAACAGTGTGAGCAGCTTACTATCAAACCAATTGAACAAATTGGCCGGTAACTTTATTGGCGGTGTTGATCTGAATTTTGATTTGCAATCGGGCCAGGATTATTCATCAGGTACCGAGCAAAACCGAACAGACTTGAATGTGGGGCTATCAAAACGCTTCCTGAACGATAGGTTGACTGTAACAATAGGCAATAACTTCCAGTTAGAAGGTAAACAACAGCCAGGCCAAAGTTCAAGCACTATAGCAGGCAACGTAGCTGTAAATTATCGCTTAACCAAAGATGGCAGGTATAGTCTGCGCGCTTACCGCCGCGACCAATATATAGTTATCCAGGGACAGGTTATAGAAACCGGTGTGGGCTTTACAGTGAATGTAGACTACAACCGATTCAAAGAGATCTTCTCTAAAAACAGCCCTGAAGAAAGAGCTTTGCTCCGCCAGCGCAAGCGTGAAGAAAAAGAGAAAAAAGAACAACAAGAACAGAAAGAAAAACAACAGGAAAAGCAACCTGCCGAAGAGCAAAAGCAGACTACTACTTCTACAAACTAACCCTATGACCAAAAATTTAGCTTACTTATCGTTAATATTTGCTTTAGTGATCAGCGCCTGCAGCACCACCAAGGATCTGCCTGCCGGTCAAAAGCTATATACCGGAGGTGAGGTCAACTTTACCGATAAAGACCTGTCTAAAAAAGAAAAAAGCCTGCTAACAACAGATCTTACAGGCCTGTTAAGACCACAACCTAACGGCAAAATTGGCCCCTTCCGTTTTAAATTATACATCTATCAAAAAACCAAGACTACAAAAACCAAGGGTTTGAAGCACTGGTTAAATACCAAGTTTGGCGAACCACCTGTGCTGGTAAGCGATGTTGATTTGACAGCAAACAGTACTATATTACAAAACCGTTTACAAAACCGCAGCTACTTTCAGGCTCAGGTTACGGGCGATACGGTTAGCAAGGATAAGAAAGCGAAAGCCGTGTACACGGTATCGGCCGGACCATCATACAAATACCGTAACATCATTTTCCCTACCGGTACCGATCCGTTGGATACCGCTATTGCCGCAACCGCAGCAGAAACTATTTTGAAAAAAGGTGAAGCTTATAACCTTGATGCCATTAAAGCCGAGCGTTTACGTATAGATGCCCGCCTTAAAGAAAAAGGGTTTTACTATTTTGCCCCCGAAAATTTAATTTTCAGCGCGTTTGATACTACCGTAGCCGGCCACCAGATAGATGCTAATATGAAAGTTAAAAACGATGTGAGCGAGCGTGCACGCAGGGTTTATACTATTAACAACATTTACATTTACCCTTCCTACTCATTAAGGGATACAGCTCTGAAGCTGGATTCGGCCGTGAAGTACAATTGGTATAATGTAATCGATCGCCGCCGCCGCACCATCAGGCCTTATGTGTTTAAAAATACTGTGCTATTGCACCCGGGTGAGGTGTACAACCGTACCGACCACAATAATACCTTAAACCGCTTTATAGAATTAGGTCCGTATAAATTTGTTAAAAACCGTTTCGAAGACGTATCTGCCGACTCGGCAAAATTAAATGCCTTCTACTTTTTAACACAATACCCACGTAAATCATTATCGGTTGATTTACTGGGCCGTACTACCTCGGCTAATTACAATGGTACGCAGGTAAATATTAATTGGCGTAACCGCAACACCTTTAAAGGTGCCGAAGCTTTAACGGTAACCTTGTTTGGTAGTACCGATGGGCAAATAGCGTCAAGCAATGGTGGTTATGCACTTTCGCAGGTAGGTATTAACACTACTCTATCATGGCCACGTTTTATCAGTCCGTTTAATTTTACGGCTGATAACGCTTATATACCGCGTACCAATTTAAGCTTAGGTTATTCTGTTATTAACCGCAGCCAGCTCTATAACCTTAACTCTTTCAATGGTTCATTCGGCTATCAGTGGAAGCAAAACGTCCATAAAAGCCATGAGTTAAACCTTTTGGTGGTTACTTATGTTAAACCGGCCAGTGTGACTAAATTATATACCGATAGTATTGCCAAAACCCCTAACCCGGCTTTAAAGCACGTTATTGATCCTCAGTTTACCTTTGGACCGAGTTACAGCTACACTTACACTAATACTACAGAAACGTATCGTACCAATACCTTTTACTATAACGGAAGGGTGAGTACCTCCGGCGTATTAACTGGCTTGTTTACCGGTGCCGATACCTTAAGCGGCAAAACAAAGCAAGTATTTGGCACAAACTTTAATCAATACGTTAAGTTAGAAAATGAAATTCGTTTTTTTCATAAGCTTGGTGCCAAAAGCACTATTGCTGCAAGGGTAATTGCAAGTGCAGGTTTACCTTACGGCAACTCTACCATTTTACCTTACAGTCAGCAATTCTTTATAGGCGGCGCTAACAGTTTGCGTGGTTTCCGTGCCCGCTCTATAGGGCCAGGTACAATTGACCCCTTAGCTAATAACCCTAACGGTTTCATTGGCGATCAATCGGGCGATATTAAATTGGAAGGAACTTTAGAATACCGGCCACACCTGTTTAGCATTGTTTACGGTGCGTTGTTTTTTGATGCTGGTAACGTATGGAATGCAAAATCGGCTGCAACTTTACCGGGTGGCACCATCAGCAAAAACTTCTTAAGCCAGTTAGCTACCGACGTAGGTGCAGGTTTACGTTTTGATGCCAGTATATTAGTACTGCGTACCGATTTTGGTTTCCCACTAACCCGTCCATATAAATCAGACACAGCAAAAGATAAAGTGGTATTTAACTTAGCAATCGGTTATCCGTTCTAAGCTACCACAGTACAACATCTAAATAAATTGCCATTCCTTATTAACCGGAATGGCTTTTTTATTTAGATACACCATCAATCATTCTATTACTTTTGCCCCATTCATGAAAATCAATATCCCCCTACAAATAATAGACCTGCAAGACGATGGCTACCACCTGTTGGTTGATGTTAAGGTTGGCCGCAACCGTTACAAAGTGGTATTGGATACCGGCGCTTCTAAGACTGTTTTCGACCAAACCATGTTAGCCCAAGCGCACGCCGATGTAAATATTCAGTCTACCAACCGCTTATCGGCCGGGTTAGGTACAATTAACATGGAATCGTTCACGGCTATACTACCCGATTTTAAGATTGGCCGGTTAAAGCTTCCTGACTTCGAAGTAGCGGTATTAGATCTTTCAAACATTAACCAGGCCTATGCCCAACTTAACCACCCCCAGGTATTAGGTGTTTTAGGCGGCGATATCTTGATGCGCTACAGCGGAGTTATAGATTACGGGAAGAAGAAATTAAGCTTCAAAATAGAGACAAGAGCTAAGAACCAAGAGCCAAGAATATCAGCGAAAAGTTAATTACAAATTTTTTCTTGGCTCTTGGTTCTTAGCTCTTCCTCCCTATCCCAACACGCTGTTCGTAAACTCTATCTTAATTTTAGATTGAAAGTTACCTATCACCTTGAATATTTCCTTAAGCGTTACCCGTTCAATTTTGGTAAGGGTGGATAGATCTATATAATTATCAGGTTCTCTCTTATCCTGAATAATTTGTATGGCCTGCTTTTTAAGGCGCATGCTCATTAAGAAGTAATAGGATTGATATAACTCGTGATAGGCAGTTTCTGAGAACACTTCCAGCTTACGGAGGGACTTCATACGCTCGCCGGTGTTTACTTCAAATACGCGGTTCTTGAGGGCATATACGCGCACCAGATCAACTATAGGGGTCATGGCCTTCTTAATATCAAATACCTCGCGGCTATTTTTGGTAAAGGTTCGTATGGTATTGAAGAAAGTTAGCGGCGGTTCGTATTGCAGGGCATTAATAGCCATGTTGTAAAACAGCTTATCCATGGGCTTTTGCAGTTCTTCGTTTAAGAAAACTTTAAGCTCATCCATAATAGCAGCCTCGCCGTATACAAAGCGGCAATCGAAAAATGTAGAGAAATTAATCACCGTTTCGGGGAGCGATTCGGCCATCCAGCTTACATAGTTCCGTTTCCAGTGAGATAGCGAGTGCGTCCATTTAGGGTTTTGCGCCATAAAACCACCGGTACAATAGCTAATACCAATGCTATTTAAACGCCCAGATACCTCGGTGGCAAACTCCAGAAAGTATTCTCTTACTTCCTCGCGGTGCTCGTTGGCTTTGTCTTCGTAAATAATAGCATTATCCTGGTCGGTTTTAAAGGTTTGCTCCTTACGGCCTTCGCTGCCCAGCACCATGAACACGAATTTGGCAGGCGGCGGCCCTACATGCTCAATCGCATTTTCAATCACTTTTTGAGCAATGGTATCGGCAATGGTGGTTACCACCTGGTTAGCAATTTGCGCATTTACGCCACGCTCCAGCAACTGGTTCACAAAATGTGGCACCGACTCCCATTTGCGCTTCAATTCGTCATCGCTCAAGGCCGATTTTACCGACTGTATAAATACCAGCGGCGATTGCGCCTGTTCGCTCAGTAATTTATTCCGACTTAAAAAGCCAACGTATTCTCCCTGCTTTTGCACCAGTAAGTACCGCGTTTTGGTGCTAAACATCATCAGGATGGCTTCGTAAACGTAAGCCTCCACATCTATGCTCACTATGGGATTATCCATTACACTGCTCACAATATCCTGAGGGCTTTTTTGCTGTGCAATTACCTTATCGCGCAGGGTAATATCGGTCACGTAGCCGGTAATATGTTTTTGCTCGTCGGTTACAAAAAGGCAGCTCACTTTATGATCGGCCATTTGACGGGCCGCTTTGTACACAGGTGTATCACCAGTGCATTGTACAATAGGGCGGTATTCAATGCTTGCTATCTTGCGGGAGTATAGCTCATCGGCAGCTAAATAACTCTCGTCATAAGCGGCGGGGCGCTTAAAAAAGTGCACAAATTCTTCATTCTGCATACGCTTACCAAACTCGGCGGTGAAGTACACAAAAAAGTCGTCATACGCTTTGCATAGTGCCCTGAAATCGCGGCGGTGTAAAAAGTAAACCAGGGTGCCCTTTTTGGCAATTACCGTACGCAGTGATTGCCTGCGGTTTAACAACACCGATACACCGCCATAGCAAAAGCCGGCATCATGGTGTTCAATTAAGCGCTTGTGTTGCGTACTATCATAAAAAAAGGATTCGTACTCGCCTTTTACAATAATATCTACCCCTTTCAACTTGGTTATTTCCTGCTGATAGATGGTTTTATCTTTACTGTAACTCACCTCTTGCAGCTGTTCGGCAACACCCTGCAATACTTCTAAAGGCAAAAGGTTAAAAGGTGTAATGCTTTGAAGATAGGCTACACGCTCATTCATAAATGATGTGTTTTTAAGATAATGAGAATAATGATTAATATAGGTATAATTACCTGTAAAGTC
>Ga0265780_10009406_pt1 | contig 11724 bp, 5 predicted proteins | sample P1T30metagenome_FD_192432 | JGI IMG/M metagenome (GOLD analysis project Ga0265780, IMG submission 192432) | Plant litter microbial communities from East Loma Ridge, Irvine, California - P1 T30 | ecosystem: Environmental > Terrestrial > Plant litter > Unclassified | place: USA: California... | reverse complement strand
TACTGTTTATGACAAGGTAATTCATCGCCCTCTGAGTGGCAAAGATGGGGCTCTGTGTTCCAGGGTCCTCATTGTAATCAGAAAAGGGTCAGTGTGCGAACTGCCGGCGATTGAAAGTGTTCGGAGGACTCTCGAGCCAAGTTGACAGTATGCAGCTCCGCAACGCAGAATCCCGCACGCCATGCGTATATAGCGGCAGACATATCAATCCTTCAAGAGTATTCGGTGCTTGAGATAAGACTGCATGTTATGATGTCTCGGGATTGCTTTGATCGAGTTCGTAAGCCGGACAATAGCGGGATCTTCGATGACCGGTGAAGCTCTCAAACTGAAGATGATGCTTGGACTGCGGGGGTATCAGATGTCTTGCCAAAATATTTTGTCCCGTGTCCTGGGGTGTACGTCAAAGTACCGGATTGCGTCAGCACACACTTCGTTCATGCTTGCGAGCTCCTTTGTCCGTGTGTACACACGCTGAGAAGTTGCCACAATGCGAATGTAACAGCGTTTCTCCGACGCATTGCCATGCTTACCGTATAGTCAAAGGAAAAGACACAGCGCTACATCAAGCCCTGCAATATGTGCAGTGAAGCGAGCCGTTCTACCGACCCAAACTCTAGGGCAAAACTGAGTTATGGGCAGTTGCATAGCGACCATGGATCAGTAATGCTAAGAAATGGCTTTGAACCTTCTTTGGGAAATAAGTGGAGATTCTGAAGGACGTTCACGTACAAGAGTGGGTTTCAAGGGCGGCTCGCCCCGTCCGGTGGTATCACCCACGGGGCGATGTAAATGTGAGACTAAGAAATCCTGGATACTTTCTTCAGACCACTTATCCTCCCTACTTTTCTCCAATCATTGATCATGTTCTGGCTGGTAGTTGGCGTTTGATCACCGGAGCGCACAAGGCTGAGGAGCCACCATGTCATCAGACAGTTTTGGCGTAACCACTGTCCGGTGTAGTCGACACGGCATGCTCGTATTGCTAGCTGCCGCTGCCATCCAAAATGACAGTCATTGGCCAAATAGCCAAGCTAAATTCGTGGAAGATATCGCTGTGCAGCTGCGGGGCGTATGTTGTGCCTACCCAAGCGATAGCTGCCGCGCGTGTTACAAATCTCCAAGGAATGATGATGCATGCTGTAATATGCGAACTGCTGTACTATAGCCTCAGCACCTAATGCAAGCCTCGCTACATAATGTGTCTAAATGTCAAAGACATTGAAGGGTAAATTTGTACGTCCATCTGACGTGCGAAATTGATGGCGATCGAAGAGACTGGAGCCTAGGATAGCAGAGCCTGTGTTGCGTCAGTGACATGCACTTCAATACTGTGAAGTGCGGCGAAGGTATCCATATGGTTATTGGCCAGGAAGGCGAGCTGGACTGGGGCTTAGGTGGTATACAACAAGTCATGTAAGGTATCACAAGAAGCGACGGTGCGACTACTCAACAGACAGTATACTCGACAGTGACTTGAGTTTGAATGGTGTGTTGGTAGAGCTAGACGTTGATACGCTTGAAACCCGAGAAGGGTGTTGGTGGCATGGGTCAAAGAGGGGTCGATGCACGAATGCAGCGTCATCATCGCATCGTAAGCACACCTGCGGTCTTCACCATCACATACTCGATATGCAAGCATAGGAAGACACCATCATATCCACCGAAAACATGGCATCTGGCATTATGCATGCTGAGGAGAAACGGGCGCAGCAACATATTCTCATGCACGGTGGCACCCACAAACACAAACACAACCAGGCTGCGGCGGAGAGCCAACAATCATCACGAGTCCTTCGTATGCATGCCGATCTACTTGACTGCGTGTATCACGAACTCACAATCTGGCCGGTCAGCAGCCTTTGAGGCTCTCTTGCATTCCGAAAGCCAGCTTCCAGCTGGTTCGCTTTGTCCAGGCAGCCGATTTGCCTGGTCTTGCATGCGTCCTGCTCAGCCTGGTGGCTGCATCCGGTGAGCATGCAATGACCAATCTCAAAGCAGGGCTTGCAATGCCGTAGATGTATGCACAGAAGGAGGGGCACCGTAAACGACTCGTAGCGAGACAATGTTACCATTACCGTGGGCGGAGGGCGTGGACAACGCTTAATGTGTAACCAGAGGGTGGTCTCAACTATATCATGAGTCGACGTCCTCGTCTGCCTCAAACTGTCAAGGACGCCCTGCTGGTCACTTGCTCCCACAATCATCTCTCGCTTCGAATATCACATCAATTCATTCCTTCGCTCACCATTGGCTCGGTAGATCCAGGCAAAACTACCAATCACCCGCAACCTAGCTGCCACCAATCAACAAATGGCTTTCCATCAGCAAGCACATGGTGGCGGTGCACACCAACCTGAGTTTCATGGCGGCCAGGTACCTCAGCAACATATGAACGCTGGTCAACAGCGGCAGATGCCCAATATACAGCAAAAAGCTTCTCAAGGCCAACACCAAGCCCGTAATCCATTTGCCGACTCCATTCCACAGTTGAGTCTCTGGACATTTGAGAAGCCGTCTCAATCCTCGACCTGGGATGGTGTCAAACCACGCAGGGAATATGTCTCACAGGAGGAGATACAAGAGAAGCTCGCTAGACTCAGGCGGGACGACGAGACAGTGACGGATCGCCTTGATGCCACTAAATCAAGAAGCTGCCGTGCCGAGATACGGAACTTTGTGGAGGATCAGAATGCAAAGCAAAAGAAAGAAAACAAGCTAGGGGAGTACATCATTGCTGGTATGATGCTTTCCGATCATCGTCAAGGCCGCAAAGATAAGCAGAAGTATCCACACCGTGTTCAAGTGATTCTTCAGATTGAAGAATCAAGCCTGTTGAATGTGCACAACCCGAAATTCAACACGGGTGGCCTTGGCAATGCTCACGGCATGCAAGACATCAACAAGCCGATGAAGGTCAATAATCCCCTCGGACCTCAAGGACAGGGCAACATGCGGGAGCAAGGATTGAACGTGAATCAGCAACAAAGGCCTGTTCAACAGCAAGGGCAGCACAGCATGGGTGGGCAGCACAACATGGGCGGGCAGCACTTCGACCAGCGACCACCTCCTCCCCACGGCCAAGGTCAGATGCATCAAGGTAACAATCTGCCGCCCCCTCCTCCACCACCACCACCAGGCCATCCTGGACAGGTCCACGGTATTGGGAGTATACCACCTCCACCACCCCCACCTCCCATGAATGGACACATGTACCAGCACCAGCATGGCCAACAGCAGCAACCAAAAATGCACAATATGCCCGGAGCTTATCCTGGGGTACCTATTGCTGGCATGCGACATGTTCAGCCAGATGTCCATATTCTTAATGGCCAAAAGCCGGCAAAGGGAAAGCTTCATCACGTAAAAGTGTCGGACGAAGATTGGGACACAGAGACTAGCTCTGGCTCTGAACAATGGCAGACTCATAGTGTCAGCGATGGCTTTGCGTATGTGGAAGATCGAGGTCGGGGACGCTCAAAGCCTGTCAAGCATGAGAAGCATCATATCCACAGTTCAAGAAGTCGTGTGAGAAGTCGCAGTGTCAGCCAACGCCGTCGTCAATCAAACAGGCCTCGAAGGGACTCGAGTTCGTCTGAGAATCGCTCTCGTGCCAGGGCAACCTACGCCAGCAGCAGTGATGAGAGTAGACGTGGCAAAAAGTATGATCGCTGGGTCCGTCCATCACCAACACGAGCATATAACAATAAAACGACTGGAAACTTCAGTCCGTCGTCTCCAATGTCTCGCCGTTCGTCTCAAGATTCGTGGACTGACGCCACATCGTCAGTATACTCCGACGAACGCGATAGACGCGACCATGGTGGGCGCCACACTCGTACGCATTCGCGCACCCGCCATAAGTACCGCAGGCCCAGCATCAAGAAGTACGAAACCGTACATAACTACAACATCCGTGAGCCCGGGCTTGCGAACGACTATCCACATGATCCATTGCCTCACCGCGCGCGCGATCCTTATTCTGAAGGACTAGGCATCGGAGGCAACCGTCCGCTCCCTCATCGCGCCACTACCATGCCCCAAATGCCCGGCATGCCAAATCGTCCTTATGGGTATGCTCAGCAATCACAAGATTACTTGAACAGAAATGTGTTCGCCCAACAGCCCCAACACTACATGCCAGCAAACGTTTCCGTCGGGCAAGACCGCTACACCCTCGAAGAACTCCGCCTCAAACTGAACCAGCTCAAACTCGACGAGCAGCGCGCACTCTTCGGACCTGACCGCGACACATTCGAGGACTTCAGCATGTTGCGCAACCAGCTTAACAGCGCTGAGCAGCGCGCCCTGCTGGGTCAGAACCGCTATACTCTGGATGAGTTTCGGGAGATGTTCAATGAGCGCGGACAACGGGCGCCGTTGAGACGGGGCCAGAATGATTGTGTTGTTCCGGAAATGTTTTATGATCGAGCGGATCCGCGTTTGGCGCAACGGCAGGGAAGGCAGGCATTTTTGGATGATGAGTTTTCAGACCCGAGGTATGCTGGGAGGGGTGCGACATACGATCAGTTCCGTGTCTGAAAACCAGAATGTATTTGATAGTTCGTACATTAGTTTCAAGTTTGGTTTGGAAGTATGAAAAGTACTTATTTCTTTTTAACTCAACGGCTTGTGGTATGGTCTGTCTGTTTGTTGTACCTTGATTACTCCTATTAAGTCATGATTACTACTGCAAAGATACATGAATATGATCAAGCATGGTGACTTCCACACGTGAGTTTCACACGCTAATTTGATTCATTTGCAATCAAGCAGCATACGTTAAAGCAATGATAAGAAAAAGATCAAGCCGAGCTCCAAAAAGGGCAACGGCAGACCATGGCAATGGCAGTTGGGAGAGCAAAGCAAATTGTTACAAGTAACCATGAAGTGCATGAAACCAGGGTAGCAACAACTGCTGAAGAATGAACGAATTGTATAAAAACATCACACAAAAAGCACAAGGGGCTTTAAAAGGTATGTCCCCTCTGCTCCCTTATCCTCAAGCCAACTAATCGGCTTAACGAACGGAGGAAACAAAGGCATCACTGCCGTGAAGTTAGAGGCAATGGCTGGTTCAATCTTGCTTCCCTGTCCACACTCGCTCAACGTGGGTGAATAACGTAAAGGCGAGCTCTAGCTTAATTGGAAGCGGAGAGATATTCTTGCGAACATCTCGTCCATCCCTCGTACTCGTCTCCTGCAGTCGCTCGAGAGCAGCCACGAAGAGACGAGGGACGAAAAATGCAAAACCCCCGGAACCCACAATGGTCGGACAGAACATGATCCCCCAGAGTCACAGACTGCCAACAAGGTGCAAGAACCCCCAGATGCCATCAACAACATCGCAAGACGTTGTAACCGATTGTTGCACAGGATGGTCAATACCTGCTCCATGTCCACTCACTCCTGAATCGAAGGGGGGACTTGTAATAAGCGAAAGTTGCGCTCTCTAGCTCATGTATCACAAGCGAAAGCTGCACTCTCAAGCTCATGGAAGGCGATGGATGGTGTGCAAGTCGCCTGTAAAAACCAGAGAGATTGACGCGAATGTCAACATCAGACCGGACCAGGCATCCAGTTCGAATGTCTTCTGTCTGCATCGCGTCGCCTTCTCCAGGTTGTCCAGAAAGTTTGGACTTTGACCGGTACGAATATCGGTCGGAATCAAGATCGGTCATTGCTGGCGTCCTCTCACAGGACGTTCAGCTCGATCCTGTTTGCCAAGTACTTGCTCGGCTAAGCCAAGGTTCACGGTCAAGCAAAGCTTGTGAGCAAGTACCGGCAAAAATACAATACAAGAGCACAAAGGTAGTGACCGTAGCATCCACAATGCCAGCGTCTGCATGGTCGCTTCGAAGGGATCGTTGGCGTCTTTCCCCGCGTGCACCGTTCAGAATACGGAGTCAAGCTAGGTTGTGAGACTCGCGACAGCAGCATCTTCGAGGTGGCGTCTTGAGAAGGAGGGGCCAGGATGTTCGAGGACCAGAACAGAGCGGCAGGGAAAGCCATCTAGTCTGCAGGTGCCTCTGAGTAAAGGGTGTCAAGGACCATTCGGCCTGTCGAAGTCGCTCGGAGAGCAATTCCATGTCGGTTGACGTCTTCCACTACGATTGGATTCTGAGACCTGCCAGAAGCCCTTGCTTTCGCAAGAGGTCCAGCCTCTCCTGACTCCTCAAGTAGTGGCGGGGAATACTCCCTACTCGTAAGGTCCGCATTTGTAACTACTTTCAGCAGTTACAGCATTGGAACTGCAACAAGCAGGCCAATGATGAACTCACAGCCAAGCTGGCGTGTGAAACCCTGGACCAGTGCAATTCAACACACGGTCGTTATAGGCCGTAGCCATGATCTGGAGTGGACTCCTTGCCGCACCGACCGGACTCGAGCGGGCATGCGTTCGTCGCCATGGATTGCTTCGTCACGCGTGTAATTCAACGCTGAATTTTGGAGATCGACGTCCCGTCTCGGCGGGCAGCTTCCCTTGGAGGCTCGTAGTCGGGCGCTTCTTCGCTCACTCTCCTCAGCGGCCGCATCAGAATCTATCCGGTGGTCTTTTTGGCTCGTCGGAACTCCTGCAAGCCGAACTTCTCGCGGACTCTCTGTCCTGGTTCTCTGGCTTGTTCGTCGGGACGCAATTGTTCGCCTTCGACTCCATGCGCGGTCACTGACCATCATGCGCATAGTGCGAGCCTCTGCTCGACTTCTGTCGGCTCCTGTCAGGACGCCAACGCCTGCGAGTGCATCACTCGACTTCAATCAGCCTCATGTTTCGAGTTGCTGATACTGCGAGCGCCTTGCTCGACTTCTGTCAGTCTCTTCGCAAGCTCCTGACACTGCGGGACGTCTCCCGACTTCCGGGCAATCATGCCCATGGGCTCTGCCAATCCCAGACAAGTCCAAAGCGCTCTTGCAGCCTTGACAGTCTATGGCCAGACCCTAAGGTACGCATACCTCTGCAGAGCTGCACCAACCTACGACAAGACCTCCCTGAGGACTTAGTCTGTGGTCATGCTCAAACGGGTTCGCACCATCCTTTTCGGTGGCCAAACCGAAGGACGATGTTACACCAAAGGAGAGGACACTGCCTCAAAAGGGACGCATCCCATGGCCCGTAGACCAGCGTCTTGAACGCGTGTTGTGATGATGGTAGTTGCTTGATACTGATGAATCAATCGGGATGGGTTGCTTGGTTGTCGTTGTCGTAAGTAGGTACTGGATTGGTTGATGTACAGGTAGTTTTGACGCGTTCTTGTCTAGATAGGTGAATGATGTGAAAAGGTGGTGAAAAGTGGTGCCTCCGGAGGCAAGAAAAGTGAGATTCACATGATGTAGGAGAATGTGAGTAATGTGGTGAAGAGGAGAAGATAAGGAACTCCGCGAAACGCGGAAAGGGCGTGTGTGAGGAGGTTGGTAGGAAGAAATTGTCGTTTTTAAGCGGGCGCGTTGGCGCTAGTGAGGTAAGCGCCATGGCCCATGCACTGGCGTCATTGATCGTGAACTCCAACAACGAACTTCACGGCGACGAAATGGTGAGTTTAGACTATTAGAGCAGTGCTCTCCTCTTGCTGATGCTGGACTGCTAGCCACCAAAGCGTCGCGTGCCACCGGGTAAAAGTCGCCAACCCGTGAAACGCGCATCCAAGCTTGCGAAAGAGAATGGCTTGACTGCGGACGAAGAAGTGGAGATACGAGAGGCTTTTGCGCTTTTTGCAGTACATCACCCAGATCATGACGATTCAAAGGAGGGCGTGCTGCGCAAGGATGATGTGCGGAGATGCTTGATGTAGGCTCTGTTGTCGCATGCCGAGGAACAGGCACTAACCCGCGTACAGCTCACTAAATCTTGCGCCGGACAAGTCTGAGATACCTTCTATCCTTGCGACGATAGACCCGCTCGAAACTGGCTTTGTGGAGTTCATCCCGTTCTTCTCGTACGCCGCGATTGCAATGCACAACAAAGAAGACGGTGCTGACGAGGAAGACGAAGACGACGAGTACCACGCCGAAAACAACACAGAGGAAGTCAGCGCGGCATATAGACTCTTCACCCATGGTAGCGCAGGCCCTATAACTATTGCGCACCTCCGGAGAGTCGCAAAAGAGCTCAGAGAGGATGTACCTGACGACGTTTTGAAGGATATGATCCTCGAGGCGAACGGGGGTGTCAAGGGCAAAGGGAGAGAGACTGGAGGTGTAAGCCTTGAGGACTTTGAAAGCGTGATGAAGAGGGCTGGGCTATCTTTTGGCTGAAGTCAAGTGTGTTTGGAGAAACAGCACGAAACAGCGAACGTGGAATTATCGACGACAGCAACATCCCCACGGCATTATTCAAAGCCCAAAAAGCTTGTACAGCAAGACAGCAGCGCAGCCGATCCACGGGCGGGGAGCGCGTTCGGATCGATGGCATGAACACGTTCGGAGAGTTGAGCTCTTTGATGGGCAAGACGTGTGTCGATGGGGATACTCCTTGCACATGGCAAGGAAATGAGAAGTTCGAAAGTCTACACGTGTAACTATGCCTACTTGACACCCTCGCCATGTGAATGTATCTTCCCCATTAATAGGTAGCTGAAATATTCCGCGCCAATCAGAAAGTTCAGCCGCAGAGGTCCGCCAAGGCTTCAGGGATGTAGGGACCCAACATCACGTAGCGGAGAACAGAAGCACATGTGCTACGGAGGTGTGCAACGCCAAACGAGCACCTATTCACATTCTGTCACCTATTTTCTACCAAGGGCAGTAACGTAGGCAGCCCCTTCCTTGTGTCTTTGCCACACGACGCCATACTAATCCAGGATGCAGCTCAGCTCCATGCCCTCGCCCTAAACCCTTGGACCCTTTTCTCTCCTCTCCCTAGTGGCATGTCCAGCGGCGTCGAAGTCCCCGGAAGCCAACGACGACCCGGCATCTGGTCCTACTTCAGTTTTCCTGGCCCCCGCCGCCGTGTTTCTGTCACTCTGCCGCGCAACTTCGATCCCAATCGCGACGCCGACCCCTTTGAGAAACCGGACAGACATTCGCGACACCGGTCGACGAACTCAAACGGCTTCATGGGGGATTACAAAGGCAGCAACATCATGAACCAGGGGCAGCGATTGCGCTACCTCAAGACGGGCGGTGTGATTGCCTTCATACTGCTCGTTTTGTACTTTATTGCGCCGAGCGACAAGCTTTCAAGAGGTAGGCAGAAGCGGATACGTGTGCTTTTACATGCTGACAGGTGGCTCAGGATCTTTTTCGACAGGAGGCAACACAGCTTCCGGCGACGCAAAAGCACAATGCACCAAGTCGTACTCCAAGGACAAGCCGCTCATCCAGTATGCCCTCATGATCGACGCAGGCAGCACCGGCTCCCGTATCCACGTATACAAGTTCAACAACTGTGGCCCGAGCCCCGAGCTTGAGAATGAAGTCTTTGAGCAGACAGCGAAGAAAGAGGGCAAGGGTGGCTCCGGTCTCTCATCCTATGATGGCGACGCCGAAGGCGCGGCAAAGAGTCTGGACGTCCTCATGGATGTTGCGCTCAAGGAGGTCCCAGCAGAATACCAAGGCTGCACACCTGTCGCTGTCAAGGCCACCGCAGGTCTCCGGAAACTTGGCCCAGAGAAGAGCGACGCTACCCTTGCCGCTGTTCGTCGTCGCCTCGAGACCGTATACCCATTCCCTGTCGTCTCGGAGGAGAAGAGCGGCGTCGAAGTCATGCCTGGCGAGATGGAAGGTGTCTACGCCTGGATCACCGTCAACTACCTCCTCGGCCACATTGGCGGACCAGACAAAACTCCCACTGCTGCCGTCCTCGACCTCGGCGGCGGTTCTACCCAGATCATCTTCCAGCCAACCTTCCCCGACGTCCCACGCGGTGGTCTCCCCAACAAGCTCGCAGAGGGCGACCACAAGTACTCACTGAACTTTGGCGGCCGCGACTTCGACCTCTACCAGCACTCGTACCTCGGCTACGGTCTCATGGAAGCCCGCAACAACCTACACGCTACGCTCCTCGACTCAAAGTACCAGGCACACAAGGACGAGGGCAACACAGACTTCCTCAAGGAACCCATTGTCAACCCCTGCATCGCGCCAGGCATGTCTCGCGAAGTTGCCGTCGCCATGCCCCCAGCCCACCCCCTCGGCGACAAAGTCACCGTCAACATGACCGGCCCTGCCGTTTCCGCGCCCACGCAATGCCGCTACTGGGCCGAGAAATCCCTGCACAAAGACGACGAGTGCAAGATCGCGCCCTGCGCTTTCCGCGGCGTCTACCAGCCTCCCTTCGAGCAGACGTTTGCCCGCGAGGAAGTCTACCTGCTCTCCTACTTCTACGACCGCACCATGGAACTCGGCATGCCGGAGTCCTTCACCCTCCGTGAGCTGCAGGATCTGGCGAACAAGGTCTGCGCGGGCGAGTCTAGCTGGGACGTTTTCGGTGCGGTGCCCAAGGCGATGGAGGAGCTCAAGGGACGGCCCGAGTGGTGTCTTGATCTCAACTTCCAGTACACGCTGCTGAGGACTGGATATGGCATGCCTATCGACCGCGAGGTCAAGATTGCGAAGAAGATTCAGAACAGGGAGTTGGGGTGGTGTCTGGGAGCTAGGTGAGTCACGTCCTTTCTGACGAGCGAATTATTCTGTGCATTTGCTTACGTTTCGATAGTCTTCCGCTTCTCGAGGCCAACTCGGGATGGACTTGCAAGATCAAGCAGGTCCAGTAGAGTGAGATGGGGAATGCTGATACCGGTGGAGATTGATGTACCTTTGTCGCACACTGTTTTAGGATGACGATGCCCATGTATTACGCATTGGGAGGCGTTTTATTGGTCCCTGGTTAAGGAAGGCACTGAGGTTTTTGGTGTACGCAAACAAACAAAATACTAACATGAAGAATAATCCTGCAAGTGCCAAACTATTATGCAATCGTGAAATGTCCATGGGCGTCATCGTGAAGTTATAACTCTGACCAAGCACCACTCAATATTGCAATGGTTTCCGCGCTCTCTGTTCAAACTCAGTGTACTATTAGAGCGCAACTGCTATATTATACACGAGCCTGGAGGCCTTCAATGGCTTCTTAGTACGCAGCATAGATCTAAGAAGTAATTGAAGGTAGACAGCCCAACGTTTCACCCGGGTAGTGCTTAGAGCTTTCCAAGACAGTGCGCACGAATTATTGCAGTACCTGGTGACATACAGAGCAACACTACAAGTGCCAAAGGAGTGTGCAACTGTAAATTGTCTATGGGTATCATCGTAATCTTACAACTCCTACCAAGCACGCTCAAAACGACCCAATCTGGCCTCTGGAATATAACGTCTGCCGCCTCTTCACTGTCTTTGTATTCCCCACATTCAATCCTACCCCACCATTCATCGCCATGCCCAACCCTTTACTAATCCCGTTCCCATTCGCCCTCCTCCGGCTCGCCATCTGCTGCCTCTTGGCCTCCCTGCGCTTAAACTTGCCAATCCACCTGCGCGCCTTCCTCATCAGCGTATTGCTCATGAGCACCAGCATAGTTGCAACCATAACCGGCACGGCGATGACCCAGAAGAACGAATCCGATTTCTTGATGGCATCGAACTTTTCAAAGTTCTGGCCAAAGTATCCGACGAGGAAAGTGAGCGGGAGGAAGAAGATGGTGACGGCAGTTAAAATCTTCATCGACTCGTTTTGGTAGGCGCCCATCATGTTGAAGATGAGGTCTATTAGGTTGTCGGCAGCACGTC
>Ga0265780_10009403_pt1 | contig 11730 bp, 8 predicted proteins | sample P1T30metagenome_FD_192432 | JGI IMG/M metagenome (GOLD analysis project Ga0265780, IMG submission 192432) | Plant litter microbial communities from East Loma Ridge, Irvine, California - P1 T30 | ecosystem: Environmental > Terrestrial > Plant litter > Unclassified | place: USA: California... | reverse complement strand
CCCTCTAACTACCTCCCCTGCACCCCCCCCCCCCCCTCCTTTCCCCCTCGCCTCCAAAAGTACTACGAGGAGCCATAACCATCTGCCCAAAGCAAAATAAAAAGATATCGAAAAAAACCTACTAGACCAGTTAAAAAGCTATAATACCACCACCCAAAAACCACAAAAAACCAACGCTCGCGACAAGAATACATCTCCTCCCAAAAACGCCGGCTCCCAGAGAAGAAAAAAAAACTCTCGCCTATTCTCTCGCACTCGTTCGCCGTTGAGATTGTGGCGCGTGCTCGAGTTCCTCGAAACTAATACTATGACTCAGATACTCATCCAAATCACTGCTCGCCCTCCCATCATCCCCATCCCCATCCCGCTCCCCATCATCAAAGTACTCGTGCCGACACGTTTCCCTCGCGAGACTGAGCTGATACGTTTCCTTCGCCATCGGTGCCAAAATGCCAAAATCAAGTCCCTCCCCCGTCTTCGGCGGCGTCATCGGCGGCTCACAATTACCCAGCGCTTTGGGCGTCCCGTGGTGGAAATGCGGGATGAAAATGCTCGGCGGCCGGATTGTAGTAGTGCTGTTTTTTTCTTCGAGGGGGTGGGACTCGGCGTTGAGACGGAGTGCTGGTGTGGGAAGTGCAAAGGGCTGGATTTCCAAGTGTCTTCCGCTCACGCCCTCGCCGAAGCCTGGGGCCGCTCGTGAGTCCCACAAGCGCTCCTTGATCCGGTCTTCTTCAAGCTTTGAAAACTCCAAGTCGCGGATACTTTCGTCCAAGCTTCTGCGCACCTTCTCCATTTCATATGCGCCCTCCGCGAAGCCAGAATCCTGATGCAATGGGAAGTGGTGCCCAGTGGCAACCGATAAGCCCGTGTCCGCTCTATTTGGTACATCGAAAATCGAGAAACCAGTGCCTGTACGTGACGGCGCCGCGGAACTGAAATCGACTTCGGCTTCGAGGTCCGCGAGCGTCGTTGAGTCTGGTATCATAGAATGTCGGTTCTTGCGCGGTGACGTTTCGGGCGACGGGTTCTGGGATGCGAGTGCGTGGACGCGATCGCTGAACGAGGCTTTTGTGCCGACGCCGCGGGATTCTTCGAAGGTGGCTTGTAGTCGTTGTGGTTCGATGGCGGGAGGTTGGAGACTGCTCTGCGGCTCGATCGGCATAAGCGCCTCATAACCCAACCCCTTATCCTCACTCGCACCCTCCATTTCGCCCGGCGGCGTCGTAATACACACTTCCTTAGCCTTGGGCTCCTGAGCTGCGAACTCATGCGCACTAATATCACCACCACCGCATCCTCTTTGCACAAGCTTGGTATCCCCATCAACATATATCTGGTCCCAGCGTGTTTCGCGACTAGCCGGTAGACTATCCAGCTCCGAATCGTCGAGAGACATAACCGATCGATGACCGCAGTCGCTTCGTCTGTAACCGCTGGATCGTGCGTGGCTTGGTGATCTAGTGTTGTTGGGTAGGATGTACGAGCCCGATGAAGCTGGGTATTCCGTTGCTGGGACGCGGATGTTCTCAAAGGAGTGGGAGTGGCGGCGGTGCTGGGTTATGTCGTTTAGGTCGACGGCCGTGGCGGGGTCGATGTATTCCTTGTCGCTCCTGTGCGTTGAGACGCTTTCTCTCGATGCGACGGTTGGTTTTGTTTCTATTGCTTCAGCTGGTAGCGGGAACTTCTTCAGGAGCTGAGAAGCCGCGAGTCGATTGCGCGGTGACTCGCTCAAACATGCACGTATGACATCTCTGAAGTAGTCCGGGACATCTGACCGGTGGCGCTCCATTGTCTTTGCGAGTGGTCGGTCTTGTCGTTCAGGTTCGTCTTGTTGCTCTGCCAGGGCCCACAGCACCATACCGAGCTGGTACAGATCAGACTTGACGCCGATGTATATTGAGATGCGCTGTCCACTTTCGATGAGCTTTGCGAGCTCTGGGGGTTCCCATCCGACTGGACAGCCGCGGCGGTTGATGTCGATGATCTTCGCATCGTCGTTCTTGTCGATTACGATGTTGGAAAGTGTGAAGTCGCCCTGCACATAGCCCGCTTCGTGGATCTCAGACAGGCCTTCCACGATCTGCCTTGCCCATTTCTCTCTCCGCTCCCAGTACAGTTGGCCCGTTGGCTTGAAGTCGTATATCATGTCGACCAGCGCACCATTGTCCGCGTAGCTAATCAGCAGGCCCTTGATCAGCTGGTTCGTCTCGTCCACGATGATGCCTTCGAATTTGATGACAGACTTGGAATCCTGCAGGCTGCAAAGCGCGTTGATCTCGTACAGGAACTCTTCCACGGCATCCGGACCCGGAATTTCCTTCTTGATGTACGCCTTGTTGTTGACGGCGACTTTGTACACGAAGCCGGAGATGTGCGAGTCGAAGCAGATGGCGTTTTCGCGGAAACGCTTGCATTCCAGATGGTCGATGGCGGATGTGGACGGATAGGGTATGATCTCGTTGACGTCTTCGGTGACATGGACGTGGAGGCGGCCGTCTGTTGTCTGGAGCTTGAGATTTGTCACCGTGTCGTAGAACTGGATGTCAGGTAGTGAGTCGCGGATCGCTTCGTAGATCCTCGAGCTCTTGTCGCGCTGGTAGTGCAATGTCTTGAGATCCGCTTCCAACGAGTCGGCCTCCAACTGCCGGTAGTCGCAGGACACCGTGACTCTCCGCCACTTGTTTGGCTCTTCAGCGTACGTGAGGAAGAACTTCTCGCGGTCCGACATGTCCCTAAAATGCATGCTCAGGTTCAATATCCACCGTGCCTCCAGCTCTTCCTGCAACCGTATGTCGTCGACGTCTGATTGTGAATGACGTGATCCGCGCTCAGAGAATGAGTCCACCAGATCCAGAGGCGGAGGCTCGCCGGCAGACATGTAGTCCACGCTCTCCTCGGCATCAAAGTCCACCTGCCGTGCGCCCGCCGGTATGTTCGAGTCCGGGCCTCCGCCTATTGTCGGTTCGGGCAGCGGCTTCTGCTGGCTCTCGCTATCGTGTGGGCCCAGCACGTCTGGCGCAGACATGGAGGGTGCGGATATTGGGGGCGGCGAGGGATTGCGCTTCGCTAACGGGGACGGCCGTCGGTCCGCTGAAGTCGCTCTCCGCTGCTCAGGCTCGTCCGGCACCTCCAGCAGCTTGTCCCTCTTCTCGCTGTTCATGCGCTTAAACGTCAGCGGCCTTGGTAGCCCCGGCACCACTCTCCTGCTGCTCCTCCTGTTCAGCAGCCCGCCCGTCCTCGCCGCATGCTCGCCGCTCGAATGCGGCCGCCCATTCTCCTTGTCCCCTTCATCCTCCGCCTTCACACTAGGCAGAGCAGGCTCGCCGTCCTCCCTCTTCAGCCACGAGCCGATCTTTTGGAAGTTGAGCCGCTCCCACACGCTCCGGTGCTCGTTCACCTCTGACCGCGCGCGCTGCCTGCTCCGGCTGCGGCTCGACTCGCCGTGCTCTGCGGACAGCAAATGGGGCATCTTAGACTTTACGTGGTGCGTCGCTCAGCTGCACGCACCCACGACTCTATATCCCCCGCCTCCCAGCCTTCGGGGCACGTGCTGCGGGGGCGTTCCTGGATCGATTGGGCGTGTGGTGCTATCGTTCTGGCGCGGCCCTCATGTTGTGTCTGTATGCGTGTAACAGTGGCGCTCTGCGTCCATCGGCGCAGTTTCGTGACGCACAAGTCCGAGTTCAGGAGGCAGTCAGAGAGTGTCTTCGCGTGGTAATTCCCGCAGCCCGTGCCTTGACGTTTTATTATTATCGAGGCCCAAGCGACGTGCCCCAGCGCGTTGGCGCCTAACCCGCCCTCTGGATTTGGCAGGCAAGTAGCAATGGATGGATGGACTTTCGGATGAGGCTCAACAGGGCGGCGGCGGGCTTCGGGATTCCAGGGGCGGATGAGTGATATCGATGTCGATGTGTGAAGATGAGTCGTCCCGTCTGAGATGCGATGCGATGCGATGCGCAGTGAGGCTCGTCCAATCAGCGCTGATCTAGCCCCCGGTGAGCCTACACGGCTGCGCAACACCAACTCAACGCGTCCGTACTCGGTGGCTGCGAAGTTACACGGAGTTACACGGAGGAGATGTCTCACGAAAGAGGGGCGAAGGACCTCGAATTCATTATTCTTGATGTGTGCGTCTTGCCTTGAGTGCGTGGCGGTCAACAGCACGCACCTCGATTGGACAGCCCATCCAACACCCTGCATCACTCTTCACGCTCACTTCTGCGCACTCATTGGCGCTCTACCAAAGCTGCGGTGAGCGTTCGCACAATCTCACCACCTTGGAATATCTGCTCATCCCGTTGTGACGGATTTGATTGCAGTCTCCCTTCTCTGACGGAATTGATTGCAAGCCCCCTCTTTCGGGCCCGCCTACATTAGCCCAAACGTGCTCGTATTCAGATACTGCAGGAAAATGTACTTTGGGTATACTTTAGACGGGCACCAGCCCCACTTGTGTGTGTGACGCGCTTCGAGTGCAGCGGCTACTGCATGGACTGGGAGATCAGTTCTTGGAAGACACAAACGCTCTTCAGGATGAGAATCACCGGAATCTGCCGTGCACTCGGTAACAATCACATACTCTTCCATTTCACCTCACATCCCCAGCCCAAACAGTGAAGCTTACCACCCTGCACCAGCGCTTCACGATGTATGACAACACACATCCCAAGTTCCTCAAATTCCTCCGCCCTGCTCAATTCGCACATCTCATTCGCCAGTCGTAATTCCTTCATGTTGCGCTGTCTTGCCACGTCAATGTGGTTCATGCGAGAGTATGAGACACTAGAGCGAATCAACGTCAAAGCAGGCAAAGACACCACCAATCGCAATATTTCGAGGACTTGAAGGACGACAATGCTGTGCGAGACGAGACTGAATATGCATCGCTGCAATCGTCATGCTCATTCGAGATGCGATGCGATCGTGCAACACTTCACAACCGCGTAAATGTAACAAGTAACAAACCACCAAGCGCTTGCATTTCAAGTGAAGACTACTCAGCGCAGGACCAACCCCTCAATTGCACCACGTTCGGACCGGAGTCACCACATACATCCACACAACAAGTCACGACTTCAACACAGCAACCGCAAACGCAAAAGCAACAATCCTCAATACCAGCCATAAATCCTACGCACGCAAACCCATGCAGCACGGCTGAGTAGTTGTATGTGTTGTGAACAAGGTATGGTTATTTGTTGGCGCTAGCTAGATTGAAAAGTGCGTGCATGAGAGGGGCTGGACTGGATCGAACGGCTGTATGTACCTATATACTCTCAGTCGTTCACTCACTCTAGACATGGAACGAGGAGTTGTTTTTGCCATTAGATATTGCTTTTCCCACTGCGCTTCTGAAAAACGTGCAAAAGTAAAGGCTAGGTCCGGTCCGTCCCGCCGCGCCATGTACCGCAGAAGGGATGATGCCAGCAAACGATTGCGCGCCATGTCGTCAAGGAAGTCGCTTTACGAGTATTTATAGTCTATTATACAATTGAGTTGTTCGTCCGCTGGCTACACGACACGGTCGAAGATGCATGCCTGCCTGCCTGCTTGCTTGATGCAGAATGCTAGCCTAGCCAAAACGCCAGATGATGCGCTGCTACTACCTGCTCTTTAGCTTATCATACACTCTACTTCGCACCATTCGCTTCCCTTCTCATAATGCGACTAGTCGTCGTCCTCGCCACTCTCTTCTTCATCGTCCTTCTTCTTCTGCTCCTTGCGCTTCCTATCGCCCTTTTTGGTCTTAAGGTCCTTTTCCCACAGCTTGTTCGCCGCGTCGCGATCCAGGCCCGGGAAGACAATGTTAAAGACGTCAGAGTACCATGTTACGGGCTTGCCTTCGATGCCTTCTTTGATGTTCTATGCAATTGTCAGTACACGTTCATTTAATGGGATAGCTGGTGGAAAATCGATGTACCTCAGGTAACTCCAACCAATCACTCAGATTATCCTGCGGGAAGATAACCGTCTTCGCGCCCGCCCTCCTCGCAGCAACAGTCTTCTCCCTCAACCCGCCGATCCTCAAAACCTTACCCGTCAACGTAATCTCACCAGTCATCGCAACGCCCTCCTTGATCCGCGTGTCGAGCGCTAAGCTAAGTAAACTCGACGTCATCGTGATACCAGCGCTAGGCCCGTCTTTCGGCGTTGCGCCCTCGGGACAGTGCAAATGTATGCGTGCGTGCTCAAAGAACTTATTCTTAGGGAAGTCACGTGCCATGATGCTCTTCGCGTACGAATAGGCGACGCCCGTGGACTCCTTCATGACGTCGCGGAGGGAGCCGGTGCGCTCGAGGCCGCCGTGTGAGGATGCCGAGAGGGCGTTTTGCACGATGGATTCGATGTAGAGCGCGGAGCCGCCCATGGAGGTCCAGGCGAGACCCATGGAAACACCAGGTGGTGTTGTGTCGTAAAGGCGGTCGGAGATGTAGATAGGCGGACCAACGTAGTCCTTCAGATTCTCTTGTGTGATATTTACGTGCACGCTGTCGGGCACCTTGAGCGCTACGCGAGGCGTCTCGATGGCCTGCTTGTCGATGTTCTCGGGTGTCTCGTTGAGGTCTGACTGATCCTTCTTGGACTCCTTCTGAGCGGCTTTGCCTTCTTCAGTCAGCGCCTCGGCTTCTGGCAGCGCGTCTTCGCCGACTTCAGTCACGATCTTCAGGGCAGCCTTTCGGTACACCTTCTCGATGTGTTTCTTGAGATTGCGGACACCGGACTCGCGGCAGTATTTGTTGATGAGCTCTACGATCGCGTCATTCTGTAGAATGACGTCGGCATCCTTGAGGCCGCTCATATCCTTCGCTACGGGTGCCAGGTACTTTTCGGCGATGGCGATCTTCTCGTCAGACACGTAGCCAGAAAGTCGGATGACTTCCATACGGTCGAGAAGCGGCTGCGGGATGGTGTCCTCCATGTTGGCTGTGCAGACGAAGAGCACCTTCGAAAGATCGACTGGGACGTCGAGGTAGTGATCCAGGAAGCTGTTGTTCTGTTCAGGGTCAAGCAATTCCAGAAGTGCTGAAGCTGGATCCCCATGGTTACTCATGCGACCCATCTTGTCGACCTCGTCAATCAAAACGAGCGGATTCTCGGTCTGGCACTTTTTGAGAGCCTGAATGATGCGTCCAGGTAGCGCACCAACGTAGGTCCTTCGGTGACCCTTAATCTCTGCCACGTCGTACATACCGCCGACACTGAAGCGGTAGTATTGGCGGTTGAGTGCTCGTGCGATAGACTTTCCGATCGAAGTTTTACCAACACCGGGAGGTCCGACTAGACATAGAATCTTGCCTTCGACAGTTCCGCGAAGCTTACCGACCGCGATAAACTCCAAGATCCTGTCTTTGACGTCCTTGAGGCCGTGGTGATCCTCGTCAAGTATGACACGAGCGTTCTTGATGCCAAAGGTCTCTGCACTGCGCAGGCCCCATGGTAGCTGTGTCAGCCAGTCGAGGTAGTTGCGTGTGACGTTGAACTCTGAACCATTGGCGTCAAGCCCTTGGAGCTTGCTCATCTCCTCGTCGAAGACTTTGCGCACGCCTTCTGGCATGGCCAGCTTGGTGGCCTTTTCAGTGAATTTCTCGATTAGCTTGTCCTTGCCATCCGACTCGATGCCAAGCTCCCTCTTGATTTGGCGCATTTGCTCCATGAGAAGGTACTCTCGGTTCTTCTTCTCTACTCTTGCCTTGACGTCATCTGAAACCTTCTTCTGCAGCTCCGCGCTCAAGAGCTCTTTCTTCAGAACTTCCAGAGATTTACCGAGACGCTTCTCGACGTTCATCTCCTCAAGCACAGCCTGCAGCTCGCTAGAGTCGGCCTGTGCGACTGCAGAAGCGAAGTCGGCGAGCTTCACTGGATCCTCGCCAACATTCATTGTGGTATGGACTGAGAATGTGGATACGTGGTCACGGAACATGGGGTTCAGAAGGGCGACACCCTTGAAGGTATTGACGATCTCGTTGACCAGGACCTGGATGGTCTTGTTGGTCTTGAGGTCGAAAGGCTCTTCCACCATATTCTCGACATCGGCGACGCTGACGTTGCGTCCCTTCAGTAGCGCGGGGATGTTGTCGTCGAGCGCTTTTGCCTCGTCACTGCTCTCTTCAAAGCTTGCTACGACATCGCCCTTGGCTTGGTTGGCCGGCGATTCGTTTACCGTAGCATCTTCTATCGTGCTCTTAGCGATCGATGCCTTGTCGGCCGCAGGTTCTGACTCCTGCTCCGGCTTGGGCGGCGTAAGACCTGTCATTCTTATGCGCCGATGTGGGTACAGGACGCAAGTCATGGCGAAGTTGTCCTCCTGGCCGACCGGAAATGCGCTTGTGACCTGACAAAAGGTACCCACGTCGTGGACTTCGCTAGCATCATCAATGACGTCCTTGTCAGTGGTCTCGTCCTTGAACATGAAGGCACCAATGTACGGCTGTCCGCGCTTGACCATGTCTGCGATTGCCTGCCCAACCTCGCGGTCTCTGATTGTGATGGCCTTGTAGAAGCCAGGGAACAGCGGTCTTCGGACGAGAGGTATCGCCATGACTTGCGGGTAGACTTCGGGTATTGATGGCTTCACCAGCGAGCGGTCAGAGGATTTCCGCTTCCTGCCGCCACCATCGCCTCCGGAGCCGTCACCACCAGCTGCACTCCCTCGGCCTGAACCGGAGCGCGGCGGTAGCGGTTCAGGATCTTTGTTCTTCGCCTCTAGTTCTTCAGCAGCTTTCTTCTCCTTCAGCTTCTTTGACTCTTCATTCTCCTCCTCTTTGACTTCTTCAAGAGGCTCAGGAGGCGGTTTGGGGTCTTTCTCTTTCGCTCTTCTCTGCGACGTGGAGAAGCTGCGATGTGCGAGCAAGGCGGCGGGTGGGGACGGACATCGGAGAGGGTATCGTGATACAATGGATGCCGTACACTGTGCGGGAAGATATCGCGCTGAGGCTCGTGGGGCGGAAATGCGTGTGCCTGATTGTGAAGCGTGGCGGAGGGCTGCCCGCCACGGAAGGTTCGAGGTGTGCGGCATCTTCGAGATGGAAAGTGCAATGGTGTGTGGTAGGAGCACTCTGATTAGATCCGAAGAGCGAGTGTGTGCAGTTTGTGTGCCTGTGAGCCCTCTGCAAAAATTACTGCAGTCAGGCGGCGTGCAGTGGTGGTGTGGAGGAAAATGTGGTCGTGGCGTGTGAATTGCTCAGCATCATCGGAATCTCGACATCATCAGTCCTAGCTCCACTACTACCACCCGCTAGAACCTCGGCAGCACGCAACCATCCCAGCGACGCCATCCATCTCCTCAGCATCTGAGTCCTTTCTATATCACGATGGATCACACAGCGTTGACATAATCCGCGTCCACTTGGCTCGATTCGGCAGCTTTACACTGTCAATCGCGTCGCCGAGCGCGTCTCCGCCGCACACGCGACCACTCTGTTCATCGTCGTAATTCGCCTCCAGAAGTTGCTCGTACTGCTCCCACGGACCTCAGTGGCATTCGATGAGCTTGAGCTGATTTATAGCTTCCCATGACGTCCCGTAGCTCTCCGAGGAATAGGTGTTGAGTCTGGAGGCACCGCAGGAGTGGCCATGCTGACTAAGCTGTGGTGACTTCGATGACCTCCGTCATTTTTACACAATCTTCAACGGCTTCCATTAGACATGAATTGCTTACCTTACTGCATGCAATGTTCTACAACAAGGGGCATGCCGACGGACGGAAGTCCCCAATCTCAACACTCAAGCCAATGACAGTTATGGTCCTCATGCTCAGCGCTGCGGGCCAATAGACTTCGACTCTCCAACTAGTATCAGAGTATGGGTTATCTTGGTAAGTGATTCGGATTTTTCCTCAATCGAATCTCTGAAGAGGAAAAAAATCAATGCATTGCACGCATACACACATGCTCCGTTAAACCCAGCACTAAACAGCATTCACGCCAAATCAACATCCACAAATGGATTTTCACCATCCCCCTTTTTCGCCACCTTCTTGGACTTTGCAGACGACGTTCTCGAGCCCTTCCTGACAGGCGTTGTAAAGCTATCAATTTTTACCCCTTTGCAACCTCCTCCACTGGGCTATTTGATGGCTTGCGGGATGTGGTTGTCAAAACTTGCCGTGGAGAAGACGACGATCGTTGTGCGCGGGTAGATGATATGCTGGACTTCCTTTTGTTGCTGTCTTTGCTGGAGACCCTTGCTTCACTGGCGGTCGAAACGTAGGAACGCAGGCTATCGTCGGAGATGTGTTTGTTGGGCTTGAGGAAGGTCATTTGTACTGTGTCCGATGTCAGTACTTGAGTAGACATGCTGTGGGCAGGTCACTTACTCTCTTCTTCTACTGCAGGCGCCTCGCCCGTTTTTTCTTCGTCGCTAGCGTTGTCGCTATCGTTGTCCGATTCATCCGCATCTTCACCTGGAGCTTCTCCTGCGTCCTCTTCCCCGTCAGCCTCATGACCATCGCTCTCCGCACCATCCTTCGCTTCCACTTCACTTTTTCCCTCCCTCTCGTCTTCCTCGTCCAAACTGTCGCTCTCCGAACTACCACTATCCGAACTATCACTATCCGTCCCAATCACATGCGTGATATCCAGCTGCGGCGTCGTAGATCCACTGTCTGCCTTCCACACTTGCGAATCGCCATGCAAGTCCACGTCCTCAAAGCTATGCAGCTTCCCATCTGTCTTGGTAGGCACCAGCGACGTGCGCTGATCGATCATCTTCCAAACATCTCGGGCTTTCCCGTCATCTCCTCCGTAAATCGCGCTGGTGTAGATTCGTGTTGGGGCCGGAATATCCGGGTAATGGGGAACGTCGTACGGGCTTGTTCGTTGAACTTCGCCGCGCTGAGGCTGATTGGTGTGGAGGAAGTCTTCGGTATTGTTATAGGCCTGGAGCTCGTGATCGTCGCTTTCTTGTGACTTCTTGCCCCTGCCAAACTTGAAGAAGTTGGTCACGCCAGCGCCGAAAGTTTTCTTTTCTGGTTTGTCTTCTTCTACGGGGCTGGGTGCTCTCTCTTTACCTTTGACATTAGGGAATCGACCCTTAAGCGACTTTGCAACCGGCGCGCCGACGTTCATCTGTCGGCGCGGCGCAGAGTTGCTGCTTTCCTGCCCCGTGCTCTCGAGGTCGCGCATGACGATGACTCCCTGGTCGTTCCGGAAAGGTCTGGGTACATCTGCGTTGAGTATGCGTGGCTCATCATCTTTCTCGTTGAAGTACAACTTCAGTCTGGTAATTGCTTTGAACCTCCACGCCAGGAATATCGAGGAGATGATAGCGGTGCCTAAGGCGACAAGCAAGATTATCGGGTATATGCCCAGCATGTTGGGCGTCTGGTGCTTTGAGGTTTGGGAATACGACGAGTTGTCTCAGTAAAGAGTGCGTTGTGGTATGTTTTCTGGAAGATGCCGTTGCGAGGTTGGTATGAAGGCTGCATTTTGGTGATGTGTGGGGGCTTGAAGGATAGATGGTGACTTGGAGGTTGTTGGCAGAGTCGTGAAGTGCGGCGCATGGATGTGTTGGCAGTTCACGATAATTTTGGAGAACACGGCTTTGGGAAGTCAAAGTCATGTGTCAATGATTTATATTGCTAACACTTTGAAATCCACGACATCTTTTGCGCTTGAGGTGCAAAGGAAATATAGACGTTCTATTACACACCACGCTATAGACATGTTTACACTGAGCATGGCGATGTGGAGCGATGGTAAACGGTGAGATTGCGTTGATTTGCGTTGGCCG
>Ga0265780_10009401_pt1 | contig 11731 bp, 6 predicted proteins | sample P1T30metagenome_FD_192432 | JGI IMG/M metagenome (GOLD analysis project Ga0265780, IMG submission 192432) | Plant litter microbial communities from East Loma Ridge, Irvine, California - P1 T30 | ecosystem: Environmental > Terrestrial > Plant litter > Unclassified | place: USA: California... | reverse complement strand
TGCTCATCGCCATATTTATCCCTTACTTCTATAAGTTCTTCTTTAATAAGCTGCATCCTTAGCTCTTTGCTTTCAAGGAGTGCCTTTAACTCGCCAATTAATTTCATGATGTCGCTGTATTCAGCACGCAGTTTATCCTGCTCCAGGCCGGTAAGCTGCCTCAGCCTCATTTCAACAATAGCACGCGCCTGAATTTCGCTCAGGTTAAAGCGCTCCATTAATTTGCCACGGGCTTCTTCACCATCTTTACTGCCACGTATAATAGCAATAACCTCGTCTATATTATCACTGGCAATGATAAGGCCTTCTAATATGTGTGCCCTTTCCTCTGCCTTGCGAAGCTCATACTTGGTGCGGCGTACTACCACATCATGCCTGTGCTCCACAAAGTGTTGAATCATGTCTTTAAGGTTCAGCATTTCCGGCCTGCCGTTTACCAGTGCAATATTATTTACACTAAAAGACGACTGCAGCTGCGTATACTTATAAAGGGTGTTTAGCACCACATTAGGCACAGCCTCTCTTTTAAGTATATACACAATGCGCATACCGTTCCTGTCACTTTCATCACGGATGTTGGCAATGCCCTCAATTTTTTTATCGTTTACCATGTCAGCCGTTTTCTTGATCATCTCGGCTTTGTTAACCTGGTAAGGTATTTCGGTAACAATTATACATTCGCGGCCATCCACTTCCTCAAAGTTGGTCTTGGCACGCACCACTACCCTGCCGCGGCCTGTTTTAAAGGCTTCGCGCACGCCCTCATAACCATATATAATACCCCCTGTAGGAAAATCAGGAGCTTTTATATAGTGCATAAGGCCGTCTATATCAATCTCGTTGTCGTCTATGTAAGCAAGGGTACCATCTACAACCTCTGTAAGGTTGTGTGGGGGCATGTTTGTAGCCATACCCACGGCAATACCGCTGGCACCGTTTATAAGCAGGTTGGGTACGCGTGTAGGCATAACCGTAGGCTCCTGCAGGGTGTCGTCAAAGTTTAATTGAAAATCAACGGTTTCTTTGTCAAGGTCGCTCATAATATCCTCAGATATCTTTTTAAGCCTTGCCTCGGTATATCGCATTGCTGCAGGGCTGTCGCCATCTACAGATCCAAAGTTACCCTGCCCGTCTACAAGCAGGTAGCGAAGGCTCCAGTCCTGGGCCATACGCACCATGGCATCATAAACTGATGAGTCGCCATGCGGGTGAAACTTACCCAAAACCTCACCTACAATCCTTGCCGATTTTTTGTGGGCCCTGTTGCTCAGTACGCCCAGCTCATACATTCCGTAAAGTACCCTTCTATGCACGGGTTTCAAGCCATCCCTAACATCCGGAAGCGCCCTTGACACTATTACCGACATCGAGTAGTCGATATAGGCACTCTTCATTTGGTCTTCTATGTTAATGGGAATTAACTTTTCTCCTTCTGCCATAAGTAGTTATATTAAAATTTATAGATTTTTTATAGTTATTACAAAACGTGCCAATATACGCAAATTTATTACGATTTTTAGTGATTGAAAGGAGATTTTTAAACCATTTATTAACAGGAAATTGCCTTGTATTAGTTGATAAAGAATTACTAAAAGGCTTTTATTTGTCGCATTTTTTTCGTCATTTAGCATGACACTACCGCAACAGGTACGGTTTTTGTAAAATGTTATATAAATAATTACATTTACGATAGTATAGAAAGGGATTTATATATGGATGATAATTTTTCACCAAGGGTCAAAGATGTTATAACCTACAGCAAGGAAGAAGCCCTGCGGTTAGGCCATGACTTCATTGGCACCGAGCACCTAATGTTAGGCATATTGCGGGATGGCAATGGCAAAGCCATTAACATCCTTAACAGCATACAGGTAGACCTTGAGCATTTGCGCAAAAAGGTAGAGATTTTAAGCCCTGCAAACCCAAGTGCCGAGCGTAATAATGAAAAGAAAAACCTTCATTTAACACGCCAGGCCGAAAGGGCACTGAGGACTACCTTCCTTGAAGCTAAAGTGTTTCAAAGTACATCGATAAGCACGGCGCACCTGCTGCTGTGTATTTTGCGCAATGAGAACGACCCAACAACAAAGTTGCTCAACAAGCTAAAAATTGATTACGAAACAGTTAAAGAACAATTCATCAGCATGACATCAAACGAAGATGACTTTATGGAAAACCTGCCAAAAGCGGAATCCTATAACGACGACCCAGGACAGGATGACAGTTTAAGGGGCGAAAGCAACTTTAGCAATCCTGCATCAGGTAATAAGGCCAATAAAAAATCTAAAACACCGGTACTCGATAATTTTGGCCGCGACCTTACAGAACTTGCCGAAGAAGGCAAGCTTGACCCTGTAGTGGGCCGTGAAAAAGAAATTGAGCGCGTGAGCCAGATTTTAAGCCGACGCAAGAAAAACAACCCGCTGCTTATAGGTGAGCCGGGTGTGGGTAAATCTGCCATTGCAGAGGGCCTCGCACTACGCATTATCCAGAAAAAAGTATCGCGCATATTGTTTAACAAACGTGTGGTAACACTAGATCTTGCCAGCCTTGTAGCGGGCACAAAATACCGTGGCCAGTTTGAAGAGCGTATGAAAGCCGTTATGAACGAGCTTGAAAAAAACGACGATATTATTTTGTTTATAGACGAGATACACACTATTGTGGGTGCCGGTGGCGCTACAGGTTCGCTTGATGCAAGCAACATGTTTAAGCCTGCCCTGGCCCGTGGCGAAATACAATGTATTGGTGCCACCACACTAGATGAGTACCGCCAGTATATTGAAAAAGACGGCGCGCTTGAAAGGCGTTTCCAGAAGGTAATTGTAGAGCCTACATCGGTTCCGGAAACCATTACCATTCTTAATAACATCAAAAACAAGTACGAAGACCACCACAACGTTATTTATACCGATGAGGCTATTGAGGCGTGTGTTAAGCTTACAGACCGCTACATGAGCGAGCGCTTTTTACCGGACAAGGCTATTGATGCGCTTGATGAGGCAGGCAGCCGCGTGCACATTACCAATATTGATGTGCCTAAGCAGATACTTGACCTGGAGCGCCAGCTTGAAGAAGTGCGCGAGCTGAAAAACAGCGTGGTTAAAAAACAAAAATATGAAGAGGCTGCAAAGCTTCGCGATGACGAAAAACGTATTGAAAAAGACCTTGCCATAGCCCAGGAGCAGTGGGAGGAAGATTCTAAAAACAACCGCGTTACCGTTACCGAAGATAACGTTGCCGATGTGGTAAGCATGATGACCGGCATACCGGTTAACCGCATTGCGCAGACTGAAAGTAATAAATTAGCTAAACTGCCTGAACTTATTAAAGGGAAGGTAATTGGCCAGGATGAGGCAGTTCAAAAAATTGCCAAATCCATACAGCGTAACCGTGCGGGCCTTAAAGACCCGAACAAGCCGATTGGCTCATTTATCTTCCTGGGTCAAACCGGTGTAGGTAAAACGCAGTTAGCAAAGGTTATTGCTAAAGAACTTTTTGATAGCGAAGATGCCCTTATACGTATAGACATGAGCGAGTATATGGAAAAATTTGCCATATCACGCCTTGTGGGTGCGCCTCCGGGATATGTAGGCTATGAAGAAGGTGGGCAGCTTACTGAAAAAGTGCGCCGCAAGCCTTACTGCGTAGTTTTATTAGACGAGATCGAAAAAGCCCACCCTGATGTATTTAACATGATGCTTCAGGTACTGGATGACGGTTATTTAACCGACAGCCTTGGCCGTAAGATCGACTTTAAGAACACTATCATTATAATGACCTCTAACGTAGGTGCACGCCAGCTGAAAGACTTTGGCCAGGGCGTAGGCTTTGGTACATCGGCTAAAAAATCGCAGGCAGATGACCATACTAAAGGTGTTATTGAAGCTGCGCTTAAAAAGACTTTTGCGCCGGAGTTCATTAACCGTATAGATGATATTATTGTGTTTAATGCGCTTGAAAAAGAGCACATAGACCAAATTATCAACATAGAGCTTGAAAAGCTGTATGGCAGGATTAAAGACCTGGGTTACACTATTGCACTAAGCGATAAGGCCAAAAGCTTTATAGCCGAAAAAGGTTTTGATAAGCAATATGGTGCAAGGCCGCTTAAACGTGCTATACAGAAGTATGTAGAAGATACATTGGCCGAAGAAATCATTACCTCTAAAATATCAAGCGGTGATGAAATTTTTATGGACCTTGACGATAACGGCACTGAACTGGCTGTTACCATCAAAAAAGCAGAAAACCCTGCAAGCTAACCGTTGGTTAGCCGTAAAAATAAAAAATCCCTGCCATACAAACGGCAGGGATTTTTGTTTATAATCTTTTGATAGTTTACTGATATCGCTTCCGGCGTTGTTATCTGAAGTTTAAGTAATGCTACTAGTCATATTCTAACTACAAAACGTCATTAACTCAAACTTCTATAAAAAAGATAAGCGGGTTCCTTAGAACCCGCTTAACAAACCAATCAATATGCTAATAAGGAATCTCCTCACTTAAACCTTATTAACAGTGCAAATATAAGCCTCAAATCTGAATTAATTCTGAATTTATCATTCTTTATAATTATATTATGATAATCAAAATTTATAGTAAATAAAAGCATCCAGACATATAGCCCTTCCTCTGATTAGGCTAATCACTATATTTATTTGACTATCAAACCAAAACATACTTAGTTTTGTCTCAAATTTAAATACACCCCTTTTACTGTAGGGGGTACCGCTTCTAAAACCGACTTTAACCCTCTCCAACACCCTCTTAAATATTTGTTAATAATCTAAATTTCAATTACGTATAAAATAAAAATTCCAACTATTTTTTGCGAATTTTTTGTTAACCTTTTCATCTTACTTTTGCTATCTTTGCGAGCCTTGCTTAGTATTTTAGGTAATGTGTGGCGTTGCCGCCTTATCAAATCTTTTTTTGGCACACAAACAAACTTAAATAACAGAATAACAACCGGGCTTTTGCCATGTTTGCAAAAGCGTATTTAAAACATTTACACAATGTCTGATACATCAAAAATCTTTTACACGATAACTGATGAGGCCCCTATGCTGGCCACCCACTCTTTTCTTCCCATCGTTCAGGCATTTGCCGCACCCGCCGGGATTGAAGTAGAAACAAGGGATATTTCGCTTGCCGGGCGCATCCTTGCTAACTTCCCGGAAAACCTTACCCAAGACCAAAAAATTGGTGACGCACTTACAGAGCTTGGCGAACTTGCCAACACTCCCGAGGCTAATATCATCAAGCTTCCTAATATTTCGGCTTCTGTGCCACAGCTTAAGGCAGCTATAAAAGAGCTGCAATCTCAGGGCTACAACATTCCTGATTTTCCTGAAGATGCAAAGTCTGACGAAGAAAAAACAGTTAAGGCAAAATACGCAAAGGTGTTAGGCTCTGCTGTAAACCCGGTGCTGCGCGAGGGTAACTCTGACCGCCGTGCACCACGTGCCGTTAAAAACTATGCAAAAGCTCACCCTCATTCAATGGGTGCCTGGAGCGCAGATAGCAAAACGCATGTTGCCAGCATGAGCGAAGGCGACTTTTATGGCAGCGAAACATCAGTTACCGTAACCGATGCTACCGATGTTAAGATAGAATTTACAGCCGCTGATGGTACTGTTACGGTACTTAAGGCTTCTACCCCGCTTAAAGCTGGTGAGATAATAGACAGCTCTGCCCTTAGTCTTAACAAGCTAAAAACATTTATAGCTAAAGAAATTGCCGATGCTAAAGCACAAGGCGTGCTGTTCTCGGTACACCTTAAAGCTACCATGATGAAGGTTTCTGACCCTATTATCTTTGGTGCTATTGTAGAGGTATTTTATAAAGATGTATTTGAAAAATATGCCGATTTGTTTAAGCAGCTTGGTGTTGATACCCGCAACGGCCTTGGCGATGTATATGCCAAGATTGCCGGTACGCCACAGGAAGCTGAAGTAAAGGCTGCTATCGAGGCGGTTTATACCGATGCCCCTGCCCTTGCCTATGTAAACTCTGATGCCGGTATTACTAACCTGCACGTGCCAAGCGACGTTATTGTAGATGCTTCTATGCCTGCCATGATACGCACAAGCGGCCAGATGTGGGATGTTAATGGCAAACAGCAGGATACTAAAGCCATAATCCCTGACAGGAGCTACAGCGGTGTGTATACTGCCACTATAGATTTCTGTAAAAAGAATGGCGCCTTTAACCCTGCCACTATGGGCAGCGTACCAAACGTGGGCCTTATGGCGCAAAAAGCTGAAGAATACGGATCGCACGATAAAACCTTCCAGGCAACAGCCAATGGTGTGGTTAAAGTGATAGACAACAACAACGGCACCGTATATATGGAGCAGGCTGTTGAGGCCGGCGACATCTTCAGGATGTGCCAAACCAAAGACGCACCAATACAGGACTGGGTTAAGCTTGCCGTTAACCGCGCAAGGCTTAGCGATACACCGGCTGTTTTCTGGCTTGACGAAAACCGTGCACACGATGTGCAGTTGATTGCAAAAGTTGAAAAATACCTTCAGGACCATGATACAAATGGCCTTGACATACAGATACTTAACCCTATTGCCGCTACAGAGTTTTCTCTTGGCAGGATAATAGAAGGTAAAGACACCATATCGGTTACCGGTAACGTATTGCGTGATTACCTGACTGACCTGTTCCCTATCCTTGAACTGGGTACGTCGGCAAAAATGCTTTCTATCGTTCCACTTATGAATGGTGGTGGCCTGTTTGAAACCGGCGCGGGTGGCTCAGCCCCTAAGCACGTTCAGCAGTTTGTAGAAGAAGGCTACCTGCGTTGGGATTCGCTTGGCGAATTCCTTGCCCTTGGCGTATCGTTAGAGCACCTTGGCCAGAGCCTTAACAACAGCAAAGCACTTGTATTGAGCGAAACGCTTGATGCCGCTAACGAAAAATTCCTTGAGAATGATAAAGGTCCTGCCCGTAAAGTAGGCCAGATAGACAACCGTGGATCGCACTTTTACCTTGCGTTATACTGGGCACAGGCACTTGCCGCACAGGATAAAGATGCAGAGCTTAAAGCAAAGTTTAGCCCTATTGCAGCAGAACTTACAGAAAACGAAGCTAAAATTGATGCCGAACTAATAGCCGCACAAGGCAAAGCACAGGAAATAGGCGGTTACTACCACCCTGACTATGCCAAGACCGATGCAGCCATGAGGCCAAGCGCAACGCTTAACGCGATATTGGCTAAGCTGGTTTAATTTTGATGGAACGCGAATGCCGCTAATATGGCGGATTTTCGCGGATTAATATAAAGCTGCCTCATTTTCGGGGCAGCTTTTTTTTAAGGAACAATAGGGCCTTGAATTTTTGGTTCTTTTATTTCAGGACAAAGAACAATAGAAATTTATAAAAATATTTCACCTACCCCTCCCAACCTTTTCCTCAAAAAAGTAATCCTATAGTATAAAGACAATCATCATGAAAAAAATACTTACTTCCTTATTATTTATACTACCCCTATTCGCAATAGCACAAAACGTGCTTGAAGGCAAAACTTATCGCACTAAAACATCTGAAAGTTGTAGCAAAACAACTAACGGTGGTTATATGACCTACAGCCATATGACCATAGCCTTTGCAAAAGATTCGGTTACATTTATAAGCTATAGTAAAGATTCTGATAAAGACCAGCCGGAAATAACCCAAACTCATTATAAATATACCCTTAAAGACAGCGGTATATACATAGACAATCCGAACAACAGCCATTACGTTTTTAATAACAGCGTGCTGGTTTCCGATTGTAAATATGATTCGGGTAAAGAATATTATGAGATTGCATCCGACTAAAATTAACTAACTCAAATATGTTTTTTGAATGAAAGCTGTTTCAATTTTGGAACAGCTTTTTTATTACATTTACCACAAATCTCCCTGCTATGAAAAGCCTGTTTTTATATTTTGTAAGCCTTTTATGCACATTGTCCTGCACATTGTCCTGCAAAACAAATACTACCGTTGAAGCCTATACAGATATTTTCGGTTTTGCAGCCGATAGCGGCTATGTAACCGTTGGCAACCTGTATAAAACGCTTATCATTACACCGGATGATACACTTTTTAAAATGTATGAAGACTGGAAAGTTACTGATACCATTGGCAAATATTACAAAATGGCAAATGGTAATTACATTGCAAGTGTGGCGAGTCTTGGCAGCTACAAACAAGAAACAATCAAACTTTGTGAAGCAACACAAAACGGTGAAATTTTAAAAGCTGAAGAGTATTGGTTCGGAAACTACCGCTGCTGCTGGGACAACATTGATGACTGCCTGAAAAAATTTGGCGATTACTATATCTTTAAAAGTTGTGGTACAGGCTCCGGATTTTGCGGAGGAGACATTTATCTATTTAAAAATATTAAGCCACAACATTGGCAGGAATCTATTCCTGAATCAATATGGATGTGGGCTGGACCGGATATGCAGGATCATTACATTAGCATTACCTCTAAAATGGAAATGAAGAATGATACTGTTATTATGCATTATACAAACCAACTCTATGAACAACTTGAAGACTCTGAAATAAAAACTACCAAGAGTTTGGAAAAATTTGATATTACCTGGATACAAAAAAATGATAATTGGGTAGTTACAGATTCTCTTAGACTCAAAGAAATAATTCAATACAGATAATGCAAAAACGCCCCGCAATTGCAGGGCGTTTTGTATATTAATGCATGCAAAGCAGCAATAAATTAATCTTTGCCCTTACTGGTTTTTTTATCCCTTTTATCTGCTTTTTTTTCTTTAGCCGTTTTAGCGGGCTCTTTTTTAACGGTCTTTTTTGTATCCTGGCCTTTAGACATGGTTCTATAATTTAGTGGTTAATTTATTATGATGTAAGGTAGCAAAATAAAATGTGCAACAGATAATGAGGCATATAATTATGCATGTAAAATAACACCACCCCAATAAATATATAAATTTAAAGATGCTATTAAACTAAAAACCCCTGCAATAGCAGGGGTTTTAGGGTACTTTTATGTCGATACGGAATTAGTTTAGTTCATGATACTCAATAAGCCCATCAATTGGCCTTCTTAATACATTTCCTATTTTAAGGCCGTTTTTGCCCAGTACTTCGGCAAGCTCCGCTTTTAGGTAAAAAGCAATAGAACCTACAAAGTGTACCGGTATTTCGCGGGCATCTTCAAACTGAAGGATGTAGTTGTCTACAAAAACCTGCATGGCATCGATAATAATTTTTTTGATAAACTCCTCGTCTTTGTTCTGGATAAGAAATTTGGCAAACGTGGCAAGGTACGCATTTGGGTTAGGCTCCTTGTACAGGTTGTGCTTAATTACATCAGGGTCAAGGTTATACTCATCTGCAAATTTATCAGATAGGTGCTTAGGCATCTTGTTAAAGTAATAGGCCCTTACCAGGTCGCGGCCAAAACGGTTACCGCTACAGTCGTCCATAGCAATGTACCCTAAAGACTGCACCTTTTGTATCAGCTCTTTACCATCAAAATAGCTGCAGTTAGAGCCTGTGCCCAGTATGCAAATGATTGCCTTTTCGTTGTTAGGGTTGGTAGCATAAGCAGCCGCATAAGTATCTTCCCTTACACTGATTTCAGCATTAGGAAAAAATTCTTTAAATACGCCCGCCATATAATTCTTCATCCTGTCGGTACCGCACCCGGCACCATAAAAGTAAAGATTAGTAACATCCTTACGGTTATTATAAATGTCAAAGCGTGCTTCAAGCCTTTCAAGCGCTTCTTCTTTATTGATAACTTCGGGGCTCAGGCCAAGGGTTTGGGTTGTAAAAAGCCTGTTCCCATCGTCATCAAGCGCTATCCAGTCGGCTTTGGTAGCACCACTATCAACTAATAATTTCATACAAATTAGTTTTGGGTTAAGTTTGGGTAAGTAAAATTAAATTTGGGTTAAATTTAGCTATGTAAAAAAACAAAGCCCCGCCTTTTATTAAAAAAAGCGGGACTGTTTATATTATATTACAAAGATGCAATATGAACTGAAAGGTCAATAAGTTTGCTTGAATAGCCATACTCATTGTCATACCAAGATACAAGCTTAAAGAATGTAGAGTTAAGGCCAATACCGGCTTTAGAATCTATGATGCTTGTACGTTTGTCTGAAACGAAATCCTGAGATACTACGTCATCTTCAGTAAAGCCAAGGATACCTTTAAGCTCATTTTCTGAAGCTGCTTTAAGTACTGCCATGATTTCTTCGTAAGATGTTTCTTTAGCAACCTTAACAGTAAGGTCTACCACAGAAACGTCTACTGTAGGAACACGGAAAGACATACCTGTTAGTTTACCGTTAAGCTCAGGTATAACTTTACCTACCGCTTTAGCAGCGCCTGTAGATGAAGGAATGATGTTTATGCTTGCAGCACGCCCGCCTCTCCAGTCTTTTCTTGAAGGGCCGTCAGCTGTCATTTGTGTTGACGTTGTAGCGTGCACGGTTGTCATAAGGCCTTCTACAATTCCAAAATTATCATTGATAACCTTTGCAAGCGGAGCAAGACAGTTTGTAGTACAAGATGCGTTAGATACTACAGTATCTGCAGCAGTAGCTTTTTCATGGTTAACACCCATTACAAACATTGGCGCATCGGCCGATGGAGCAGAGATGATAACTTTTTTAGCACCACCTGTAATGTGCTGAGAAGCTGTTTCGATAGTAGTAAATATACCGGTAGATTCGGCTACCACATCTACACCTACTTCATCCCACTTAAGGTTTTTTGGGTCTTTCTCGGCAGTTACCCTTATGTGTTTACCGTTTACATAAAGCTGGTTGTCTTTAACTTCTACTTCACCGTTAAAACGGCCGTGAACTGAATCATATTTTAATAGATAAGCCAAATGATCTACATCAAGCAGGTCGTTAATAGCTACTACTTCAACATTATCTCTGTTGAATGTTTCGCGGAACACGATACGGCCAATACGGCCAAAACCGTTTATTCCTAATTTAACTGTTGCCATTTTTTCTTCTAATTGTTTTTTGTTGTTTAATTCTATTTATGAAACTAGATAGACACAATATCAGAAACCCTGATAAGTTCTTTATCTATCTGAGATTTTCCTTTAACAGCCTGCTCTAACGGAGTAAGTACAATTTCATCTTTTAAGACACCAACCATAAAATTTGATTTACCTTCCAGCAGAACATCTACAGCTTTAACGCCCAGGCGGCTTGCCAGTACCCTGTCAAAACAACTTGGGGCGCCACCACGCTGCATGTGGCCTAATATAGATACCCTAACATCATATTCGGGCATATTAAGATCTACATAATCTTTAAGCTCAAAAACGTTTTTACCTATCTTATCGCCTTCTGCAATTACCACAATACTGGATAATTTGCCCGAAGCCTTACTCTTTTTAAGAGACTCTACAAGCCTGTCTAAGCCCATATCTTCTTCAGGGATAAGTATTTCCTCAGCACCGGCACCTATGCCTGCATTAAGCGCTATATGGCCTGCATCGCGGCCCATAACCTCTACAAAGAAAAGCCTGTTGTGAGAACTGGCTGTATCACGAATTTTATCAATAACCTCTACTACTGTATTAAGCGCAGTATCATAGCCCAGTGTAAAGCTGGTGCCATAAATATCATTATCAATAGTACCCGGAATGCCTATTACAGGAAATCCATATTCTTCATTAAATAAAAGGCCTCCTGTAAAGCTGCCGTTACCG
>Ga0265780_10009400_pt1 | contig 11731 bp, 12 predicted proteins | sample P1T30metagenome_FD_192432 | JGI IMG/M metagenome (GOLD analysis project Ga0265780, IMG submission 192432) | Plant litter microbial communities from East Loma Ridge, Irvine, California - P1 T30 | ecosystem: Environmental > Terrestrial > Plant litter > Unclassified | place: USA: California... | reverse complement strand
CCCCGAAGACGAGGCCACGGGCCTCAAGATGGGCGCCGCCGACTACATCACCAAGCCCTTCAACCAGACCGTGGTGATGGCGCGCGTCGCCCTGCACCTGCAGGTGGTGCGCCAGCGCCGCATGCTCGAGCGGCTGGCCAACGTCGACGGCCTGACCGAACTGGCCAACCGGCGCCGCTTCGACGAACTGTACGAACTCGAATGGCAGCGCGCCCGTCGCAGTGGCCGCCCATTGTCGCTGGCCCTGCTCGACATCGACGCCTTCAAGCAGTACAACGACCGCTACGGCCACCCCGCCGGCGACCGCGCGCTGCGCTCGGTCGCGCGCGCCGCCGCCAATGCGATGCGGCGCCCGGCCGACCTGGCCGCGCGCTACGGCGGCGAGGAACTGGTGCTGCTGATGCCGGAAACCGACGCTTTTGAAGCGCGCATGGTGGTCGAGGGCATCTGCGAGGCAGTCGCCCAGCTGGCGATCCCCCACGAAGCCTCCGGCGCCGCGCCGCTGCTGACGGTCAGCGCCGGCGGCGCCACCCTGGCCCCCGGCAGCCGCGAGGAATCCGCCGCCCTGTTCGAGGCCGCCGACACCCACCTGTACCGCGCCAAGAAGGCTGGGCGCAACCGCATCGTCTGGCGAAATTAGCGTGGCGCAATCGGCAATGGCGCAAATTTACTTTTTCGCGAGACTTCGCGGCGCCTGAACCTTGCGATTGCGAGAAGATGTCGAAGACCATCGAGCACATCTGCTGCCACTAGTTGGAAACCGCAAAACCCTTCAAATGCACGCTAGTGGTCACACTTTTGCGACCGTCGCTGCCCAAACTACCCAGGCACATGCCTACCCCAACTGCTGATCGGCGTCGTCGCATCGCCGCTTAGGCGCGTTCGCTTCGTCATTCGCCAAGCTTGGAGATGCTTAAGTACAGGAGTTACGGCAGCATTCGCCCAGCCAGTACCTCCTCAACTTTTTCAAAGTTGATGTAAATATATTGCTTTCCCGGCATGATTTTTTTCGCTATATTACGTCATACCTTCAATGTCTGGAGTTAAATCATGAAAGCACTGCTGGTCCTGATTTCCCTCACGTTCACTACTAATTTCGCACTCGCACAGAATGGCGATGAGTGTCACGACATGGTGAAGCTGCGTGACCGTAGCGGGTCGCTGGATCTGGCACTGAGTAGGCTGGATGCTGGGGTAGACCTCACACTAATTCAAAACGCCGATTTCACGTCCCAGCTCATGACGACGCTACTTTTCTAGAATTATATGTGTCGATTGAATCAGGTCATTATCGCTCGCGGTCAAATGCCTATTCCTCCAGAGGTTCTTGATTCTTGGGTTGCCGAGTTAAATAAAGCATATTCGACAGTTGAAGAAGCGGTAGACGGAAAGCTTCCGGGGACGATCAAGGCGTCGTTCAACAAAGCAAGCACTGACCTGACGAATTCTTGGAAGTCCGACGGAGCTAACCCCGCAAAATATCAGTATAAAGTTCCGATTGACTTGTCGAAAGAATTTTTGGCTGCCGCACCTGCAATCGATCTGACCACCGATATTAAATTTGGCGGCTCACTTTACTTAAAGACAGTTATTACAAAAGGATTTTCGGGAAAATATGAGTCGGCAGTTTCGAAAGGCGAGGCGCTGGTAGGCAATCAGATGTACGCCTTGGAATCCATGCGAAAATCGGTCGGTGTATTTGCAAAAGGCAATACGCCAGCAGCTTCTATGTTGCGGGACATTGTTAAAGGCATTACGAGCACGTTGTCCCAGATAACTGCGAAGTATAGCGACGCGTTGACAAAGGAGCAGATGCGCTTGGATTCTGAAGCAAAGGCGCGCGAGGTCTCTGCTTCAAGTGCGTCACTCAAGATCGCTGAACTGGAAGCGCGTCTTGCTGCAGTCGAGAAAAACGCGAAGAATAATTAGGGTGGTCACGATGCCTAGATTATTTTTGGCAGTTTCACTGAGCATACTGGTTCTGGCGGGCTGCGTGACTAAGCCCGCTACGAAAGAAGCAGAAGCGATCGATCTATGCGGTAGTGTCGGAAAACTTCAGGCAGCGAATACGCATATCATGGCAGATGTCGATGCCCTTTTTGTCGAGGGGAGAACAGAGAAGAAGGTCACTTATCCTGAACTCACGCCTGCCTTGAGAACATCGGCAATGCGCTCGACTTCACATTGCATCAATCTTCATCTCGGGAAAATCGATGCCGAAACCTATGACAGGCTTATGGCTTTAGAAGCCAGCAATGCAGCAGCGATAGAAAATGGCCTGACAAGCGATCAACTCGAGTCACTGCTTGCTAAAGGCTATAAGAAAATCGCTGATATCTTGCGTGAAGCTGGAGTATCAGCGGGGGCAGTCTCGAAGCTTGCAGCGGCCAATACAGTAGATACGATCCCGCAAAACGACGATAGAACGCGTGTCGACAGTAGGGATTCGACAGTTATCTTGGACATCAGAACAAAAATTGAGGATCTCGATACGTATATTAAAGGTTTGCCTTTGACCCTTGGAAATCAAAAAGAATTTAAGCCTCGGACCGGTGCAGCTACAGAGCTTGTGAGAGTACAATTTGGCCCAAATGTCGCAACCCTTGACGCGGAAGCACTTCTTACTCTTCATAAATTACTTCACGAGATCGAGCCGGAAGCAAATTTAAGTGTTGTTGGCAGCGCAGATTCAAACGGAGATGCACTAAAAAATATAGAGCTTAGTAGACAGCGTGCACAGACAGTAGCGCAATGGTTAATGAATAACCGGAAGGTCGAGCCGCGGAAAATACATATTGCCGCACGCGGAGCTAAGAAGGGAAACAGTATACTAGCTGAAGAACGGTACGTGATCGTATATAAGTACTAAAGACCTATTTAATTAGCGGATTAGTTGATATCAGACCCTGGCGGTGGGTAGTGCCGCTGGAAATTAGATCAGCCGCGGCAAACGAGGCCGAAGCGGGTCGCTTCGCAGGCGCGCTTCACGCAGGCATTTGCGTGGTAGCCGGCGGCGCGGCACAGGCGAAGGGTCTCGTCCGAGAGCCCGGGCCGCGCCAGGCTTTCCTGGCGGCTGCGCTGGGCATCAGCCAGGGCGCGCGCCAGGACGCGCTCGGATGGCTGCTTCGGCTGGGCCTCTTTTTTCGCGGGCGGTTTCTTCACGGCTGGCGTGGCCCGCTTGACCGGGGCGGCAGCGACGCGGCGCTCCTGCGTGCGCTTCGCCGCGGGCGGCCTGGCTTCCGGTTTCTTTGCGATCGCAGGAGCCCTGGGTTCGGTGCGCTTCGCGGGCTGCGTGGCTTCAACCGGGGCGGCCGCCACCGGCGGTAACGTCGTCAGCTCAGGCACATTGACAGGTACAGGCTCCTCCACGGCGGCGACCAGGGCCTCGTGCGGCAGCATGCGCAGCGGCGGCGGCGCTTCGGCGGCGGGTTCCGGCGCAGGTGGGAGTTGCGCCTTCGCGGGGATGTGGTCGGCGACGACCGCCAGGCTCGACTCCACCCGGGTTTCGTCCACCATCCACGCGCCGACTCCGGCGACCGCGATGACGGCGGCCAGTGCGAGGCTCCACCCGAGTGCCTTGGCTCCCCAGCGCTCGGTCCACGGCGCCGGCTCGGATGCGGGCGGGGCGGTCCAGTCCGGCTGGCAGCTCGAGAAGGAGGCAATGTCGGGGGCGGCCAGCGATGGTTCCGGCCTGACCGGCGGCGCAGGTTCAGGCGGCTGCGGCGCCGCAGCTGCCTGCGGCTCCGGCTGCAGTGGAACAGGATCCGGCGCAGGAGGCCGTGGCCGCCAGAGCGACGCTGGCTGCGGCGCCCTGGCGCGCCATACCCCGGCGCGGGCGCGTGGCGCCGAAGCTTGCGCAGGGGCGGCCGGCGCGGCGGCGCGTATGGGACGGTGGTTCAAGGGTGGCGACAGGCTGGACTGGCTGTCGACCATATCTTCCATCAACTGGCTTTTCATGGGCTGCGGCCTGCTACGAAACAAGCCGAGTGTAGCCCAAACCCGACACGCTTGGCGACTGCCCTGCGGCGCCGGCGCGACACCCCCGGCGCGTGCCGGTCAGTGCGCCTTCTTCGCCGTACGGTGCGTAATGACGCGGTAAATGTACCAGACCAGCAGGATGCCGAAGATGCCCTTCGAGACCGGATCGACATACTTGCCGACCTGCTCGTAATTACTCTCCAACAGGAAGCCGGCGGCGGTCAGGGCGCCGGTCCAGGCCAGCGAGCCGATCGTCGAGAACAGCAGGAACTGCCACAGCGACATGCAGGCCAGCCCCGCCGGCACCGAGATCAGGGTACGGATCGCCGGGATCAGGCGCCCGAACAGCACCACCGAGCGGCCGTGGCGATCAAATGCGGCGATCGACTTGTCGATGTCCTCGCCGGTAACCGTCATCCAGCGCGCATGGCGGTCGGCGAATTCCTTGAGCCGGTCCTTGCCATAGATGCGGGCGCCGTAGTACCAGGGCAGCGCGCCGGCGATCGAGCCTGCGGTGCCGGCGATCAGCACCCCGGCCAGTTTCAGGTCGCCGCGCGCGACCACGAAGCCGGCGAAGGGCATGATCAGCTCGGAAGGTATTGGCGGAAAAATATTCTCCAGAGCCATCAGAGCGAACACGCCCAGATAGCCGCTGGATTCGAGGAAGTCGGTAATGAACTTGAACATGGCATGGTGCTCGCAGTCAGGAATATGACAGGACGATAGCATCTTGTCATTATCTGCCGCGCTCGCCTGCCCTTCACCCCGGGGATGGCGGCCGCCGGCGGTTTTCGCTACCATGCGAGATTGTCATGGAGGAAAGCAATTGCTGAAACTGAGCCTGGACGCACTCGAGATCGTCGACACCATCGCCCGCAAGGGCTCCTTCGCGGGCGCTGCCAAGGAATTGTTCCGCGTGCCCTCCACGATTTCCTACACCGTGTCCAAGCTCGAGGAAGACCTCGGCGTGCGCTTGTTCGACCGCTTCGGCCCGCGCGTGGCGCTCACCGAGGCCGGCAAGGAGTTGCTGCGCGAAGGACGCTACCTGCTGAAAGCCGCCGGCGACCTCGAGTCGCGGGTGCGCCGGGTGGCTTCCGGCTGGGAGACCGAGATTGCGATCGGGATGGATTCGATGCTGTCTCCGAGCGGCCTGCAGGAAGACATCGCCGCCTTCTATGCGGTGGCCGACCAGACCCGCCTGCGCCTGGTGCGCGAGGTGCTGTCCGGGACCTGGGACGCCCTGCTCGATCGCCGCGTCGACCTGCTGGTCGGCGCTGCCGGCGAAGGCCCGTCGGGAGGTGGCTACACGGCCGAGCCGATCGGCAGCAGCCGCTTCGTTTTCGCGGTGGCGCCCTCACACCCGCTGGCGGCCATCGACCGCCCGCTGGACAAGGCCGACCTGCTGCCCTACCGCGCGGTGGCGGTGTCGGACTCGGCGCGCCAGCTCGGCCCGCGCACCGTGGGCCTGCTGTTCGGCCAGGACATGCTGGCGGTGCCGGACATGGAGACCAAGTACACCTTCCAGCTGCGCGGCATCGGTTTCGGCTTCCTGCCCGAGGCCTGGGCCCGGCCCGCGATCGACGCCGGCCTGCTGGTCGAAAAGGAAGTAGTGGAACCCAAGGCCGACGAAACCTTCTACCTGGCCTGGCGCAGCGGAGAGGAAGGCGCGGCGCTGGCCTGGTGGCTCAAGCGGGTACGCGAACACGCGCCGTTCGAGCGCATGATGGCGCGCCATTGCCACGAGGCGCAAGGCGCTCAGGCGGCGCGCGCGAAGTAGACGAAGGTGCTCTTCGGGTAGACGTGGCGATAGATCGGCCGCGCCAGGTTTTTCAGGAATGACCGGGGCGCCAGCCAGCCCGAGCTGCTGTTGTACAGCTTGCGCAGCGACGGCCGCACCGGCGCCAGCCCCGCCTCGCGCCCCAGTGCGCTCAGCGATGCATAGGTAAATGCGTTGATGTGCTCGAAGGGCGCGATCGGCATGATGTCGCCATCGTCCAGGCGCGCGAAATCGCCGCTGGCGGCGAGTTTGCGGATTGCTTTGCCGGCATCGGGCACGCTGACCTTCAGCAGGCCGCCGGGCCGCAGCGCCCGTCCCAGCCGGCGCAGCATCGCGCCGGGCTCGAGCAGGTGCTCGAAGACCTGTTCAGTATTGATGAAATCAAACTCACCGTCCGGCAGCCGGCCGGCGTCGACGATCGGGATGCCGTGCGCCGCCGCATAGTCGATGCGCAGCTGCGACAGCTCGGCGCCGCTCACGTCCACGCCGTGGGCCGCCGCCATCTTCGCCCATTCGGCCCAGCCGAAGCCGAAGTCGAGCGCGCGCACGGTATCCGGACGCCGGCCGACGTAATCCAGCATGAAGGCGACCTGGCCCGCCAGGTAGCGGTAGTCGTCCAGGCCCCAGCGCGCCATCACGGCGGCGCGCTCGGTGACCGGCAGCCAACGGTCGTAGATTTCTTCCAGCAGCGCCGGGGTCGGCACTTCGGCCTGGTAAGCGAGGCTGCAATGCTCGCACTCGGCCAGCTCGTAGACGTAGCCGGCGAAATCGCGCCAGACCCGATCGTCGTAATGGGCGCGCAGGTAGCGCCGGATGCCGGGGCTGTCGAGAGGTTCGCGGTGCAGGGTACGGGCGATGCCGTGGCCGCAGCCCGGGCATTGGCTGCGCCTGGCCAAAGGCGCAGCCGGTGAAAAAGACGGATCGAACATGGCGCCCTCCCGGGAGTCGCTGGACCTTCGCTTCACGCTGCGCCGATGGTATGCCAAACGCGCGCACGGTGCTCGTCTTTACGCCAACCGTGCGCGCTGTGCCGGCCAATCAGGCGGCTTCTGTTTCGATGCGGATCGTGCCCGAGAGTGTTTTGTGTACTGGGCACTTGTTCGCGATATCGGTCAGGCGCGCACGATCCTCAACACCAAGTTCCCCGACATAGTCGATATGGCGCTGGAACAGATAGGCGCCGTCCTTCTGGCCATGCTCGATGCGCACGCGCACGTCGTCCAGTGCCATTCCCTTACGGCGCGCATACATGGTCACCGTGAGCGCGGTGCAGGCGGCCAGCGCGGCGGCCAGCAGGTCGTGCGGTTCCGGGCCGCTGTCTTCGCCGCCGAAGGTTTCTGGTGCATCGCTCAGCAGCTGGTGCTTGCCGACGTTCAGGACTTGCTGCAGCGGGCCGGCGCCCTTGTGCGCGGTCACTTCCATATCGTTCTCCTTGTCGGGGGCGGCGCGGAAGGCCCGCGCCGCCGATGCATCTTACTGCGGCAGGTCGAACACCAGGATCTCGGCCGCTTCCGCCTTTTCCAGCCGCACCGCGTCTTCGCCGCTGACTTTCAGCGCGTCGCCGCCGGCCAGGGTAACGCCGTTCACGGTGGCGCTGCCGCGGATCACGTGGACGTAGGCCTGGCGGCCTTCCGCCAGCGAATGGGTCAATGCATCGTCGCCATTCATGATGGTGGCGTAGATCGACGCATCCTGGCGCATCGACACCGATCCTTCACGGCCGTCGTTCGAGGCGATCAGGCGCAGGCGGCCCTGTTTCGAGGCGGCGTCGAAGTGCTTTTCTTCGTAGCCGGGCGCTTCGTTCACGGTGTTCGGCTCGATCCAGATCTGCAGGAAGTGCACGCCCTCGTCCTTCGAGTGGTTGTACTCGCTGTGCACCACGCCGCTGCCGGCACTCATGCGCTGCACGTCGCCGTAGCGCAGCACCGAACCGTTGCCCATGCTGTCCTTGTGCTCCAGCGCGCCTTCGAGCACATAGGAGATGATTTCCATGTTGCGGTGGCCGTGCGAATCGAAACCGCGGCCCGGCGAGACATGGTCTTCATTGATCACGCGCAGCGGGCCGAAACCCATGTGCTTCGGATCGTGATAGTGGCCGAACGAGAAGCTGTGCTGGGAATTGAGCCAGCCGAAGCTGGCGGCGCCGCGTTCATTTGCTTTACGTACGTTCAACATGGTGTGCTCCTTTTCGATTGTGATCATCGAGCTTTTTGAAGATCGCCGCGCCGTCCTTTCAGCGCTGCCTTGCTCGATGCGATGGAGTCATTATGCGCGTTCCCGTCCGGCGTGAAAAACGGATAGTTTGCAGTCGTTCAATCGAAATTTTCGATCATGCCAGCAGCTGCGAGCCGACGATGACCCAGGTCGAACACACGCTCACTGCCAGGACCGACAGCGACATCGCGGCCAGCCGGATTGCTTGCATCGATTTCATGAGGTTCTCCTTCAGTTGAGGGCTGGATCGGATCAAGCCGCCGCCAGGCGCGGCCGGCGCGGCGCCGCCAGGCGCGGCCGGCGCGGCGCCGCCAGGGGCGCCGGCCTGGGTTCAGGGGCGGACGCCAGCCGGAACGCACCGACCAGGCGCGCCAGCTGCACCGACTGGCCCTCGAGCTGGCCGGTGGCCTCCTGCGAACGCCCGGCAAACGCGGCGTTGTCGCGCGTGGCCAGGTCCATCTCGACCAGGGTGCGGCTGAGCTGCTCGACACCGCCGCTTTGCTCGCGGGTGGCGGCGCTGATGTCGCTCATGAGCAGCGCCACCTGGCGCGCATTGCCGGCGATGCCGCCGACCGCCGCGCTGGCGTTTTCCGCCACCCGGGCGCCGGCCTGCACGCTGGCGAGCGCTTCGCCGATCAGGCCGCGGATCTCGCCGGCCTGCGCCGCGCTGCGATTGGCCAGCGCCCGCACTTCGCCCGCCACCACCGCGAAGCCGCGTCCCTTGTCGCCGGCATGGGCCGCCTCCACCGCCGCATTCAGCGACAGGAGGTTGGTCTGGAAGGCGATGCCGTCGATGGTGTCCACAATGGCCGCCATGCGCCCGGCGGCATCGTTGATGCGCGCCATGGTGGCGCCGACCTCGTTCATCGCCAGCATGCCGGCCTGCGCGGTCTCGGCGCCGGCGCCGGCCAGTTCGCTGGCCTGGCGCGCATTGTCCGCATTGTCGCGCACCGTGGCCGCCATCTCTTCCATCGTCGCTGCCGCTTCCTCCAGCGCCGCGGCCTGGCGCCCGGCGCGCTCGGACAGTTCGCGGCTGCCGCGCACGATCTCGCCGGAGACGCCGGCCAGGCGCCCGGCCTCGCCGTGGATCTGGCGCACCATGCCGGCCAGCCGCTCCTGCATGCGGCCGAGCGCCTCGAGCAGCTGCCCGGTTTCGTCACGGCCGCCGCGGCCCACCGTGGCGCCCAGGTCGCCCTCGGCCACCCGCCCTGCCAGCGCCACCGCCTCGCGCAGCGGCAGGGCGATCTGGCGTGCTACCCACCACGCCAGCAATGCGCCCCCGAGCAGACCCGCCACCATCAGCGCCGCAGTGACGCGCTGCGCATGGCGCCAGGCGGCGCCGGAGGCGTCCACCGCGGCTGCGCTGCCCGCCTCTTCGATCGCGACCATGCGGTCGGCCAGGGCCGCGCTGCGGAAATTGTGCTCGCGCGAGGCGCCACGCAGCAGGTCGCGCGCGGCGCTCTTGTCGCCGCTGCGCGAGAGCGCCACCACCTGGCGCACCGCCGCCTGGTAGGCGGCCAGTTCGTCGGTCAGCGCTGCGAACTGGGCCAGCTCGGCGTCGTCGCGCAGCACCACCCGCAGCGCATTGGTGTCATGGCGCAGCACCTCGGCCTGGCGCGCCAGCTCGGCTTCATACCGATCGTGGTCACGCGCCGTATCGGACAGCACGTGCTGCAATTCGTAGGTCCGGTAGCGCACCAGGGCCGCCTTTACCAGCAGCGCATCGCGCACGCCGGGCGCCCATTTGCCCTGCAGCGCGGCGCTGGCGGCCTGCATGTGCGCCATCTGGCCCAGGCCCACGCCCGCCTGCAGCGCCAGCAGCGCCAGCACGGCGCCCACCGCGAGCATGATCTTGCGGGCGATCTTCAAGTTGCGGAACCAATTCATCGTCTCTTCTCCTGTATGTTCATGAACAGCGTGGATCCATCATAGGCAGCCGCGGCGCGCGAATAAATCGGGTCTGGGTATCGCCGACCTATACCAAGGTGTGATACACCATGGCCCAAGGGCTGGGATAATGGCCGGCACGACAACTCCGGCGACACGCCGCCATGCCATGTTCCGCTCCCACCGATCGCCCGCGCAGGCCACCGCCATCGTCCTCCTGACGCTGATGATCTTCCTGATCGACGCCCTCACCCCGCTCGACATCGCGATCGCGGTGCTGTACGTGATCGTGGTGCTGTGCGCCACCAACGTCTGGTCGCGCCGCGGCGTGCTGGCGACCGGCGTCGCCTGCGCGCTGCTGACGGTGGGCGCCTTCGCGATCAACCACGCGCCCGAGTTTTCGCCTTCGTTGGCGCGCTGCATCGTCAGCGTGGCGGCGGTCGGCATCACGACCGTACTGGCGCTGGCCGGTCTGGCCGCCACCGATTCGCTGCGCCGGCGCTCGGAATCGCTGCGCATCAGCGAAGCGCTGCTGGCCAGCACCCAGCGCCTGAGCCGCACCAGCAGCTTCCGCTTCGATTCGGCGCTGGGCCTGACCTGGTGGTCGGACGAGGCGGCGCGCATCTATGGCGTCGCCCCCGGCGCGCCGGCGCCCGGCCTGATGCTGGCGCGCTCCCACCCCGACGACCTGGCCATCGTGCAGGACGCGATCGGGCGCGCGCGCCGCGGCGAAGCCTCGATCGAGCTGCGCCACCGTCTGCGCATGGACAACGGCGCTGTCAAGCACGTGCAGGTGATCTGCAGCCTGACCGGCCGCGGCGCCGGCGGCTTCGAATATCTCGGCGCACTGATGGACGTCAGCGCCGCCCACGAAGCGGCCGAGGCCCTGCACCGGGCTCAGGCCCAGCTGGCCCACGTCACCCGCGTCACCACGCTGGGCGAACTGGCGGCCTCGATCGCCCACGAAGTCAACCAGCCGCTGGCGGCGGTCGCCACCAACGGCAATGCCTGCCTGCGCTGGCTGAACCGCAACCCGCCCGACCTGCAGGAGGCGCGCATGGCGCTGGAGCGCATCGTCGACGATACCCGCCGCGCGAGCGAAGTGATTCGCCGCATCCGCGCGCTGGCGCGGCGCGGCGAAGTCCAGATGCAGGAACTCGACGTCAACGCCCTGCTGGACGACACCGTGGCCCTGGTGCAGCGCGAACTCGCGGCCCAGCGCATCGTGCTGCGCCTGCGCCAGGCGCCGGGGCTGCCGCGGGTGGCCGGCGACCCGGTCCAGTTGCAGCAAGTCCTGATCAACCTGGTGATGAACGCGATGCAGGCCATCGCCGGCGCCGCGCGTGAACACGCTGGCGCGCGCCGCATCGAGGTCGCGACCGGCCTCGATGACGAAGGGCGGGTGCAGGTCACCGTGTCCGACACCGGGCCGGGGCTGAACACGGCCCAGGCCGAGCGCCTGTTCGAAGCTTTCTATACAACCCGGGAGAACGGCATGGGCATGGGACTGGCGATCTGCCGCTCGATCGTCGACGGCCACGGGGGCCGCATCAGCGTGCTGCCGCAGGAGGCCGGCCACGGCGCGCGCCTCGCCTTCGTCCTGCCGGCGGCGGAGGTGACGGCATGACGGCCATCGACCCGACCCGCCCGGTGGTGTTCATCATCGACGACGACGCGCCGCTGCGCGACGCCCTGTCCAGCCTGTTGCGCTCGGTGGGCATGCAGGCGGTGGCCTATGGCGCGACACCCGAATTCCTGCGCCACCCGCTGCCCGACGCGCCCTGCTGCCTGCTGCTCGACGTGCGTCTGCAGGGCAGCAGCGGGCTCGATTTCCAGGACGAGCTGCAGCGCCGCGACATCGCGCTGCCGATCGTG
>Ga0265780_10009399_pt1 | contig 11734 bp, 10 predicted proteins | sample P1T30metagenome_FD_192432 | JGI IMG/M metagenome (GOLD analysis project Ga0265780, IMG submission 192432) | Plant litter microbial communities from East Loma Ridge, Irvine, California - P1 T30 | ecosystem: Environmental > Terrestrial > Plant litter > Unclassified | place: USA: California... | reverse complement strand
CGGCTCAGAACGGCACAATTGACTACATGCAGAACAACTTGCTGAACCTTCTGGGCTTGCTTTGGGGAAGTTCGGCGGACCTTACTTTGTATGTAAAGCCAGGTGCAACTTTCGCGCCCCCCCCCGTTGAAACTTACACGGACAGGATCACGATCGAGCGGAACGGTGAATGTGCTTCGGAACCCGTGAACCGTCGCGTTCTCTACGTTCATATCGCGCAGCACCTTGAGGATCGTCATATCGCTGATCGGCTTGTCACGCTAAAAGCTGAACAAGAGGCTCCCGGCCTTGACCGCTCCATGCAGTTGAATGTGCCGCGTCCTCAACGAGCGCAGCAGCTTCACCGCCACCAGGGCGAGATGCGCTTCCTTCATTTTCATGCGCGCAGCCGAGATCGACCAAATCGCCGTGTCGAGGTCGAATTCGTCCCAGGTTGCACACCGCGTCTCAATAGACCGCACGGCCGTCAGGATCGTCAACTTGAGCGCATCTCGCCCCAAGGTTGATGACAAGGCCATCAACGCTTCACGAGTGCAGGGGCATCTTCATGAGGCATTGCAGCCCGGTGAGTCACCTGACACCTCTGCAGCGGCAGACCGCGCGCTACCGACCGAAGTGTATTTCTCCGGTACCAGTCCTTTGATGTGAGCGTAGTCGAGAACCGTGCCGATCCGCTGAGGACGCGCTTCGCACTATCCGGGATCTTGAGCCAGATCGGCTCCAACACGCTCAGGACTGCTGCGCTGTCGATCGCCTTGATTGGTTTGCTGCCGATCTGCGGAAAGACATGGCGCTCAAAGCTCTACATCCACGACGCGTGACGCTGATCTTTCCAACCGCCCCTCATCGCGTCATTGCAATCACGCGTCACTTTATCGAATGTCGGCACCACCTTCCGAGCTATTTTCTGCCGCGCAGTAGGATCGATGCCGGCACGGACAGCTTTCCGAAGATCGGCCGCGCGGATCCGTGCCTCGGCGAGCGACACGTCGTGGACCGCTCCCAACCCGAAGTCGCGGCGCTGCCCGTTGTGCTGCATTCGCAGCACCCACGATCGCGTTCCGGTCTCTCGCACGAGCAGGTAGAGGCCGTACATGTCGGCATGCCGACCAACCTTGCCGTGCCAGACTTTCAGGGCGGTAAGCGCCATCGGGAACCTCGTCTGATCCCACAACACGTCCCACGGACTGATCCGGATAGTGCGGACACCTGTGGGACAAGCTGGTCCAACAGATTTCCTTTTTCCGTGTACGGATAATACGTTGTGACGTCCTGATGGTTACAATATCCGTAGGGGTCACCATTCGTTGTTCGCGTTGCCAGCTATAGTAGCCTTCGACGTATCCGAACCGCAGTTGCCGCGCTCAGCCTGATCGCTACAACGCGCTGCGCCGGCAGTTTCGCGCCATCGGCGGATAACGGGCGGCTGTCGGTGTTAGACGGCCGAAACCGGGCGATACGACGGCTGTGATCGCCTGCCGCGGGCCCAGGTGTCGCATCGTTAGCCGTTCCGAAGAGAGCCGCAAGCGCTACGCCTGCGGTCGGCCGGGCGACCGCCAGCATACCCCTTTGCAACACCGGACCGCATCATCGAGAGCGAACCTCAAGCCTTAAGACAGCACGTGACCATCATGGCAGCGCCGGTTCAGACCCCAAAATGCCGACCAGGCCTTGTACCGAGTACGGCTTTCGCAGCAGCGCGAAGCCATGGCCGGTCTCTTCCGCCAGGACGTGACTATATCCCGTGGTGAGTACGACCTCGAGATCGGGCCACCGTTCGGCGATGCACCGGGCGAGTTCGAGGCCGTTCATGCCGGGCATGATGACGTCGGTGAAGACCAGGTCGATCTTGTCGCGCGCGACACCCAGCAATTCCAGCGCAGCACCGCCGTTTTGAACCCAGGTAACGATCTGCCCCAGCTCCTCAAGCAGGCTGCGGGCAAACTCGCCCACCGCGTCGTTATCCTCGACGAGGAGCACGCGCTTGGTCGCGAGATGGTGGTCGCGGACACTGCGCGGCGCCATAGCCCGCTGCTCCCGATCCGCCATGGCCAGCGGCAGGTACAAGGTGAACGCGGTGCCGAGGCCGACTTGGCTCTGCACGTCGACCTCGCCGCCCGACTGCTTCGCAAAGCCGTGCACCTGGCTGAGACCGAGGCCGGTCCCCTTGTTCAACCCTTTGGTCGTGAAGAAGGGTTCGAAGATCTTGGCAATCGTCTCGGGCGGGATGCCGCTGCCTTCGTCGGCGACGCGAACGGCGACGAAATCGCCACCGGCCGAGCCATGGCCGCGAACGGCAGGCACGCCCGCAACGCTCTGCACCACGACGGCCAGCTTGCCACCAGCCGGCATCGCATCACGCGCGTTGATCACGAGGTTCAGCACGGCCGTCTCGAACTGGTTGAGGTCCGCGTTGACGAACGCACCGTCCGGCACCTCGATCGTCAGCGCTATCGTCGAACCGACGCTCGTCTCGATGATCCGCCGCATCGCCGAGACGCGCTCGCCCGCGTCGAAGATCTCGGGCTTGAGCGGCTGGCGTCGGGAAAAGGCCAGCAGTTGCGAGGTCAGCGCGGCGGCCCGGTCAGCGGTCTCGCCGATGGCGTCGATATAGCGTTCGCGCTTTTCCGCGGTGAGCGTCGGCATCTTGAGCAGGTCGACCGAGGACCGGATTATGGTGAGCAGATTGTTGAAGTCGTGCGCGACCCCGCCGGTCAGGCGACCCACCGCCTCCATCTTCTGGGCCTGCGCCATCGTCTCGCGCGCGCGTTCGATCTCCTGCTGGGCGTGCCAGCGCTCGGTCAGGTCGCGAGTGACTTTCGCGAATCCGATGAGCGTGCCCGCTTCATCATGGATCGGGTCGATCAGCACGCCTGCGCGAAATCGCGAACCGTCCTTGCGGACGCGCCATGCTTCGACCTCGTACTTGCCCGCCCCCCTGGCGGTTCGAAGCGCGCGTGCAGGTTCGCCGGCCTGTCGGTCTTCCTCCGTGTAGAAGCGCGAAAAGTGCTTTCCGACGATCTCGTCCGCGCTGTAGCCCTTGATCGCCTGCGCGCCCGGGTTCCAGTTGCTGACGTGCCCTTCGGCATCGAGCATGTAGACGGCGTAGTCCTTCACGCCCTGAACAAGGAGGCGGAAGCGCTGTTCGCTTTCCAGAAGTGCCCGTTCCGCAGCCCTTTTGTCGGTGACGTCGCGGGTGACCTTCGCGAAACCGATGAGGTTGCCGCCGGCATCGAGGACGGGATCAATCACCACGCTGGTCCAGAATCGGGTGCCGTCCTTGCGAACGCGCCAGCCCTCGGCCTCGAACGTACCCTTGGCTGCGGCCGTATCGAGCGCCCGTTGCGGCAGACCGCGCGCGCGGTCCTCTTCGGTGTAGAACAGCGAGAAGTGCTGGCCGATAATCTCGTCGGCCGAATAGCCCTTGAACCGCTGCGCGCCCGCGTTCCAGGTCGCCACGTGACCGTCGCTGTCGAGCAGGTAAATCGCATAGTCCTTGATGGCGTTGACCAGCAGTTCGAAACGGCCAAGCCCGTCGAGATCGTCCAAACTTCTTCTTTCAGCCACGCGCTTTTCCACCGTCGTCTACCCCGGAGCGAGCAGCACAAACCATCTGCTCTGAACCCTTCCTTCGTTATCCTGTGCCTAGCACAATCCGCTGCGGTGTGAACCGCGGCCGGACCGTTGCATCAGCAACGTGACATGGTGGCCGCCGCACCCTTGCCGGGGGCTTTGGCGCTCCATTCCAAAATCGTCCTGACCCAGGTTATTCGGCGCAACTGCTTGTTCTTGTGAGCATTCCTTCAGCATGCCCACCTATTATTTCAATCTGAAAAAGTGCCACGATCCCGAGTTTTGCGAGTTCTCTCGCGACCACCCGGATCTCCTCACCGCGCTCGCCGACGCGCAGGGTACCGCCCGCGTCGTCGAGCAACGCTTGCGTCAACGGGGCTTGCGTGATCTGCACGGCAGCCTCGACATCGAGGACGAGCGGCACAGTCCTGTCGCGCGTATCCTGCTGGCTGATCTGGTGAGGCACGTCTCTTGACGGGTTCCGACACGATCGACCTTCTCCCGCAGCCCGCACCGGAGCCTGCCGCTGTCGATCTGCCCCAGGATATCGGCTATCCCGGCCGTATCCACCTGCACGTGGACGCAACCGACATCGTTCGGCGCATCTTCCGCGTTCGCGAAGTCATTCCCGTCGCATCGGCGGGAACGATGACGTTGCTGTTTCCCAAGTGGCTGCCGGGCTATCACGCGCCGCAGGCGCCGATCGAGCTGTTCGCCGGGCTGCGCCTGAAGAGTGGCGGGCAGGCCCTCGGCTGGAAGCGCCACCCGGTCGACGTTCACGCCTTCTCGTTCGAGGTTCCCGAGGGCGTCGACACCGTGGAAGCCGAGTTTCAGTTCCTTTCCCCGACCAACCCGCCGCAGGGTCGGGTCGTCGTCGGCGCGGAGCTGCTCAGCCTTCAATGGAATACGGTGCTGCTCTATCCATCGGGCTATTTCGCGCGGCGGATCGAGGTCGAGGCCAGCCTCGATCTACCCGTCGGCTGGCAATGCGCCTCGGCATTGCACGCGACGACGATGGATGGCGGACGTATCGCCTTCGAACCGACCACGCTCGACGTTCTGGTCGACTCGCCGGTGTTCGCCGGCCGTCACTTCCGCCGCGTCGCGCTCGACGAGCGTGAAGAGGTCCACCTCGCCATGGTCGCCGACAGCCCCGAGTTCCTGGAGGCGAGCGCCGAGCAGATCGAACCGCATCGCGCCGTGATCGCGGAGGCCGACGCGCTGTTCGGCGCCCGACATTTCGACCGCTACGAGATCCTCTTCGCGCTGAGCGACGAGATCGGCGCCATCGGCGTCGAGCATCACCGATCGTGCGAAGCCGCGACCCTGCCCGGCTATTTTCGTGATTGGGACGGCACCTTCTCGCGGCGGGACACGATCCCGCACGAATATGTCCATAGCTGGAACGGCAAGCACCGGCGCGGCGCGGATTCATGGACACCGAGTTTTCACCGTCCGATCCGCAACAGCCTGATGTGGGTGTATGAGGGGCAGACCCAATATTGGGACCGCGTCCTGTGCGCACGATCGGGATTGTGGAGCGCGGACCACGCGTTGCAGGCCTTTGCCGTCACAGCGGCAACGCATCAGGTGCGCGCAGGCAGCCGCTGGCGCCCGACCAGCGACACGACGCGCGACCCGATCATCGCCGCGCGTGCGCCGCTGCCGTGGCCGAGTTGGCAGCGCAGCGAGGATTATTATTCGGAAGGATCGCTGATCTGGATGGACGTGGACACGCGCCTTCGCGAACTGTCCGGCGACACGCGTTCGCTCGACGATTTCGCGCGCAGCTTCTTCGGCGGCGGTCGGGAGGGTAGCTGGACCACCAGCACCTACACGTTCGACGACGTGGTAGCTTGCCTCGGCGATATCGCCGCGTTCGACTGGAAACGCTTCTTTATCAAGAAACTGGAGGGCAAGCACGCCGGTGCTCCCCTCGCCGGCATCGACCGTGGCGGATACCGGCTGGTCTACCGGGCCGAGCCGAGCGCGTATTGGGCAAACACCGAGAAGGTTTCGGGCAACATCAATCTTCTGTTCTCGCTCGGCCTGTCGGTCGCAAACGGCGGCACATTGCAGGAGGTGCTGTGGGAAGGGCCGGCGTTCGCGGCCGGCCTCACCGCCGGCTCCGAAATTCTCGATGTGAATGGCGTCCCCTTCTCGCCGGACCAGATTAAAAGCGTGGTCGGCGAAACGTCGAACGGCTCGCCCGTTCGCATCCGCGTACGCGACGGCAAGCACGAGCGTCTGGTCGAGATCGCCTGCTCGACGGGACACCGATACCCGCATCTCGAAGCGCTGACCGGCACACGGCCCAGGTTGCTTGAGATCCTCGCGCCGCGCCGCTGACGCTATGTCCGACAGCCCTTCGTTGCTTCGTCCAGCCTCGTTCTCAACCTCGCTAGCATCGGCGGCGTGGCGATTCATGCTACCTCGCTTGTGCTGCAGACACCGAAAAGGAGCAAAATGAACAATGAACGTGGCTTCTACGAGACATGTCCAGCCCCCGTGTAAGCTCGATTCGAGGATTGTCGGCGCATGAGTGTGGCGCGCTGGCCGAGCCGGCTATGGATCGTTCGCCACGGAGAAAGCGCGGGTAACGTCGCACGCGACGAGGCGCACGCGCGCGGTGCAGAGCGGATCGACCTGCCCACGCGAGACGTCGACATCGCGCTGTCCGCCCGCGGCGAGGAGCAGGCCCGCACGCTCGGCGCGAAATTCGCGACCTTCGACGCCGACGAACGGCCCGACGTGCTGCTCGTGTCCCCATATGCGCGCGCACTTGGCACAGCGCGCCTGTTTCGCGCGGCGGGCGCCGCGGCCGAGGACGAGCCGATCTGCATCGATGAACGGCTGCGCGAAAAGGAGTTTGGCATCCTTGACGGGCTGACGGTCAGCGGCGTCGCCGCAATCCACCCGAATCAGGCAGAATTCCGCCGCGTGCTTGGGAAATTCTACCATCGCCCTCCTGGAGGGGAGAGCTGGTGCGACGTGATCTTCCGCCTGCGTTCTTTGATGGACACGATCGCGCTCCACTATGCGGGCCGACGCGTGATGATCGTTGCCCACCAGGTAGTCGTACTGTGTCTGCGCTACGTGATCGAGAACCTGTCCGAAGACGAGATCCTCACGATCGATCGCGAGGGCGACGTCGCGAACTGCTCCGTCACCGAATACCGCTTCGACGCAGGTCAGGGCCGCGACGGCAAGATGATGTTGGTACGGTACAACGACGTCACCCACTTGGCGGAAAACCACGCCGGAGCGGTCACGACCGAGCCGGACCGAACACCGGGAGTACGCGGATGAGCATCGAAACGGTCCCGATCGATAGCGCCTGGATCGCAGCCAATCCGGTTCCGGTGCATGGCAGCGGGACGACCAAGAACAGCCGCGGCCGCGTGCTCGCCATCGGGGGATCGCGCATGATACCGGGCGCGCTCCGTCTGACCGGCGAGGCTGCGCTCCACGTCGGTGCGGGCAAGCTGCAGATGGCGACCGTCGCCGCGGCTGCAATGCAACTGGGCCTTCTCGTTCCGGAGGCCGCTTCGATCGCCTTGCCTGAAGATGACGATGGCGAGATAGGCCCCGAGGCTGACGACCAGCTCAGTAAGGCTTTGCAGAGCTCCGATGCGCTGGTAATCGGCCCGGGCATCGGCTCGACGGATGCCGCTTCGCGACTACTCGAGCGCGTCTTGCAGAACCCCGGCGATGACACGGCGCTGTTAGTTGACGCAATGGCGATCGGTAGCGTGAAGCACCTCCGGGCAAAGCTCGCTCCTTTCCGTGGACGGCTGATCCTGACGCCACATTATGGCGAGATGGCAGTGCTGGCCGGGCGGACCGAAGAGGAGATCGGTGCCGATCCGCTGGCGATCGCCCGCGATGCCGCGCGAGACTTCGGGGCGATCGTGGTACTCAAGGGCAGCGATACCGTCATAGCGGCGCCCGACGGTACGCTGCTGCACTATGCTGGTGGCGGCACCGGTTTGGCGACCGGCGGATCGGGGGACGTCTTGGCGGGAGCGATCGGCGGCTTGCTCTCACGCGGCGCCCCGCCACTGGTGGCGGCCGGATGGGGCGTATGGCTTCACGGCCAGGCAGGCCGGCGCGTCACGACGACGCGCGGACCTATCGGATTCCTGGCGCGTGAGGTTGCGGCGGAGTTTCCTCGCCTGCTACCGCAGTGACGCGGTGACCCGAACCTGAGAGACAGTCTGCGGAAACTTATCCGCCTACTAAGCGGGTGCAGCGCAAGCTCTGCTGCCGGACAGGCGTTACCGTCGCTCCGGTTAAGCAGGACCGCCGCGCCTCTTGGATCAGGTGCGCGACGATACCCATCAGAATGCCATCAGATCGGCGGCAGACCTGCAAGTAGCTTGTCCGGGCTGATCGGGAAGTCGAGCACCCGGATCCCGGTGGCGTTGTAGATCGCGTTCGCGATCGCCGCGCCGGCCCCGCATATGCCAAGCTCGCCGAGGCCTTTGGCATGAAGCGGGTTCGCATGCACGTCGCGTTCGTCCAGGAAGTGAACCTCAAGCTGCGGCACATCCGCGTTCACCGGGACATGATATTCGGCCAGGTCGCGGTTGACGAGCTTGCCGGTGCGCGTGTCGTGCCACAGTTCCTCGGACAGCGCCGCGCCGATCCCGAACGTCATGCCGCCGAGACATTGCGAGCGCGCCGTCTTCTCGTTCAGGATACGCCCGGCTGCGAACACACCCAGCATCCGCCGCACGCGCGTCTCCCCGGTTACCGCGTTCACCGCCACCTCGGCAAAGTGCGCGCCGTAGCTGGCCTGTGTGGTCGCATCCTTCTGCTTGCCGGGCTTGATCGTGCCGTGCGCCTCCAGCCCCTCCCCGGTCAATTCCGAGAGCGGCGTCACACGATTGCCGGCGATTGCCATGCCGTCCTTCAGCGTCATCTCCTCCGGGGCGACGCCGAGCTTCTTGGCGAGTTGCCGTCGCAGTTCCTCGCACGCCAGATACACCGCCGAACCCGAGCCACAAGCTCCCCAAGACCCGCCCGAGCCCGACGAGGCCGGCGACAGACTGTCACCCAGCTTCACCTGAATGTCGCCCGGCACGACGCCGAGCAGTTCACCCGCGACCTGCGACAGAACCGAGTAGGTGCCCGTGCCGATATCGGTCATCGCGCTTTCGATCGTCACCTGTCCGGCCGGGCTGATCGAGACATTCGCCTCCTCGGCCTGAAGCAGATTGGACCGCGTTGCGTTGGCGACCCCCATGCCGATCAGCCACTCGCCCTCGCGGACCTGCCCCGCCTGCGGATTCCGCTTAGACCAGCCGAACCGTTCGGCGCCTTCGGTCAGCGCGCGCGTCAACTGCCGGGAGGAATATGGGACGTTCTTCTCCGGATCCATGTCGAGGTCGTTGCGTGTGCGTAATTCGACTGGGTCCAGTTCCACCTTCTCGGCGAGCAAATCCATCGCGACCTCGGTCGCTAGCATGCCCACGCCCTCGCCCGGCGCACGCATCGAGCCGGCCAGTCCCCAGTTGAGCCGCACGATGTCATGCGTGATGCTGCGGTGTTCGCCGGGATATAGCGAGTGGGTGCCGATCCCGGTCGGCTCGAAGAAATCCTCTCCTGGGAGGTTGGAGGTCAGCGTCTCGTGCCCGATGCCGATCAGCCGCCCGCTCGCGTCCGCTGCCAGCCGCACGCGCTGTTCGGTGTTGGAGCGCCGCACGGTTGCATCGAAAACCTGCTGGCGCAGCATGACGGCCTTCACCGGGCGGCCAAGCTTTCTCGCGGCAATCGCCGCCGCGGCGGTCTCCGGCGCGATGCCGAGCTTCGAACCGAACCCACCGCCGACATACTGCGACACGATGCGGACCTTGCTCTTGGAAAGCCCGAGCGCGCCGGCAAGCTGCATCGCGTCCTTGGTGGGGATCTGGTAGCTGCCGTAGATGGTGAGGTGATCGTCCTCCCACACGGCGACCGAGGCATGCGGCTCCATCGCCGCGGAGTTCTGGCTCGGCGTGGTGACGGTCGTGTCGACCGTCCAGGCGGCTTCCCGCATCGCCTGATCGAGATCGCCCTGCGTATAGTGCGACGGGATGTTGTTGGCGGGAGGCTTGTCCGTCTCGTCACGGTGCGCCGCGAATTCAAACCGGCCGTCGCCCTTCTCGTACGACACCGGCAATTGTATCGCCGCATCGCGGGCAGCTTCATAGCTTTCGGCGACCACGATGGCGATGATCTGGCCCATATACGCTACTTCCTCGACCCCGGTGGTCGGCGCCTTGGTCTCACCGCCCTGCCCCGAATTGCGGACGAAGTGCTTGAAGTCGGTTACAACCTCGATCACGCCCGGCAGGCTGGCCACCGCGTCAGCGTCGATCGCCGCCACCTTGCCAGCACCGACCGTGGCACCGACCAGCACGCCATATGCCATGTCCGGGAAGTCGTACTCGGCCGAATACACCGCCCGCCCGGTTACCTTGAGCGGACCTTCATAGCGGTCGAGCGGTTTGCCGATGACGTGTTGCGCGCCCTGATCGAGCAGGCTGACCGGCACCGGCTCGTTCATCGTCAGGCTGTTGTGGCCTTTGCCCAAACCGAACATCATGCTTCTCCTGTCAGTTCGCGCAGGCTCGCAATCAAGGTGCGGCGCGCGAGCGGAATCTTGAAATCGTTGGAGCCGAAGCCTTTGGCATCGCGCAGCAGTGCATCCGCAGCCGCCGCGAAGACGGCATCGGACGGCCGCTCGCCGATCAGCGCGTTCTCCACCGCCGGGTCACGCCAGGGCATGTGCGCGAGTCCGCCGAACGCCAATGCCGCCGAGGCCATCCGACCGTCTTCGACACTCACCACCCCCGCGACCGACACCAGCGCAAACGCATAGGAAGCACGGTCACGCACCTTGCGATACAAGTGGCGGCCTGCGGGTGGAGCCGGCAATTCGATCGCGGTGATCAGTTCACCCGTTTCCAGCGCGGTTTCGATCTGTGGCGTATCGCCGGGCAAGCGGTAGAATTCGCCGATCGGAATGCGGCGGCGATCCCCGTCAGTCCGCAATGTCACGATCACCGCATCGAGCGCGCGCAAAGCGACCGCCATGTCCGACGGATGCGTCGCGATGCAATGCGGCGACGTGCCGAGCACCGCCAAGATACGATTGAAGCCATCGATCGCCGAACAGCCGCTGCCCGGCTCGCGCTTGTTGCAGGCGGCTGCCGTATCGTAAAAGTAATAGCATCGGGTTCGTTGCAGCAGGTTGCCGCCCGTCGTCGCCTTGTTGCGCAACTGCCCCGATGCGCCGGCCAGGAGCGCGCGGCTAAGCACCGGATAGCTTTCGACGACACTCGGGTCGGCCGCGAGATCGCTGTTGGGCACCAGCGCGCCGATCGTCAGGCCGCCGTCCTCGCGTTTGTCGATCTGGTTTAGATCGAGACGGGTGATATCGACGAGTTTCTCGGGCGCCTCGATCTGGAGCTTCATCAGAACGAGCAGATTGGTGCCGCCCGCGATGAACTTGGCGCCGTCCACCGCCGCGGCTTGCGCCGCGCCCTCCGGGCTTGCGGCCCGCACATACTCGAACAGCTTCATGAGTCCACCTTCTGGCTCTGCGCGCGCATGTGGTCGGCGACATCGTCCACTTCGGTGCCGAGACCGGCAACCTCACGGATGGCGTCGATGATGTTCGGGTAAGCGGCACAGCGACAGAGATTACCGCTCATCCGCTCGCTGATCTCGCTGTTCGACAGACCCGCTTCGGCGAGATCCGTGCTGACATGGCTGGCCCAGCCCTTTGCCGCTTCGTCAAGCATGCCGACTGCCGAGACGATCTGGCCGGGCGTGCAATATCCACACTGATAGCCGTCATGATGCAGAAACGCTGCCTGCACCGGGTGCAGCTGTTCGGGCGAGCCGAGGCCTTCTATGGTGGTGATCTGGTCGTCCTGGTGCATCACCGCCAGCGTAAGGCAGCTGTTCACCCGCCGACCATTGATTAGCACAGTGCAGGCGCCACACTGGCCATGGTCGCAGCCCTTCTTCGATCCGGTGAGCCCAAGATGCTCGCGCAACAGGTCAAGGACCGTCGTACGAATGTCTGGTTCGGCCTCGTACCGATTGCCGTTTATCATGAACTGCATGGTCGCCTCCGAGGAGTGTTCAGTCGAGAACGTCCGACGGGTAG
>Ga0265780_10009397_pt1 | contig 11734 bp, 5 predicted proteins | sample P1T30metagenome_FD_192432 | JGI IMG/M metagenome (GOLD analysis project Ga0265780, IMG submission 192432) | Plant litter microbial communities from East Loma Ridge, Irvine, California - P1 T30 | ecosystem: Environmental > Terrestrial > Plant litter > Unclassified | place: USA: California... | reverse complement strand
GCTCTGACCCCGAATTATTGTTGCGCGTGCCAGCCGCCGCCCAGCGACTGGATCAGCGCGATCGCCGTGGTCTGGCGGTCGGCTTGCGCCTGCACCAGCGAGCGGCGCGCGTTCAGCGCCGTCACCTGCGCCTGCACCACTTCCGAATAGCTGACCTGGCCGGCGCGGTAGCGGTTGGTGACCTGTTCCTCGACCTTGTCGGCGGCGGCCGAGGCCTGGCGCCGCAGCTCCTGCTGCTGGGCCAGCACGCGGGTCGCGGCCAGCTGGTTCTCGACGTCGGCAAAGGCGGTCAAGACGGTCTGGCGGTAATTGGCGACTGTCTGGTCGTGGGCGGCGCGCGCGCTTTCCACGCGGGCGCGGATGGCGCCGGCGTCGAAGATGGTCTGGGCCGCCTGCAGGCCGAGCGACCAGGTGCCGGCCGAGGCCTGGAACAAATCGCTGACCACGCTGGCGGCGCTGCCGTAGGAGGCGCTCAAGCCGATGTCCGGGAAGTAGGCGGAACGCGCGATGCCGATCTGCTCGTTGGCGGCGGCCACGCGGCGCTCGGCCGAGGCGATGTCCGGACGGCGCTGCAGCAGCGTCGCCGGCACGCCGGCCGGGATCTCCGGCACCGTCACGTTCCACTGCGCCGGCGCCAGCGCGAACTCGGCCGGGGCCTTGCCGACCAGGACCGCGATCGCGTGCTCGAGCTGGGCGCGCTGGCTGGCCAGGCCCAGGTCGTCGCTGCGCGCGGTGGCCAGCTGGGTCTCGGCCTGGTACACGTCCGAGTGCGGGATGATGCCGGCGTCGTAGCGGTTCTGGGTGATGCGCAGTTCGCGCTCGTAGCCTGCGATGGTGGTCTTCAGCAGGTCGCGCTGGGCATCCACCGAGCGCAGCGACACGTAGTCGAGCGCCAGCTCGCCCTGGGCCGACAGGCGGGCAGAGGCCAGGTCGGCGGCGCTGGAGGCCAGGCTGGCATTCGCGGCCGTGACGCCGGCGCGCAGGCGGCCCCAGACGTCCGGCTCCCAGCTGGTACCGATCGACAGGCGGTAGTTGTTGCGCACGTTGCCGCCGCCATCGCCGCCGATGATGTTGCCGTTGGCGTCGACGGTGGCGGTGCCGCCGCCGCCGCGGGTGCCCGAGCGCGTGCCCGAACCGCTCAGCGACACGCTCGGGAACAGCGCCGCGCGCTGCTCGGCCACCAGCGCGCGCGCCTGGGCGTAGGAGGCGACGGCGGCGGCCACGTTCTGGTTCGAGACCTCGACCTGCGCGACCAGGTCGTTCAGCACCGGGTCGTTGAACAGCGTCCACCAGGGGCCGCGTTCCAGCGTGTCGGCCGGCGCCGCGGGCACCCAGCCCTGCATTTCCTTGAAGGCGGCGGGCGCCGGCGTGGCCGGGACCTGGTAGACGGGGCTGAGCGAGCAGCCGGCCAGCACGCTGGCCGCGATCAATGCAAGGAGGGTCGGTGAGACGTGTGGCGCGGTGACTTTCATGCTTTTCTTGTTCATGGATGCGTGGTGATCGAAGGCTGGGGACCGGACGAATGGCGCGACAGCTCGTGCTCGTCGGGTTTCACGCGGCGCAGCTTGTCGAGGTAGACGTAGACCACCGGGGTGGTGAGAAGCGTCAGCAGCTGGCTCGCGAGCAGGCCGCCGATGATGGCGATGCCGAGCGGCTGGCGCAGCTCCGAACCTTCGCCGAAGCCGATCGCCAGCGGCAAGGCGCCCAGCGCCGCCGCCAGCGTCGTCATCAGGATCGGGCGGAAGCGCAGCAGGCAGGCTTCGCGCACGGCTTCGGTGGCCGACAGGCCGCGCGCCCGCTCCGCTTCCAGCGCGAAGTCGATGATCAGGATCGCGTTCTTCTTGACGATACCGATCAGGAGGAACACGCCGATCAGGGCGATGATCGAGAACTCCATCTTGAACAGCAGCAGCGCCAGCACGGCGCCGACGCCGGCCGAGGGCAAGGTCGAGAGCACGGTGATCGGGTGGATCAGGCTTTCGTACAGGATGCCCAGCACGATGTAGATGACGACGATGGCCGCTAAAATGAGCAGCGGCTGCTGCTTGTTTGATTCCTGCGCCTGCTTGGCCTGGCCCTGGAAGCTGCCGCGCACGTTGACCGGCATGCCGATGTCGGCCTCGGCCTGGCGCACCGCGGCCTGGCCGTCGGACAGCGAGAAGCCCGGCGCCAGGTTGAACGAGATCGTGGTCGCCAGTTCGCCGTCCTGGTGGTTGACCGAGCTCGGGGTCGAGCGCTCGGCAAACCTGGCGATCGCCGACAGCGGCACCATGCTGCGCACGCTGGTGGCCAGCGCGGAACCGCTGGACGGGTCGCGCGCCGCAGTCAGGTTGCTCGGGCTGGTCGGCGTGCCGGCGCTGCTGCCGGTACTCGAGGCCACGCTGGTGGATGCGGTGGCGGTGCCTGTGCTCGTGCCGGTGCCGGTGGCCGCGCTTGCGCCCGCGGTCGTGTTGGTGGTCGACGAGGACGAGGTCGATCCGGCCGGCACGTACACGTCGTTCAACGCTTCCGGCGACTGCGCATACTTCTGCGCCACGCCCATGATCACGTGATACTGGTTCAACTCGTCGTAGATGTTGGCGACCTGGCGCTGGCCGAAGGCGTTGTACAGCGCGTTGTCGATGTCGCGGGCACTGATGCCCATGCGCGCGGCGCTGGCCTTGTCGATGTCGACATAGGTCTCGACGCCGTTCTCGGCCTGGTCGGTGTCGACGTCGGTCAGCGCCTTCTGCGCCTTCATCGAATCGGCCAGCTTGGTCGCCCAGTTGCGCAGGTCGTTGCGGTTGTCGCTCTTGAGCGTGTACTGGTAGGTCGAGTTGCTCTGGCGTCCGCCCATGCGCAAGTCCTGCACCGGGTTCAGGAACAGCTGCACGCCGGTCACCCTGGCCAGTTGCGGACGCAGGCGCGCGATCACGGCCTGGCCGCTCTCTCCCTTGGCACGCTGGTCGGCCGGCTTCAGGTTGACGAACATGAAGCCGCCGCCGGCGCGCGAACCGCCGGTGAAGCCGACCACGGTGTCGACCGCCGGATCCTTCCTGATGATGTTGACCAGCTGGTGCAGCTTGCCCTGCATCGCCTGGAAGGAGATGCTCTGGTCGGCGCGCATGCCGCCGTTGATCTGGCCGGTGTCCTGCTGCGGGAAGAAGCCCTTGGGCGCGGCCGAGAACAGGAACACGTTCAGGCCGACCACGAAGGCCAGGATCAGCATCACCAGCAGCTTGGCGTCCAGCGCCCAGTCGAGCGCATGTTCGTAACCCTTGAGCACCTTGTCGAAGCCGGCTTCCGACCAGCGCGCCAGCACGCCCGGCTTGCGTTCCGGCTTGTGGCCGGGCTTGAGGAGCAGCGCGCACAGCATCGGCGTGGTGGTCAGCGAGATCACCAGCGAGATCATCACTGCCACCGACAGGGTGACGGCGAATTCGCGGAACAGGCGTCCCACCTGGCCGCCCATGAACAGCAGCGGAATGAACACCGCCACCAGCGACAAACTGATCGACAGCACCGTGAAGCCCACTTCCTGGGCGCCCAGCAGGGCCGCCTTCATGCGGTCCATGCCTTCTTCCACGTGGCGGCTGGTATTTTCCAGCACCACGATGGCGTCGTCGACGACGAAGCCGGTGGCCACGGTCAGCGCCATCAGCGACAGATTATTCAGCGAAAAGCCGAGCAGGTACATCACGCCGAAGGTGCCCAGCAGCGAGACCACGGTCGCCACCGCCGGTACCACGGTCGCGCGCACGCTGCGCAGGAACACGCTCACCACCAGCACCACCAGCAGGATCGAGATCATCAGGGTGAGCTCGATCTCGTGCAGCGACGAGCGGATCGAATTGGTACTGTCGGAGGCCACCTGCAGCGCCACGTCCTGCGGCAGCTGGGCCTGCAGCGCCGGCAGCAGCGCGCGCACGCCATCGACGGTCTCGATGATGTTGGCGCCCGGCTGGCGCGTGACCAGCACGATCACCGCCGGCTGGCCGTTGAACAGGCCGAGGGTGTTGATGTTCTCGACGCTGTCGGTAACGTCGGCGATGTCCTGCAGGCGGATCGCCGAGCCGTTGCGCCAGGCGACGATCAGGCCGCGGTAGTCGGCCGCCGTGCGGCCATTGGTCGGGGTGTTGGCCTGCGAGTAGATCTGCAGGCGCATGCCGCTGCCCTCGAGCGCGCCTTTCGGGCGGTTCGGGTTGCTGGCCTGGATGCCGGCGCGCACGTCTTCGCTCGACACGCCGTAGCGGTTCAACTGGTAGGGGTTCAGGTCGATGCGCACCGCCGGCAGCGAGCCGCCGCCGATCTCGACGTCGCCCACGCCCTTCACCTGCGCCAGCTTCTGCTGCACCAGGTTCGAGACCTCGTCGTAGATCTGGCCCGGGCTGCGCGTTTTCGAGGTCAGCGCCAGGATGATCACCGGCGCGTCGGACGGATTCGCCTTGCGGTAGGTCGGGTTGCTCTTCAGCGTGGACGGCAGGTCGGCGCGCGAGGCGCTGATCGCCGCCTGCACTTCACGCGCGGCGGAATCGATCTGGCGGTTCAGGTCGAACTGCAGGCTGACGCGGGTCGAGCCGTTGCCGCTGTTCGAGGTGATCTCGTTGACGCCGGCGATCACCGCCAGCCGGCGTTCCAGCGGCGTGGCCACCGAACTGGCCATGGTGTCCGGGCTCGCGCCCGGCAGGTTGGCGCTGACCGAGATCGACGGGAAGTCGACCTGGGGCAGAGGCGAGACCGGCAGCACGAAAAAGGCGCCGATGCCGGCCAGGGCCAGCCCCAGGGTCAGGAGCACGGTCGCGATCGGCCGCTGGACGAAGGGCTTCGACAGATTCATGCGCCCGCCTCATGCGCCGGCGTGGATGGGGTCTTGCCGGAACCTGCCGGCTTGGCCGGTTCCTGGCCGCCCCAGCGGCGCGCCAGGCGATCAAAAGCGAGGTAGATCACCGGCGTGGTGAACAGCGTGAGCAGCTGGCTGACGATCAGGCCGCCGAAGATGGCCAGGCCCAGCGGACGCCGCAGCTCGGCGCCTTCACCCCAGCCGAACATCAGCGGGACGGCGGCGAACAGCGCGGCCAGCGTGGTCATGATGATCGGGCGGAAGCGCAGCATCGCGGCCTGGTGGATCGCGGTGCGCGGGTCCTTGCCTTCGTCGCGCTCGGCCTCGATCGCGAAGTCGATCATCATGATCGCGTTCTTCTTGACGATACCGATGAGCAGGATGATGCCGATGATGCCGATCACGCCCAGCCCCTGCCCGGTCACGCCCAGCGCCAGCAGCGCGCCGACGCCGGCCGAGGGCAGCGTCGACAGGATGGTCAGCGGGTGGATGTAGCTCTCGTACAGCACGCCCAGCACGATGTACACGCACACCACCGCCGCCAGGATCAGCCACAGCTGGTTGGACAGCGATGCCTGGTAGGCGCCGGACGCGCCCAGGAAGGTCATGGTGACCGAGGCCGGCAGCTTGATCTCCGCCGCCGCGTCCTTGATGGCGTCGACGGCCGTGCCCAGCTTGACGCCGGACGCGGTGTCGAAGCCGATGGTGGTGGCCGGGTACTGGGCCACGTGGGTGATCTGCAGCGGCGCGGCCTGCTCGGTCACGCTGGCGATCGCGGACAGCGGCGTCGGCGAACCGGAACCGGTGCGCAGCTGCAGGTTGGCCAGCGACTCCATCGACATCTGCTCGTCCTGCTGGGCTTCCAGGATCACGCGGTACTGGTTGGTCTCGGTGAAGATGGTCGAGACGATGCGCTGGCCGTAGGCGCTGTACAGGGCGTCGTCGATGTTGGACGCGGTGACCGACAGGCGCGAGGCGCTGTCGCGGTCGATGTTGACGTAGGCGGCGGCCCCGGTGGCGCCGGCATCGGTGGTCACGTTGCGCACTTCCTTGCGCCGCGCCATCGCCTCGGACAGCTTGGTCGCCCACTCGGTCACCGTCTTGGTGTCCGCGCCTTCGATCGACAGGCGGTACTGGGTCGGGCCGCTCTCGGCGTCGATGGTCAGGTCCTGGGTCGGCTGCAGGTAGAGGTTCACGCCGGCCACGTTCTGCGTCACGCGGCGGCGCAGGCGCTCCATCAGTTCTTCCTGGTCGCTGCGGCCTTCCTTCAGGTTGATCAGCATGGTGCCGGTATTGAGCATCGTGTTGTTGGCCGCATCCACGCCGACGGTCGAGCTGAGCGAGGCCACGTCCGGGTCCTGCAGGATCTGGCGCGCGGCGGCCTGCTGCAGCTCGGCCATGGCCTGGTAGGAGATCGCCTGGCGCGCTTCCACGCGCGCCTGCAGCTGGCCCGTGTCCTGGGTCGGGAACAGGCCTTTCGGGATGAAGGTCCACAGCAGCGCCGTCAGCACCAGCGTGCCCAGCGCCACGATCAGGGTCAGGCCCTGGCGCGCCAGCACCCAGGTCAGGCTGGTGTCGTAGTGCTTGATGATCCAGTCGAAGCCGCCCTGGAACTTGCGCGCGAACTTGGACTCATGCGACTCGTCGTGCTGGCGCAGCCAGCGCGCCGACATCATCGGCACCAGGGTCAGGGACACCACCGCCGAGATCAGGATCGTGATCGCCAGCGTGACCGCGAATTCGCGGAACAGGCGGCCGACCACGTCGCCCATGAACAGCAGCGGAATCAGCACCGCGATCAGCGACACCGTCAGCGAGATGATGGTGAAGCCGATCTGGGTCGCGCCCTTCAGCGCCGCCGCCATCGGCTTCTCGCCCTCTTCGATGTAGCGCGCGATGTTCTCGATCATGACGATCGCATCGTCGACCACGAAGCCGGTGGCGATGGTCAGCGCCATCAGCGACAGGTTGTTCAGCGAGTAGCCGAGCAGGTACATCACGCCGAAGGTGCCGACCAGCGAGATCGGCACGGCCAGGCTGGCGATGATGGTGGCGCGCACGCTGTGCAGGAAAGCGAAGATCACCAGCACCACGAGAACCACGGCCAGCACCAGTTCGATCTGCACGTGCTCGACCGAGGCGCGGATGCCGTTGGTGCGGTCCGACAGCACGGTCAGGCTGATGTTCTGCGGGAGGCTCTGCTGCAGTTCGGGCAGGCGTTCCTTGATGGCGTCCACGGTGGCGATCACGTTGGCGCCCGGCTGGCGCTGCACGTTCAGGATGATCGCCGGCTTCATGTTGGCCCAGGCGCCCAGCTTGACGTTTTCGGCGCTGTCGACCACGCGCGCCACTTCCGACAGGCGCACCGGGGCGCCGTTGCGGTAGGCGACGATCAGGTTGGCGTAGTCCGGGACGGTCAGCAGCTGGTCGTTGGCGTTGATGGTGTAGGCGCGCGAGGGGCCGTCGAAACTGCCCTTGGCGCTGTTGGCGTTGGCGTTGGTGATCGCGGTGCGCAGCGTATCGAGCCCGAGGCCGTACGAGGCCAGCGCATCGGTATTCGCCTGGATGCGCACGGCCGGGCGCTGGCCGCCCTGCAGGGTGACCAGGCCCACGCCCTGCACCTGGCTGATCTTCAGCGCCAGGCGCGTGTTGACCAGGTTCTGCACCTCGGTCAGCGGCATGGTGTCGGAGGTGATCGCCAGCGTCAGCACCGGCGCGTCGGCCGGGTTGACCTTGGCGTAGACCGGCGGCGCCGGCAGGTCGGTCGGCAGCAGCGAGCCGCCGGCGTTGATCGCGGCCTGCACTTCCTGCTCGGCCACGTCGAGGGTCTCGCCCAGGCCGAACTGCAGGGTGATGACCGAGACGCCGGCCGCGCTGGTGGAACTCATGCGCGACAGGCCGGACATCTGGCCGAACTGGCGCTCCAGCGGCGCCGTCACGGTGCGCGCCATCACTTCCGGGCTCGCGCCCGGGTACAGGGTCTGCACCTGGATGGTCGGGAAGTCGACCTGGGGCAGCGCCGACAGCGGCAGGAATTTATACCCGACCAGGCCGGCCAGGATGATCGCCAGCATCAACAGCGAGGTGGCGACCGGACGGCGGATGAATGGGGCGGATGGGCTCATGCGTGCACCCCGCTGTTTCGCGGCGTCGGCAAATCGATCCGTCGTTCCTGCGCAGGCAGGAACCCAATTTTGCGTGCGCTAACGCTACGCAAGCAGTACTTGGGTTCCTGCCTTCGCAGGAACGACGTGCTGGTGATTCTCATTGCGCATTTCCCTCCGACTGCTGGCGACGACGGCGGTGTTCGCCGCCTTCCTGCGCCGGCTGTCCCTGCTGCTGCGGCTGGGCGCCTTCGGCCGCGGCCGGGGTCGCGCCCGGCGCCGCGGGCGCGGTGCCGCCCTGCGCGCTCGCACCCGCCGCGCCGTTGTGCTGGCCACGGCGGCCGTTGGCACCGCCCGCGCCCTGCGGACGATCGCCCGGCAAGGTCACCTTGGCGCCATCCTTCAGGCGGTCGGCGCCCTCGGTGATGACGGTCTCGCCGCCCTCCAGGCCGCTGGTGACCTGCACGCGCTCGGCGTTCGCCTGGCCGCGCTTGACGGGGCGCAGCGCCACGGTGCGGTTCTGCGGATTGAGCACGTAGACGAAGTCGCCGGTGGAGCCGTGGCGCAGCGCCGTCACCGGCACCGTGACCGCGTTCTTGATGACGTCGACCTGCAGGCGGATGTTCACGAACTGGCTCGGGAACAGCTTGGCGGCGTCATTCGTGAAGCGGGCCTTGGCGCGCACGGTGCCGGTCTGGGTGTCGACCTGGTTGTCCAGCGCCATGAAGCGGCCGCTGGCCAGGGTGTCGGTGCGGGTGCGGTCGAGCGCGGTGGCCGGCAGCGTCACGTTGGCGTTGATGCGCTGCTGCAGGGTCGGCAGCTGGTCCTGGGGCACGGCGAATTCGACGTCGATCGGCGACTGCTGGGTGATCACGGCGATGCCGTTGGCGTCGCCCGAGCCGACCAGGTTGCCGATGTCGACGGTGCGCAGGCCGACGCGGCCGCTGATCGGCGCGCGCACCTGGGTGTAGCCGAGGTTGATGCGGGCCAGGCTTTCGGCCGCCTTGTCGGTGATGACGGTGCCTTCGAGCTGCTTGACCAGCGCGGCCTGGGTGTCCACGTCCTGGCGCGCGATCGAATCCTGCTGCAGCAGGGTCTGGTAGCGCTGCAGCAGCACGCGCGCGCTTTCCAGCTGCGCCTCGTCGCGCTGGCGCTGGCCGGTGGCCTGCAGCACGGCGGCCTGCGAGGTGCGCGGGTCGATGGTGGCCAGCACCTGCCCTTCCTTGACCAGCTGGCCTTCGGTGAACTGGATCTTCTGCAGCACGCCGCCCACCTGCGGGCGCACGGTGGCGACGGCGGCCGGGGTCACGGTGCCGAGGGCGTCGAGCAGGATCGGGATGTCGGCGCGTTCGGCCTTGCCGACGCCGACCGTGGTGGCGAGACCGCCGCCGCGACGGCCGCCGCCCGGGCCACCCGGCCCGCCCGGACCGCCACCGGGGCCGCCGGCGCCCTGCCCGCCCGCACCCGGACCGCCTTGCGGGCTCTGGTGCGTCAGGTGCCAGGCCAGCCAGCCGAGTCCGGCCATGGCCAGCAGGGCGATGATAGTGCCGATGACGCGCGAGCGGCGCGAGTGTTTGACGGGAGTGGGGGTCTTGTTCTTGTCCGGGGTAACGGTCGAATCCATGCTTGTCCTTGACGGCCGAGTATTCAAAAACGCAATAAAACTTACCCTGCGACTTTAGCATGCCGGGGGCTGTCTTTATGTTTCGTATCGTACAGTTGTCAGCAACATGAGCGACGTTCGTTACACGCTGTCGGAGGGTTCAAACCTCGTCTTTACATCGATGAACGCCGATCGCATCACGTAGCCGGGAATTGAAAACAAAAACGGGCGCGGAGGTTTCCGCGCCCGTTTTACGCCGACATGCATATCAAACTACATGTTGTTACAAACTCTAAGCGTTATCCATCAGGAAATCACGGCGCTTCGCACAGGCAGTGCGTCACGGCCGCGAAAGGCTGGCGCCGTTCGGCCACCCGCGACAGCCAGCCGAGATCCTTCGTGATGCCGGCCGTGGCCGCGGTCGACAGCGCGGCGGCCGCCAGCGGGTCCGGCAGCAGGCCCAGTTTCACCTGCACGTTCAGCGCCTGCACGTCCGAAAAACCCATGCGCTCCAGGAAGCGCTCGGTCAGCGAGGCCGGCCGTTCGGCGTAGGCGATGCGGAAGTCCTCGCCCAGGTTGGCGCGCTTGGCGGCCGAGCGCAGCGCGTCGCCATAGCTGCCCAGGCGGTCGACCAGGCCGCGTTCCCTGGCCTGGGCGCCGGTCCAGACCCGGCCCTGCCCCACCGCGTCGATCCTTTCCGGCGTGGTGCGGCGCGCGATCGCGGCCTTGGTCGTGAATTCGTCGTAGATGTGGTTGATGCTGGACTGGATCAGCTGGCCGAAGCGCGGGTCCAGCGGGCGCAGCGGATTGTAGGCGTCGGCCAGCCAGGTGGTGGTCACGCCGGCGGTGTGGATGCCCAGCTTGTCGACCACCTTGTCGGCGGTCGGCAGGATCGCGAACACGCCGATCGAACCGGTGACGGTGGACGGGTCGGCGATGACTTCGTCGGCCGACATCGAGATCCAGTAACCGCCCGACGCCGCCACGTCGCCCATCGACACCACGACCGGCTTGCCGGCCGCGCGGGTCAGTTCCAGCTCGCGCCGGATCAGCTCCGAGCCGTAGGCGCTGCCGCCCGGCGAATTGATGCGCAGGACCACGGCCTTGACCTGCCGGTCCTCGCGCGCGGCGCGGATCAGGTTCGAGGTGGCGATGCCGCCGACCATGCCCGGGCCGCCCGTGCCTTCCGTGATGTCGCCGCTGGCGACCACCACCGCCACCGCGTCGCCCAGCAGCTTTTGCGGGTGGCGCGCCACGTAGTCCTGGAAGCCGACCTGGCGGAAGGACTTGCTCGACTCGTCGTAGACGCCGCGCTTGACCAGCATGGCGCGCACTTCGTCGCGGGTCTTGAGGCCGTCGATCAGCTTCCAGTCCAGCGCCACCTTGCCGGCGTTGCCGTTGGCGGCAGCCATGCGCTGCGGCAGTTCCTCGATGCCCTTGGCCAGCGCGCCGGCCGGCAGCCTGCGCGCCTTCTCGACTTCGCCGGTGTAGTTGGCCCACAGCGCGTTGTACAGGAAGCTGTCCGCCTCTTGCGCCGCCTCCGACGGGCCGTTGCCGATATAGGGCTCGGCAAAGCTCTTGTAGGTGCCGACCTTCATCAGGTTGACCGTCACGCCCACCTTGTCGAGCGCGTCGCGGTAGTAGTTGCGGTGGCGGCCGAAGCCTTCGATCATCACCATGCCCATCGGGTGCAGGTAGACCTCGCTGGCGTGGGCGGCGACCAGGTAGCGCTTCTGGTCGTAGCTGCCGCCCCAGGCGACCACGGTCTTGCCCCTCGCCTTGACCCGCTCGACCGCGGCGCCGATCTCGCGCAGCGAGGCCAGGCCGCCGCCATCGAGCTCGTCGAGCAGCAGCACCACGGTGTTGATGTTGTCGTCCTTGGCGGCGCCGTCCAGCGCGGTGAGCACGTCGCGCAGCTGGATCAGGCGGCGCGCATTGCCGGACAGGCCGGCCACCAGCGAATCGCGCACGCTGCCGGCGCGCTCCTCGACCAGCTCGCCCTTGAGGTCGAGGACCAGCGCGGTCTTCGGCGCAAGCGGCTTGGCGCCGCCGCCGAAGATCATCCAGAAGAACGCGATCAGGATCAGGAGGAAGATCAGGTTCAGCAGGAAGCGGCGCGTGGCGTCGAGGCCGCGCCAGAACGCGCCGAACGCGCGGCGCAGGGTGGACAAGGGTTTGAAAGCCATCGAATCTCCGATCTCCATTTCT
>Ga0265780_10009396_pt1 | contig 11735 bp, 15 predicted proteins | sample P1T30metagenome_FD_192432 | JGI IMG/M metagenome (GOLD analysis project Ga0265780, IMG submission 192432) | Plant litter microbial communities from East Loma Ridge, Irvine, California - P1 T30 | ecosystem: Environmental > Terrestrial > Plant litter > Unclassified | place: USA: California... | reverse complement strand
TCACAAATCCTTCGGCGGCCTCGTCATCACAGTAGCCGTATCCCCATTGATAGTCTTCAAAACCTTCCCCAACCCTCCATGGCTGTAGTCCTTCTCATTCCACTGATCCTTGTGATAGCGCACCCTCTCGCCCGGCCCCTCCCCATCCTCCTCGACCGCCTTCTCAAGACTGAGAGTAACGAAATGGTTGACGTCGAAAGTTCTGGGAGACAGCCGCGGAGTCCAGGCTCGCTTCATCTTGAAAACGATCGCGGCTGGGATGTCCGAGTTGGGGGACGCTTGGGTGGAAGAGACGACTTGCACGCTTTTGGTGCTGCTGCTTTTCATCACAACGGGGATTCCCCACCACTGGCCGGCCACTTTGAACCTTGTGTCGCAGTCTAGAGGCGTTGATGAAAGGATCTCTGTTAGCCTTTTCTGATCGATTGATGGAAATCGGTTCGCATCGAATTGGATCGATTTCAGTGGAGATAGATGAATGAAAAATCACTTACAAGACGCAATATCGTCGTACACCGCCTTCTTCGCATACACCCTCATATCCTGCGCGCCGGTGGAGCCCTCGTCGTTGGTTCCGGAACCGGAGTATAGTCTCACGATCGAGTCTACAATGTGTTGGCGTTCGGGGGAAAGTTGGATCGAAGCCGAGGCATTGGGCTCGTAGTCTTCGTTCAGCGGGGCTTTTGTTGCTTCGGCGGGACGGGACTCATGATTGGCAGGCTGTTCTTGTTGTTGTCGCTCGCGGAGTTCGTAGGTTTGGGGGACGTTTGGGTCGAGAGGCTGGTGGGCTGTTTCGCGGAGTTCGGAGGCGGAGGGCATTTTTTTTTGTTGATTGTGTTGGCGTTTGGTATGGCTGGGCTTTTTTTTTTTCTTGGTGGATGGAATGATTGATGGAGTGACGCTTATGGGATTACAGATGCTTGAAGAAGCTACATGTGTTCGTGTCTTACGAAAGGGCGGTTTTTTGTTCATGTCTATTCTAGCCGTTACACATCAACGTCATCTCGACATCGATGACTTTGATGCGAGATCGCTGTGGAGTCGTCTGTTTCAAAGCCCGCAAGAAAGAGTCAAAAGCCGATCGAGCTCTTGTATATCAATTGCTTTCTCCTGTTCTGAAATAGCGATGTATGTCTTTCCATAGACCCGTCAATCAATGCCATCAGGCTTCGTCGACGAACGATTGGTTATTGAGGCTCTCAGATCATGAGATTAATAATGCTTCATGCTGATGATTCCCTGCCAGGGTTAGTGTTGGGGTTCTGACTAGGCATTGCAACTATGGAAACCACGATTCACACTTGATTCTGTGGTTTTGGTCGACCGGGGCTGATCCGTGCTGCTAAGATATGGCCTCTGAGATCACTAGCAGGGAAAATGAAGCATCTCACAAGATCTGTTACTCCCGGTGGCGCCAGATGATCAGGACAGACTGGGGTTGTGAGGTAGTACGTTTTGACTCCGGCATTTGATCTATTCTCTAGGTAGTCAGTCCAGAGTCGATGAACAAGATGCAGTATCATCGATGGTTCGGTCGACAAGGTCCTCGTCAATTCATCTATCAATACGCAACGATGATTAGTATCTGTGAACATCGCTCTGTTTCTTTCAAAACCAACCGCTCCCACCAAGCACCCAACCATTCAATTACACTAAGTCGCATTAGCGATCTCCAAAACCCTCCGCGCGGCCTCCTCAAACCCATCAAATGCTTCCAGCCCCAAGCCGCTCTCCGCAATAATCCTCTGTCCAACCTCCTCATTCGTGCCTCTAATCCTCACTACCACAGGCACACCCCTCATATCCACCTCTTTGAAAGCGAGCAGAATCCCTTCGGCAATCATCCCGCCGTCTGTGAGACCGCCAAAGATGTTGACGAAGATGACTTTGACGCGTGGGTCGCGAAGGATCAGTTCGAAAGACTTCTTGACGGTCGCAGACGTGGCTTTCCCGCCTGTGTCGAGGAAGTTGGAGGCTAGACCGCCGACGCTACCACCTTTACTGCCGTAGAGCTGAAGGGCGTCGATGGTGTTCATCGCGAGGCCAGCGCCGTTGACCAGCGTTCCGATGTTGGCTGCTGGGTTGTCGGGATGTAAGCGCACATAAACGATCCCGTCCGCTTCGGCTTCGACCTCGTCCTGGTCTTCTGTGGCGCGTTGGCGGAGAGTCGAGATGTCTTGTTGGCGGTTGGCGGATTTGAAGGCTGAGTCGTCGAACTGAAGGTGGAGGGAAGTAGTGTGCAGAAGGAGGTTTCCATTGCCTTTAGGAGAGACGGAGACCGCGCCGCCGAGAGTTATTGCCTCCTTTTCGGTGTGCATCTTGCTGAGAGCGGTTAAAAGGGCAGTGGCCTGGGCGAGGGCTGCTGGTGGGGCGGCGTCGAGTTGAGCATGGGCGAGGGCTGCACTGAGAGTTTCTTTCGATGGTCCGTCGAGATAAGAGTAAGGAAAGAGTTTGACGCGGTGACGGAGTTGTAAGGAATCGGATGTCGGGGCTGTGGCGAGAGCAGGTTGGCGTGCGGTGCGGTCGATTGTTACGGACAGGTAGGAGGAGTTGGTTTTGGGGGCGTCATCTTGCGTTATGGAGAGGCCTTCGATTGGGGAGATATATGGTTCGAGGACGCCAGGTGCCTGGTTAGGCTTGAGAATAAGATTACGCTTTTGGTACGTGGCTTGCCTTGCCCGTCGTTGCAGCTCGGCTAGCGGTCGTCTGGTCGATGTATGGTATCCGCGCTTCTGCTGTGCGGCGTCTTGGATGATCTTGTTGGGGTCTCTGCCGGATTGACTGAGAAGCGTCTTCATCACCTTGCCGAACTTTTCGGGATGGTCGACCATCGTGACTCCCACGTCTTGCAATATCTTGAGCTTCTCCGTTGCAGTCTTCTCTCCTGTTCCAGTCCAGGCTCCGGCATGTCCCATGATTCTGCCCGCAGGGGCGTGAACGCCACCCAGGATCGCAGCAATTGGCTTGGGGTTCTTCACTCTCTTCCTGTAGTCTCTGATCCATTCGGCAGCGTCGACCTCAGCCCATCCACCCAGTTCTCCGATGAGAATGATTCCTTCGGTCTCGGGATCCTGCTCGAACACCTTGAGAGAGTCGACAAGGTTTGTGCCCGCCACAATGTCTCCGCCCATGCCAATGCATAGACTTTGACCAAGGCCAGCTCGCGTGACAGACGCCACTGCCTCGTAGGACAGTGTTCCTGATTTCGCGGCGATTCCTACATGGCCTGGCGCGAATGTAGGCAAGGGTTGGAATCCGATTCGGCAGTTGCCTATGGGTGCAATGATACCCGGGGCATTTGCGCCGACTAAGCGTGATTTAGATTGAGTTTTTAGTATGCTGGTCACCTGTGTCGAGTGTCAACGTCTCAAGTCTGTATTCGCGGGCAATTTCGACTGACTCTCAGGATATCGTGCAAGGGAATGTGTTCGGCAACAGCAACGATCAGTGGGATTTCCGCCTCAATGGCATCCTCAATGGCTTTACCGCAATGAGGCGCCGCAACAAAGACAGCAGTAGCATCGGGTTTTAGCTGTTCTTTTGCTTTCCTCAGGTCGGGTAGTAGAGGAAGACCAAGATGTTCTCCTTCCTTGCCTGGAGTAACTCCGCCTACAATGTTGGTGCCATAAGCTAGACTGTCTTTGGCATTGCCTGTAGCGACACGCCCGGTGAAGCCTTGGTAGATGACACGAGTATGCTTGCCAATCCGAAGATTTTGAACAGTGTCTTCGTAAGATTGAAGAGCTCTATAGGTCGAGAAGGGCCGTGATGATGTGCCACGATGTACTTGTAGTGTTGCCCGTGTGAAAGCCGGGCTGCTTCTCATCGCAGCCATTGCAGGCCAAGTGGGATGAATTGACTGTAAGAGAGAATGAACGTTCCAGGACGGCTGTGAAAGACTGATTGGTGTTATTTGTACCATTTCATGGGCGAAACAGCAGACGATGCGCTATGCCTCGGGAATAAGCCATGACGATCGCCGACTTCGGGTGATGATACGAGGCTCTTGTCCAGAGTTGTCGTAAGGCTATACCTCTACGCGTGATATTGCTTGGTATCATCGCAGGAATGCATGTAGCCAATGAATATGACCGCCGTCGATTGAAAAGTGAAGTCATGTCAAAGTCGTATCGTGAATGTACCTTTTTTTGATTCATGCATTTCTTGAAGCTCTCGTCTGACGTCGGCAGGCGGAAAAAGCCACAGCCACAACACCTCAGCTCTCTCCACAGTATTTGACATCGGCCGCCGTGCCATCCTTGCTTCACCAGTGTTCGAGACCGCCGTCTATATACATCGCACGCGTGTCGCCAAAAATGTCCTACTATTTAAGAATGTCACGTCGTGTCTGAATGTAGTTGATAATACCTAGTTGTAGCCAATCTAACCACTTTAGCCACCCAATCCTCCTCCACACACACTCCTCGCCAACATGACCTCCACATCCGTCTCGGCTTCCGCCCTGCAATCCTCCCTCGACAAGCTCACCATCTCTCCCGAAGCACACGAACCCACAATCCTTACAAACCCCATAGCCAACTCAACATCGGCATCATACAAAGACGACACTACAAGGTCCGCTCCACCGCTGGCAAAACCAATCCAATCCACATCGACGCCCAGCCCTCCTCCTCCAACCCCAGCATCACCAACAATCAGGACAAAAGCCACAGCCTCGAACTCGCCCTACCAAACAGTACCACCCTACGGCATGAACGGATCCGTAGACGGCACTGCCACCGGCGCTGGTCGGAGCAGCACACCAACGGGACCCAGCGGTGCCGCAGATCCCGACAAGCGACCAGAGAAGACAACCTCGACGGCCGCACGCTTGATCGCCGCAGGACTAGGTCAGCGACCGCCCAAACGCACAGAGGAAGAGCGAAAGTACGACCAGGCAATGAGGGTGCAGGAGAAGAAGAAGCGGGATGCCGTCAAGGCGGAGGAGCAGAAGAAGAAGGACGATTTGGAAAAGGCGAAGAAGAGCATCTGGGAAGATTAACGGAATTAGGAGGGACTGAATGTTGTTGTTTCTTCGGCGCAGGAAAGAGGGGGATGTTTGGCGTTTGGTATAGGTGGAATTAAACAGTAGCAATGTTGGATTTCTGTTGTACGAGTATCACGGGGTCGAGCGACTAGGAGATGCCCGACCGTCACGCATCCTATAGCCAAATATTGGCAAAACAAGCACATACGACCATAGGTCAGTGAGAACTGGGCATCCCGTCCGCTCTGCCATACATAAGCACTGAACCGGGCGACTAGTACTAGAGTGGGTGACCATCTGGGAATCCCGCCTGTTGTATGTTTTTGTGAAATCCTTTTTGCTCCTGCGATACTTTTGCTAGTCCAATGTGATCTCTTTTGCTAGCTCGGCGAGTAGGCATAGGTTAGAGGAGAGAAAGAGAGAAATTGTCATCCGCAAAACAATTCATAACGTCGATCCGGATGTGTTGGGTAGTGGAGATTCCAAGATTCTTGTGACTGTAGTAGTCAAGAAGGAATTGAAATGAAAGAGAGGAAGCCTCGGAAGCCTTGGAACAAGGAGTTGTCAAGTCGGAGTGTTCGTCTTGTTGTGGGTAAAGCATTTTCGCCGAAGACCAACTCGACCGGACGGTGGATTAGGTACTGGACCATACCCAAGACAAACGCTAGCTAGCTAGCAGAAGGGATCCCTTCTGCTAGCTGAACCGAAGGAAAAGATGAAGGGAAGATGGATGCACAGTAGTCATCCTTTCACATCTTGATTGATTGATGGAGGAGGAGGAAGCGGTTCAGGGAAAGAGAAAGCCATCAATTGCCGAGTCGAGGACTACAGATCCACTTTCAGGACAAGGATCGCCATCTTATTGGCTCACCACTTCCAAGTTAAGCAAAGAGCACTCACGTACTTCACGCCTTTTGCTAACATCATGCCATCTGGACGTTCTAATGTACTGAATGACCACGCTCGAGACATCACTCCCAGCACACTCGGACAGGAAACCCACGGAATGGATGCATTACAAGTCATAAAAGGATCGTATTCATCAGTGCCTATAACACTCATCACTCATGGTTCTAGCAGTTACACGGGCAGATAGGCGTTCCGCCACGATCTCCCTGGGCCTTTCCCACTGTGGCCATACCCTGAATTTCTTCCATGTTCCTCCCACGCAAAGCCAGCTGCCAGCTATCATCAGCCCAGCCCGGTCCGGCCTAAGTAGAAAAGCTCACTCGCCACCGAAGTGAACGACAGTGACGAGCGAAACAAAAGAACAAAAGCAGGGCAGGCAGGCAGCTTTGCGTCGTTTCCCAATTCTGACCGGCCGGCCATTTACATCAAGGGCTCGTCGCCACCCTTGCTGCCCTTCTTCTTCTTCTTGCTCTCGCCCGCGGGGCGCTCGCCCGTCTTCATCTGGTGCACGATGAAGCGCGTGTAGCACTCTTCGCGGTCCCATTCGAAGCCCTTGAGGTAGGGGTCTGTGAGCTCATCGTCGGCCTTGAAGAAAGAAGAAATGTCAGTCAAGTCGGATTCCCAAAAATATCAAGGTGGATGGATGGATGGATAGGCAGGCAAGTGGCGAAAGAAAGGGAAAGACACGCACCTTCTTCTTGAACTGCTTGTAGATGGCGTCTAGCGCATCCTTGATGGTGACGCCACGGAGGTTGCGTGCGGTGACGGTCAGGCCCAGGGGGAAGGCGAGGTCGATGCGCTTGAGAGGCGGGGTGGTGAGCATCTTCTTGAGCATTTCTTTGTCTTCGACCGTTGATGGTGAGGCGTTGAGCTTCCTGGAGGTTGATGAGTCAGCAGATATCACATGGTGATGCAGACAGGACAGGACAGGACAGGACAGGACAGCTGAAGGTCACGCCACCCAAAGTGAAGCGCCGTCAAGACGATGATGCGTTCACAAGCATGGCATGATGAGCTGATGAGGACAGGCAATGAATGCAGACTTACCAATTGAGCTTCTGAGTCTCTGGGGCAATGTGAATGTCGGTGTTCTCCTTCTCTGCTCACAATGTCAGTTCGGCCCTGTTCCGGCACATCCGAAGGAATGCTGTGCTGTGCTGTGGCGGGCAAGCTTGCAACTCACCGAGATCATTGATGTTGAAGACGCCGCTGACGGTACTGCTCGTCCTGCGGTGTCTGATCTTGCTCTCTGATGGCGAGGCCGGGGTGTCGTCGACGGCCGAGTCGACCTTGCTGAGGGGCTGGGTGATTTCGATGGCTGCAGACATGGTTGGAGCGAAGTAGTGAAGCGGTTTAATTTGGTGAGTGAGGATTGGTGTTGCTGGGGTTGATGGAACAGGTTGGAGGTGAGTAGTTCAGGTACAACACAGGACTTGGATGAGAAGAGTGTGTTGAAGGAGAAGAAAGAAGGAAGCAGGTCGAGCAAGAAGAAGATCAAAGGTCAATGATCACGCATCAGGCCAAAGCTCGCATGCTCTCGTTGCTTGCTTGTCGCAAGACAACCCCACCTTGCCCTCGTGACTGATGACTGATGATCCATGCCTACTGCGGGCCGGCCGCGTCGTCGTCGTTCGTACCTGCCTGCGATTGCTTTGCCTTGGTGTATAAGCGTGTTTCAACATAGACGCCGAACCCCGATGACCACAACAACAACATTCACTTCGCTTGATGCATTCCTGTCAATCATTGATAGAACAGCATCGTCAGCTACGAGGAAGAACTGCTGCCATTAGCCATCAATCAAAGATGAGCTCTCCATCACTCCCAGAGCTCAGCTTGCATTGGCAAAAACCGGTACGGTACCGCTTCCATAAAGCGATCGGTACATGTATCGCGTGACCATTCAAACTGCTTCACAATTTAAGCTCAACGCTAGCCCCCGCACCCCGCACTTTCCCATGAGTGAGCTCTGAGCTCGGTCACGATGATGGTGAATGCTGATGTGAGATCGCGAGACATCAACTATGCAATGGTATGGCATGCGTATGATGGTAAGAAGCAGTGCGTAGAGCTCGAGACGCGAAACGCATGCTTAATTATGACTTCCGTGCCAGCTACAACCTCCTAAAAGCATGGGGCTGAGAGGAGACAAGAGCTCCTCTCGCGATCGTCAGGTACACCAAGCCACTCTAGTCCAGTCCAGAGCCCAGCTTTCGCAGCTCTCCTAGATTGTCCACGCACCTGACCAAGCACCCAATACTTTCAGGCGGGCTCCGAGACCTGCTTTGCTGCCGGCGGCGGGGGTTGTGATATCCGGGTTTCCGCCGCCGGGTGGCGGCGATGTATGGGAACCATGCTTTTTCTCTCCAACTTGAGATGTAATCAATGGCGGCAGGGAACGGCCGGTCGGGGAACTGCGAAACAGTGTGATGGCGCATTCTGCGCTCACGAGACCATCATTGAGAGTAAGAGCCCCACCAGTTCTGCCGTAATCTAGATTTTTGCGAGACTGCTAGCTAGATACAGTAGCTATTTCAAAAAGAAGGAGGGAGAGGGGTATCATCAAAACATCCGCGCATATAGGGGAAATGCATGCCTCGATGGTAGTCAATGGACACGCCATCGTTTAGATCAAACTTTGATACTTGTCCAGCCCGGTCTTTTGCCCTGCCGCTTGCTGCTTCTGCTGCTGCTGCTGCTGCTGCTGGGAAGCCATACCTCCGAAACCAGATTGCGGACTCATCGGCGGCGGCGGGATGTTGAAAGATCCCAGAGCTGACGGTGGTGCGGGTTTCTGGCTGCTCCAGGGTGATGAACTGGAGTTGTACACAGCGGAGGACCAGTCGATGGTTGAGGCTGGTGTGCTGGCGATCGTGGCAGGGGGTTGCGCTGGTCGATATGGCATGGCAGAAGAGGTGGAAGGCTGAAGGGGTTGGGACCATTGGCTTGCCGGTGTCAATGTGGCGAAGGAAGACAACGTGTGGTCGGGCGTGACGGTTCTCGACGCCTGGTTTTGCATGGCTGGGCGCAGGGCGTTCATGGAAGACATCGGAGCTGGCTGGGGGGTCTGCCAGGAGAAAGATGGCGTGGCTGCAGTCGTCCTGGCAGGCGCTGTTGTGTTGCTACTTCTCGATGGTTGGGGTGCTGCCCAATCGTTCATAAGATCACCGTTTCCATTTGCAGCTGGTTTGCGACCGGACACCAACGTCTCGAAATCGGTCTCCTCTCCGTTCGAGAAGCCGCCGTTGCCGGAAGATGCAACACCAGAGCGCGCGACGGCAGCTCTCGAGCCCATTGCGTTACCGGTACTCGAACTGCCCATCTCCTGCAACTTCCTCGTCTGCTCACGCTCAATCCTCCCAGAAAGAGTCTTGATCAGAGACATGAAAGCCTGGAATTGCTGCAGGTTCAACAACGGCCCCAAACTAAACGTCCACAGCAAAGGCAATACCTCCATAGCTAGGAAGTCGGTATCCGCAACCTCACCGACTTGCTTGAAGACCCTCAGAGCCGCCATCATGACTCCCGGCTCCTTCGTCTTGATGCCTCTGAGCAGAGGCACGACTTTCTCTTGCACGGTAAACTTGTCCAGAATTACGCTGCTGCTGCTGGATGATGCTTTCTTGTCCGGCACACCTATTCCGTTGAGATCGTCGTCGCTGCCGTCGGGAGTGCCGCCACAGAGGGTGTAGAAGGCTTCCAACCCTCGGACTTTGATAGCCAGACTGCTCGTCTTTGCAAATCCTTGGGCTATGACGGGGAACAGCTCATTCTTGATAGTACTAAAGTCCAGTACTGGAAGCACGTGCGGCAGCGTTTGCAAAGCCGCATCCACCAGGCCGTGCGTCGAGCTCTCGAGAGCCAGTACGATGATAGGTAAGATATGATCTCTGAACTCCTTGCCAGAGCAGTTCTCTGCTGCGGTCTGCATATTCTCCAGCAACACCATCAAGCCGGCTTCGCGACTCGTGTCTTTCTCCACACCGTTCGCAGACTTGACGAGGAAGATCTCTCTCAATCTAGGCACCACCTTCTCTGTGAACGCACGCTTACCACTCGGCATGGCCTTCACCATTGCGAACACGTTTGTCAAGATGAGAGCGAGTATCTCCCTGTCTTTCATCTCTTCCAGCAGAGCCGGCAGCACCTTCTTCTCCAGGACCGATTTGGGGAATTGTGGCATGATCCGAGGTAGACCGCGCATAAACTGTGCTTTTTCATTCGGTGTCTTGGCTGGCAGAGCATCTAGAAAGCGCATGGTGGAAACCAGGATGTTGTCGAAATAGCTTGCTTCCTGGAACTCGCGAGCGGACAGTCGGTTTGCTGGACGTCGTGTGATAAGCTTTGGTAGAAGCTCCGATTTCAGCTTGGGGGGCAGTGGATGCGTCGATGGCACGAGAAAGTTGTTGCCTTGCGTTGGCACGCTTGATGAACTAGCAAATATGCGCTTGTAGCTGGAAAGTGAGCCGCCAGTACTGAGAGGCGAGCTGTGAGGGGAGTTGTAAAGAGCCAGTATCAACAAACCCAAGCTGAACATGTCCGCCGAAGGCACCAGAGTGTTGTCGAGTACAAAATCGGGAGAAGTGTAGTCCAGATTCAACTGCACACCTCTCGGCAGCCGTGGATCGTGATTGAGAACCTCGAACAGCTGTATAGGCGCAAGACTCGTCGCAGCCGTGCTCGTTTCGTGTGGCCCACAGAATCCCAACCCTGCGATCTTCCAGTCTCCTTTTGCATTGACAAGAATCGCATCAGGTGTCAAATTGGCGTGCACCAACCCAGCGCTCTCGTGCAAGAATTCCAGCCCTTTCCCCAATTGCAGCAAGCCCTTTTGAATTTCCAGCTCGTCAATCTCAAGCTCCCGCCTATGTCTCGTGCCATCCTGCTCTTCCACCACGAACCTACTCCCGCGCCCACCAACTCCTCCAGATCGTTCTTGTTCATCCTTCTCCGCCAAAAGACTAGCCAGACTCGCCGTCACGGGCTCCGTCGCGAACATCAATCCGCCCTTGCTCGTCTCTTCCACCGGCTCGGCAAGCTCCAAGATGCTCGGATGCCGCAGTCGCGCAAGACTGCTGGCTTCGCGCTTCAGGCGTTCCACCACTTCTTCGTAAGCCCGCTTTAGCGAAGTGCCACCACTACGTCCGCCTCCCAAACCGCCTGTTTGCGGCTCGAGAGCTTTCCGGTCGAAGACGAAGACTGAGGCGGCCTTGCCGGTGGACTTGCGCTTGGCGTCGAAGATCTTCCATGGTCCTGATGTTGATGAGGGCTGCGGCGCGATTGTATAGTTGGCGGAGATGTTAGAGGTGAAGGATTTGAGGGCGTTGGAGAACATGTTCGCAGGCCTGGAGACTTTCTGGCTAAGGTGAAGGTGTCGACTTTATTCCTTGCCGTTTCAAGGCAAGGTGGTCATCGAAAGGTGTGAATTGCCTTGGTCGTCTGGGCGAGAAATGGAAGATGAAGAGAGCGATATCGTCATTTAAAGTCACGTGGATGAAAGCAAAATGCTGAGGCGGAACATGGCTTGTAAGTGAAGTGAAGTGAATTGAATCGAATGCTCATCAGAATAGTTGTACGTGTGTAACTATGTACCTACATCAGCCACTAACTTAAGCGTGTGTAACATTTAGGTAAGCAGAGTAAGCCGAGGCCGGCCGGCGTATCTTTTGATGGCCGACTTAGGCCGCTCGCGCCCTACCACCTCGATACATCTACCTATTACTCCATTGCGCCTCGAGTCACCACCCAAAACACATCCAACCTTCCTCCACCTCAAGGTAACAGGCCGGCCAGTCACCACCTCAAAAGCCATGGCCTCCTCTCTCCGCCAGATGTTGCC